>Ga0065705_10104648_pt1 | contig 12339 bp, 4 predicted proteins | sample SwibulcommuniRL2_FD_59092 | JGI IMG/M metagenome (GOLD analysis project Ga0065705, IMG submission 59092) | Bulk soil microbial communities from switchgrass field near Rose Lake, East Lansing, Michigan, USA - RL2 Bulk Soil v2 (version 2) | ecosystem: Environmental > Terrestrial > Soil >... | reverse complement strand
TGCAGTGATGCTTGTTGGGCAACCGTATTCGCCAGTTGCATTTCCTCTGAGGTCCATTGTCTCTCCGCTGAGGATCTCAACTGTATTTCGCCGATGGACTGCTCGCCTGCGGTTAGTGGAGCGACAATCAATTCCTGAGCCACTTGAAGCCCGAGACCCTGCTCGTTGATCATTTGAACTTTATCATCGGCAAAAGCATAACCAACTCGCTCTGTTTCGTAGAGAATCGGCACTGCTCGTCTGGTCTGTGCGTTCCCAGTAGATTCATTTGATGAATTTTGTTTCTGGGCTTCCAAAAAAGTCGTTTCCAACTCGGTCAGGCGGGCCCGCAATTCATCTAGCTCGCAACGAATTGCAGGTACCCGGCTCTCAGGATTGGCCTCGAGCTGTTCAATCGTTGCAAAGAGGTTGTCGAGTCTTTGGCGGTATTTATCGCTCAGCATAGATCAATGCCTCCTGAAGCCATTGCCTAGGAATTGCATATGAATGCGCTCTTTCGTCTGCATGGTTCCACATCAGTTGCCAATTGAACGGTTCTTCAAGCCGAGTTGGGCAATGGTTAATGGCGAGCCTAGGGCATTTCCCAATTCGCGGGCGGCAATCTGAAGGACCGCATCAACGGTGGTTGCACTTTGGATCTTCTGGTTAATAACGTTCAACATGGCTTCCCGCTCCGCCTGGTGCTGTGCCTTCTCATATTGTTGGCGGTTTTCCAAGACGGTGGCGATCTGTGGCGCTAATGAAGCAAACAAGCGGGTTTCGTCCCTTGTAAAGGTGTGTCGTTCTTCAGCTTCCAGAATTAAGGCCCCAATCTGCCGCGAACCAAGATGTAAGGGCAGGACTGCTACCGCACGAAGGTTCAGCTTTTTGACAAGTTCCATCGTAGTAGCATCAACACGCTCGTCTGAGAAGGTATCATTGAAGAAGACTGGTGTTGAACTCACAAACATAGGCAGCACTCGGATCACTTCAAGCGGATAGCGTGTTCCAATTGGAGTAACCTCTGTTCCTTCACCATTCCACCAATTTGCGGTGACGGTCAGCTGCTCAACCTCACCCGCTGAATTGTAGTCAAATGTTGTTATGAGAGCTCGGTTTACTTCAGAGATGTCAAGTGATGTAACGGAGGCTGCGATCAGTTCCTGTAAATCCGTTGCTTGGGTCAATCGGCGACTAGCATCGAATAGTTTCTCTGATTGTGCCAAGGCAGACCGTGTTTGCTCGTGTTGTCGCAGACTGTCGATGTGTGCACCCAAGCGGTCCGCAACGGCGTTGACCAGTTCAAATGAGTCTTTGTCATCAGGAGTCAGTCCATTTACAGACAGTTTCCCAATCGTTTCATCGCGCGCTTTGAGCGGAAGGGTAAACGCGGGCTCATTTGTCTCATGCCCATTCCCGGACGGGCGGACTTCATTCAAGTCATAAAGGTAGCCCAGATTAGAAATGCTTCTGGATTTGACATATTCCTGCCAGCCTTCAGCAGTAAGTCGGCGGGCGGCTTGTTCTGCTTCAGACCGGTAGCGTTCTGCACTTTCCAGCAGGCGCAGATTTTCGATCTGCTGCGCCACCTGACGTGCAATGATGGTGACCAGTTCTGTATTTTGCGGAGTCAGGGTTTGGGCATCCATTTCAACTGCCAGCATTCCGAGCGGTTCGCCCGTGATGGCAATGGGAGCCTGGATGGAGTTGCCATTAGTAGGTGGCTGGATACCGGCCGCGTCTGTTAGGGGAATAACTTTGTTGCCTTCGAATACAAAGCCGGTCTGTTCGGGCTGATGGATAGCATCGAGATGTTCCTCCCAGTTCTTACGCACCAGACGGCGGGCCTGGGCTTCCACTTCGGCGCGGGCTTGTTCGGTCTCAGCCAGCAGGTTTGCATTTTGAATGGCAATGGCGAGTTGTCCGGCCAAGGCCTCGAAGCCAGTCAAGCTATCTTGATTTAGCGCGTTCGCTTGTCGGCTTTGCAGATCGAGCACACCCACCACCTTTTCGCCGACCAGCAAAGGTATAGCCATTTCAGAACGGGTATCAGGTAAAAGCGGATTTGGTCTGAAGGTGGTACTGGCAGCCGTGTCGGAGATAACGACGGAGTGTTTCTCCACCGCGGCACGTCCGTTGATCGAAGCTGTGTTCAGAGGCAGTCGATGACTGCGGCCAACCAGCTCTTCGCCCACTGTTCCAGTGCCGGCCTGCAGGTTCAAGGCATTCTGAGCAGGATTTGTGAGGTAGACCTGGGAATAATACAGATCGAACCGTGAACGAATAATTTCGGTAGCATCCTTCAACATGACATCCAGTGCGCGCACTTGTGAAACGGAGCGGCCTACTTCCGCCGCGAGTTCAAGGCTATGTGTGCGCTCTGCAACGCGTTGTTCGAGTGTGCCGAACAAGCTTTTCAATTGTTCAGCCATTGTATTGAAAGTTCTGCCCAGGAGACCAACTTCATCTCGACCTGTAACCAATACAGCCTGTTCCAGGTTGCCTTCCTGCATAGCGGCGGCGCTGCGGGTCAGATCGCCCAGGCGGCCCGTGATCGAAACCACGATCAGGTAACTCATAAAGAGGCCGAGGGCAAGACTGATGCTCAAGACGACACCTCCGGTCAACAGTGCCTGGCGGTAAGCCGCTTGCGCCTGCTGGTTGGAAATGTCAGCGAACTGGTTATTGATGTCAATCAACTTCTGCAGATGTCGGCGCGCCACTGTTAACTTCTCAGCTACGGCATTTTCCTGACTCTCGTCTGGTCTTCGGGCTTCGATTGATTTGTAATATTCCTCTTGCAGGATTTCATATTCGTCCAGAGTGGTGTTTAAGTTTTTCAGCGCGATCACCTCTTGTTCCTGTAAATCCAATCGTCCAACCGTGCGCAACTGCTGGGTAAATTCAGGGCTGACGGTTGTGACCCACTCATTGGCGTAACGGGTGATCGTTTCGTACGCCGCCGCTTCGTTGACCTCGATTTCCTCTTTGGTTTTTTCGATTTCGGCAGGGGTTGCATCGCTGAGGCCGGTCAGTTCGTTGAGGTTATTGAGGCTGATCTCAGCATTCGCAAGCGCGGTATCTGCATTGCTGATGGCGACGATCGGGATCAACATGAAATCGTAAATATTGGACAGTTGATAGCGCAGGGATTGCAGGCCGCTATAAGCGGCGCCTGCCACGCCCAGGGTACCCAGAAAAAGCACGAACGCCATCAAAGCCATTTTCCAGGCAAGCGAGATATTTCCCAGAAATCCCAGATGGAATATCCGCTGGCTTGCTGGCAATTTGGCTGATTGATCGGGCTTGGAAATCTGATTAGTAGTCATAGTTTTACCTCGGCTAACTGCCAATGTCAGTTCTGGCTGGCATTGTGGTCGTCCGCCTGTTGTCTGGCGATGTTGGCACTGACACGCGAAGCGCCGAGTGCCAACCCAACTTCACGGATGGCGGTTTGCAGGGTATCTTCCATGGAGGTGGTCTTCTGTATCTTCTGACCAATGGTATTGACAAGTGATTCCAGTTCAGCCTTCGCTCGGGATTCTTCGAACGCGTGTGCGTTCTGCAGAGAGATGGCTACCTGAGCCGCGAGAGATTGGAGGAGCTCAACATCCACTTCGTTCAACCCATTGACCACATTTTGCTGAACATCCAAAACTCCGAGGACTTTTTTGCCTAATGAAATGGGGATCGCCGCCTCGCACTTGGTATCCGTGAGCAGGGGATTGGGCAGCCAGCCTTCGGCTTGCGAGACGTCTGGCACAAGCACAGGGACGTTCGTTTCCGCTGCTTGACCTACCAGACCGCGTCCTTTCGGTACCTTGTGGCCACGTGCCAGTAATGTAGCTCCGGCTTCGCCCGTACCCCCTGCGATGACCAGGTCTCCGGTTTCTTCATCCACAAAGTAGATATGAGCGTGATAGTAGTGGAAGGCGGATTGCATCTGTTCCACCGCTTCCACCGCCAATTGACGGGGGCTGGTGGCTGTGGACAGGCGGCGGCTCACTTCTGCTGAGGTTTGCACGGCTAGTGCACGGCGGCGGACATCTTCGAATGCCTGGTTCAGGCGGCCGGTCATCTCATTGAATGTTGTAGCCAGCGTACCGATCTCATCTGTGGATGTGACCGGAGCTTGCGCGTTTAAATCGCCGCCCGCAATTTGCTTTGCCACGTTGGTGAGTCGCAGGATCGGGCGCGAGAGTAACTGGCTCATGAAGTAAGCCACCGCGCTGACGAGACCTGCCACGATCAAGGCAATGACCAAACTATTGCGCGTTTGCGCTTTAACAGGGGCAAGGAAAATCTCTGTTGGTTGACCAACAACGAGCACCCAGGGCTGGGTTGTAAGGCGCAAGGCAAAGCCTCGTTCCGCGCTTGTATCTGTAATACCTTCTTCTTCGGGGTGAAATTCACTTTGGAAACTAGGCTGAACATCCATGTTTTCCAATGCCCTTTGAAGTTCTGGCAGGCTTGAGGAGAGTTCTTCGGCGGTGCCAGCGGGCAGGCGGGGATCACTACCAGATTGTAATTTTGCAAGTTTCTCCGCAGGGAGTGGTACAAGAGTTTTAAGGCGCGCATCCGCGGTTTTACTGTCTGCCAGGCGAATAAAGTTCTCATCAAGCACCATCATAAATGCATTCTTGCCGGCTGCGTTCGCGTTGTCCGCCATTAATTCCAGGAGGATATCGGCATCATAACGCACGCGCATGACACCAATGATATTGCCTCCGCCGTCGCGCACCGGGGCGCTGAAATAAATGGAAGCCTTCCCGGTGGTCGCGGAGACCAGCATCGGCGAGACGTAAGGCGAGCCACTCTTGACTGCTTCCGTAAAATACAGGCGGTCTGATTTGGCTGCGCCCACATCGGATAAAACTGTATCTGCCACATCCCTGCCTCTTTTATCCAGCAATGCTACTGAGGACAGGTAGGTTTGGTCGCGGTGGCTCAAGGCGGTCAGGTCGTCGTAAAGCGCGGTTTCCGTTTCACTGCCGGGCCGTTCGCTCGGCGGTAATTCCAGATATTCGGTCAGGATATGCAATTGGGCATTGGAATCGATGATGTCCAGATTGTCCTGAATGAAACCATCTATTTCTTCGACGGCTCCAGATGCCGCGCTTTTCAAATTCAAGTCTGCCGCGTTGGTCAAGTCTTGGCGGGCGATGAGGGTGTTGTAATAGGACAGCCCCACGGTCGGGATAATAGACACAGCCAGGAAGGCAAAGACCAATTTCGTGGCCAGGTTGTAATTTCTGAACCCGCGCAGGGCGAAGAAAAATAACACCCCAGCCAGGACGGCGATGATGACATAATCGCGGATATTCAATGTGTATTGCGTCCGGCCGGCTGGCCCAAACAGGTCAATTAACAAGACCAGCGCGGCGCCCGCGCCGCCTGCCAACACAGCCCGGCCCAGCCATTTACCGCTGAGGGTGGGTATGGCAATACCTACAACGGTCATCAGGGTCAACGTGGCGTTGAACAAGCCGTCTCCCATCGATCTGAACTGGTAGGTGATTGGTACCACCAGAATGGTGACGATCAGCGCGACCATGCTTAGCTGAACGTGTCCCCGGTAACTAAATCTGGCGGATAGTATGGCGACGATCATCGTGATAACAAGGGCACCAATGAAATTGAAGTCTATTAAAGTCCGACTCAATAGGAAATAAAGTGTCAGGCTGCCCAATAGCAAAGCCATAAAAGTTGCGATGAGAATGGCGTTGCGCTTCCGAGTGTTATCTCCCGATTGGCCTTCTTCGACCTGAGGGGAAAAGTTTCTAAAGAGACTTTTGTTCATGTTCAAGCTCCTGAGGTTGAAAACCGTGTAAACTGCCTTTATGCTCGCTGACCAGCGCTGACGGCTCGATCGCAACCACTGTCTGACGCATTCCCAGTGCGTGGCCTAGTTCGCGGGCGGCAGTTTGCAGGGCGGCCTCGATGGTGGTAGCATTTTGGATTTTCTGGCCGATAAGGTTGAGCATCGACTCGCGCTCAGCCTTGTGTTGAGCCTCTGTAAGGAAGCGGGCGTTTTGCACGGAGGTCGCCACCTGGAAGGCAAGCGTGGTGTGGATGTTTGCGTCCTCTTCGCCGAAAGCATTGAGGCGGTCGGATTGCACATCCAGCACCCCAAGTATCTGATCGCCGATCAACAGGGGTACCGCCATTTCGGCCTGAGTATCGGGGAGCAGAGGATTGGGTAGCCAACCTACATCACTGCGTACGTCATTGACGATGACAGCCTGCCGGGTACGGGCAGCACGGGCTACCAGCGATTGTTCCTGCTGCAAAGGAATCACTGCAGTGCCGTGAGTGCCTTCGTGTTCGTCGCCCTCCTTCCAGCCACAGGCCACGATTTGCAATTTCTCCGTATTTTCATCGTAAATGAAAACGTGGGCATGATACAAGCCGAACCGGCGCTGGGTCAGATGAACAACTCTCTGGAGCATTTTCTGAATGTCCAGTTCCCTCGATGCGGCTGTACTGATTTCAGCAACGGATGCCAGTTCGACGGCGCGCTTCTGGGCTTGCTGGTATTGGCGGGTATTCTGCAACGCAATGGCGATCTGGTTTGCAATGGACTGCAGTACATCTGCATCATTTTGTTGTAACCCACCGTTCTCGTCATCCTGAACATCGAGCACGCCCAGCACCTGATCGCCAATGGAAATCGGCACCGCTACCTCTGATTTGGTTTCGGGCAACAATGGATTGGGAAGCCAGTTCGGATCTTGGGAAACGTCCGATACGAGAACGGCTGTATTTATCTCTGCAGCGCGACCCACCAGACCGCGTCCTTTCCGGACCTTGTGGCCGCTCCCCAGCAAGGCGGCGCCGACATCACCCGTGCCGCCCGCCATGATCAGGTCGCCGCTTGATTCATCCAAAAGGTAAATGTGAGCATGGTAATAGTTGAACGCCAATTGCACCCGTTCCACCACTTCGACCACCAGTTGGCGTTGTTCGAGAATAGTGGAAAGGCGACGGCTGACTTCAGCGACGGTCGCGATTTCCTTTGCGCTGCGGTCCAGATCTTCGAACGATTTCCGCAACTGGCTGGTCATGTTGTTGAAAGCATCTGCCAGTTGGCCGGTTTCATCTTTTGAGGTGACAGGAGCTTGTGCTGCGAGATCACCACCTGTAATTTGTTCGGCGACTTTTGTAAGCCGGACTACAGGCGCACTGATGGTTTGGGATATGACCACGGCAGCCAGGGCAACCAATAGTACTGCAACAAGTACGAAGGCGATGTCTTCACGGCTCTCTTCAGTAACCGGGGCCAGATAAATGGCTTGGGGTTGGGCGGCAACTACCAGCCAGGGCTGATTCTTAAGCTCAGCCACTACCATCTGTTCACCAGCATCCTTTATTTCTTCGTCAGGATGTGTTTCAGCAACGAAAGTAGGCTGCTTAGCAGCATTATTCAAGCCTTGTTCGAACTCAGGCAGGTTTGTGGAAAGTGTTTCAGGGGATTGATCTGAAGGGAGGCGACGCTCGGCTTGCAGCTGGGCTAGTTTGTCAGCGGACAACGGCACAATGGATTTCAAGATCAAGTCAGGTCTGTCGCTGACTGCCAGGCGGATGTGGTTCTCGTCGAGCAGGATGATTTCGCCGCCTTCCAACTTGAGGTCGTCGCGGCTTTGAGTGACGGTCTGCTGCAGCACCGCCGCATTATAACGGATGCGCAAGACGCCGATGACATTGTTGTTATCATCATGCACTGGGGCAGTGAAGTAAACTGAAAGCTTGTGAGTGGTTGGGGAAAATTGAACCGTCGAGTAAGGCAGGTGTGTGCGAAGAGGTTCGGCAATGTACCTATGTGTAGATTTATCTGACCCAACTTCTACTGTGGCGGTGTCTGCTACGTCTATCCCATTCTTGTCCATTAGTCCCACAGCATCAATGTGGGTCTGGTCGCGGCTGGCGATGGCACGTAAGTCAATATACAGCACTTGCTCAGATTCACTGCCAGCGCGTTCAGAAGAGGACAACGCCAGATATTCTCCCCAAAGGTGTGATTGCGCTGCGGTCTCTACATCAGTAAGGCCCTTGGCGATGAATCCATCAAACCTCGAGGCTGTTTGTGCCGCCGCGCTGCTCAAAGTGGTTTCGGCGCTTTTGGTCAGTAGATTGCGCATGCTCGAATTATTTTGGAAGAATTGCACGCCAATTGGAAGCAGCGCCACGATCAGAAATGCAGATACCAATTTGGTCCGCAGAGAGTAATCGCCTAAGCGAAGCGAGATGCGTTTGGGAAGATTGAAAAATTGTTTGTTCATTATTCGTCTCTTTTCATAAGCAGAAGCGGCAGGGTGAAACTAAAGCAGGAGCCTATTCCGGCCTCGCTTTCAGCCATCACCTGCCCTCCATGCTGTTCGATAATAGATTTCACGATTGCCAAGCCAAGCCCATTCCCTTCAATTTCATCATGTCCATTGTTACGGACCCGATAAAAGCGCTCGAAGATATGCGGTAGATCAGAAGCTGGAATACCATAGCCCGTATCCTTGATTTTGATATCCACCATGTTCGATTGGTTCTCAAGTGAAAGCGTGATCGCGCCTCCGTCAGGCGTATATTTGACAGCATTTCCGATGAGATTTCGCAACACCTGACGCAATTGCAGCGCATCACCCGGGACCTTTGAACTGGATTCTGTTTTCTCAAACATTAGCAACTGTTTCTTCGCTGCCGCTTGCGGCTGAAATTCATCCATCATTTCTGAGAGCAACACATATAGGTCAATACTCACGAATTTTGGTTCGATGCTTGCCATATCGATCTTTGCCAGATCAAGCATGTTATCCACGAGTTCTTTCATATTCGTGGCGGCTAACTGAATGCGATGGGCAAATTCCTGTTGTTGCACATTGAGCGGACCTGCCGCCGAGAGTAACTGGCTAAATCCGCTAACCGCCATGATGGGATTTTTCAGATCGTGTGAAGCTGTTGCAATGAATTCATCCTTCACACGTTCCAAAGTTTTGAAATGGGAAACATCATGTAGGAGAACAACACAGCCTCCCTGTTCAACGGGAGTGAAAGAGGCGCTTAAGACGCGCTGATCAGGCCATAGAATTTCCTCAACTCTCGATTTCCCAGAGGCGAAGACATCTTCAAGGGAACTAATCAATTTATCGTATCCACAGTTTCGAGCAAGCGGCAATCCCAGCCTTGTCTGATAATCAGTAAACAGTTTTTTTGCAGTAGGATTTAGCAATGAAAGACAACTATCTGCATCGAACATCAGAATAGCATCTGCTGCGTTGTGCAGAACAGCAGCCAGTTTTTGCTCTTCGCGCATTAAGTTTGTATATAATCGGCCATTTTCCATTGCAATGGATGCCTGGCTAGCTATAGCTTGTAGAAGTACCTGATGTTCCACATTAAAATAACCAGGCTGTTCATGGATGAGTATGAAAAGGCCGAGCAGATCAAGACGACCAATCATAGGAACAATGATCACCGAGCGAGTTGGGTCATCAGGTGCAGAACACCAGCGCGGATCTTCCTGAGTATCATCAATGATGATGCCGACTCGATTCTCATAGATCTGCTGAACGAGATCATTTAGAGATGGAAGCGGTATATTCGATTGAGGAGTGCAGGATGTGGAAATACGATATTCTTTCGATAGAGGCCCATTGGGATTGAAAGTGATGATATGGCCTACGATTGCCCCCAGTGTTTCAACACTACGGCGTAACGCGACTTCGAGCAATTCATTGACATCTAAGCGCGCACTCAATTCTTTGGCGATTTCAGGAAGGATGCTCAATTCGCGGTTGCGGCGGCGGGTGATATCTTCAGCTTCCTTGACACGCAACTTTGTACGTATTCGGGCAAGGAGTTCCCGTTTGTCGAACGGTTTGGTGACGTAATCATCTGCACCGAAACTCAGTCCGCGTTGGATGTCGTCCGGACTTGGGCGTGCAGCCGTCAGTATAATGACCGGGATGTGCTGGATCTCAGAGTCTGCGCGCAGTTCCTGAAGCGCTGTGAATCCATCCTTTTGTGGCATATTGACATCCAGCAGAATGAGATCCGGCATTTCCAGGCGGGCTTTTTGCAAAACTTCTACACCGTTGGACGCTGTAACGTAACTGTAGCCTTCGTTTTTTATGTATCGAGAGAGGAGGATGACATTATCCGGAATGTCATCTGCAATCATGATTTTAAAGCAGTGCGGTGCTTCTTTAGTTTCTACTGGAACGTTTAAGCTTCCCAGATTGGCAATAACCTGTTTTACAATTTGACAAATGCGTTCAGGAGGAACGGGCTTAATTATGGTGTCATGAACCTTTAGACGTCGGGCCGTTTCTTTCAAGCCGGGTACATCATAGGCGGTCATGAGAATGGTATGAGTTGGCCGGCCGGCCGGATGCCCTTGCAGGTGCTCAATTAGCTCCAACCCATTCATGCCTGGCATCATCATGTCAGTTATCAGTATGTCAATAGGATCCTGGTTTGCAAACTCTAAGGCCTGTTTCCCACTGGTGGCCGAAAGTACATTAATCCCTCCCTGTAATTGAGAAAGGGCACGCGCGAACGTTGTAGCTGTATTCGGATGGTCATCGACCACCAAAATGCGAACTGGGTGTTTGTTATTGGATTCCGACATTGCTTTATCCATGAATATATTTTCTATCAAATGCGCATTTAAGCAGTTTGAATTAGGGTGGGAAAGTTGGTGAAAGTTGGCACACTCGCAGTGAAAACCTGCCTCCAGACTGATAGGAAGCGGGTTTTATTCGATGGAGCGATTCTCATTCTGATGTTTTTTCGATGGAATGGTTAAACACGTTGAAGGATGGGGATTAGGTTGTATGACCTTGTTTTTAACATCTTAGTGATTTTTTCAGCAGGCATGGGCTCTCCGAAAAAATGACCCTGTACTTCGTCGCACAATTTCGATCGCAGGAAAGCCAGTTGTTCTTCATTTTCAACACCCTCCGCGACTACTTCCAGATCAAGGGTATGCCCCATGGAAATAATCGCAGCAGTAATAGCTTCACTGTTTTTATCAATTTTTTGATCCTGAATAAATGACCGATCGATCTTAAGCACCTTGAGAGGTAAACGCTTCAAATAACTCAAGGATGAGTAACCATTTCCAAAGTCATCCAAAGCCGCATGGATTCCCAAGGCGCGCAATTCTTTTAGGGTTCTGACACTGTGTGGGAGATCCTTCATGGCTACGCTTTCAGTGATTTCCAGACGCAAGGCAGCACTCGGAAGTCCTGTCTTAATCAGGGTTTGCTCAGTCATATTGAGCAGATTTTGATCCTGGAATTGACGAGCCGAAATATTGACAGACCCCCATAAGTTGGAGTGACCAGCATTATGCCAAACTTTGATCTGTGCGCAAGCTGACTCCAAAACATATTTGCCAATAGGCAGGATCAGCCCCGTTTCTTCGGCGAGTGGGATGAATTCAAGCGGTGAAACGATACCTCGTTGAGGGTGTAACCAGCGCACTAATGCCTCGACGCCTACTATCTCGCCGGTCATGAGCGAGAGGATGGGCTGGTAATAGACCTGCCATTCCTGATTTTCGACTGCCTGTTTCAAGTCAGCCTCCAATTGCATGAGATGGAGGGCATTGGCGTACATGACTGTGTCAAAGATTTGATAGCGATCTCCGCCCTGAGCCTTTGCACGGTACATGGCTGTGTCGGCATCACGCAATACATCTTGTGGATAGACATAGTCGCCTTTACACAAGGCAATCCCTATGCTGACGGTCGTAGTGCGATTGACGACCCCGAGCAGGGTGGCTGACATCAACCTCGAGCGGATCCTTTCGGTGATTCGGATTGCGTCGCTTATATCGCCGATATTATCGACCAGAATAGCAAATTCATCTCCTCCCATTCGAGAGATCGTGTCTTCCGGTCGCAGGCAGGATTGAATAATGTGAGCAATCGCCATGAGGAATTTATCGCCAACGAGGTGTCCGAGACTGTCATTGATGACTTTGAAGCGATCCAGATCAAGAAACAATACCGCGAACAATTGAGCTGGATTCCGTTTGTTGTGTTCCAACATCTGTTGCAAACGATCCATGAGCAGGATACGATTGGGTAAGCCGGTTAGGGCATCGTGAAGGGCATTATGGGCCAGGCGTTCCTCAGCTAATTTGCGTTCGGTAATATCTGTTTGTGATCCTGCCATTCGGGAAGCCATTCCGTTTGCATCTCGAACCGCGAGACCCCGGCTGAGCACCCAACGATCGCTTCCATCCGCGTGGCGCATACGATATTCAATCTCAAAATGCCCCGTATCACCGTTGCAATGATGGTTAAGAGCATTTCTGACCTGATCCTTATCCTGAGGATGAATTCTCCCAAACCATTCCTC
>Ga0065705_10002247_pt1 | contig 12345 bp, 8 predicted proteins | sample SwibulcommuniRL2_FD_59092 | JGI IMG/M metagenome (GOLD analysis project Ga0065705, IMG submission 59092) | Bulk soil microbial communities from switchgrass field near Rose Lake, East Lansing, Michigan, USA - RL2 Bulk Soil v2 (version 2) | ecosystem: Environmental > Terrestrial > Soil >... | reverse complement strand
GACGTGGTGGGCGGGGCTGTGGGACGCAAGCGGCTCCGGACCCGCCTCGTCCAGAGACAGCACCGGGAGTTCTCTGTAACTTTGCTCACCATGGCCACAAGTTACATTGGATCGCCCGGTTCACAAGGCGTTTCTGTTCGACAATTCTACGGCTGAGACTTCTCGAGTGTCGCCTTGAGGGTCAGATCGCTGTCCTCCAGCACGGTCAGCTCCCGGACCCAATCTGCAAAGCCGGCTTTCTTGAGCGTAATCAGATGGTTTCCCACACTGAGGCGCAGGCGTTTTGCGGGAGTCGTGGCCACCAGTCTCGAGTCGAGGTAGATCTCGGCTGTGTCGGGATTGCTTTCAATTGTGAGCAAACCAGTCTCTTTGCCTTCAGGGGGTGCGGTCCTAACGGGGGGCGAGGGAACCGGTGAATCGAGATCGGAGCCGGCATCGAGGATTCCCTGGACGATCGAAGCGTAAAAACCGGCCGTGAGCCGGTAGAACAGAACGGTAGGGAACTGCACCTCCGGCAATTCGAACTGTTTCGCGAACGCCAGGCACTCGCTCGACTCATCCGTGTAGCTGAGGCTCTCAAACAATGGCTTTTTGAGAATCTCCTTCCCGTTCAGCCGCAGAACCAGCGTGCCCTTCAAGTCGCCGCCATCGTCATGATTCCGTTTTCTTCCAATGAAACGGTCGATGGTCACCCGGACCTGCATGGCCTCCTTGGAGGTGCTCAGGTCGAACCCCCTGGCCTTCAGGTAGTAGGTGAGCCCTTCCATGAACTCCTCTGCATAGGTGCCTCTGAAAGCATCGCTGGAATGCCAGCGATCATCCAGGCTCCCGTTCCAACCCTCGGTTTCCGATACGCCAATCGGGTACAGGCGCACCGGGATCGGGAACGGCGTCTCCAGTCGCTCGAAATGCTGCGTGGAGAGAAGCTCCTTCATTGTGTGGGAGGTCGCAGCCTCCAACGATGAAGCGCCCACAGCAATCATGACCACTAGCTCCAATAGAAATTTCAGCGAGCGACCAACCGACATGACGGATCCCTTGTATATGCCTCTAGCGCATGGCCGATAACCTGCGGGCGCGGTGTTCGCGATCGTCGGGTCCAAGGGCGGGTTGGGCCGCCCGTCGGAACTCTCACTCGTCAAAGACCAGTTCGGCGCGGTGTGTCGGCAGAGTTGGATCATAGGCATTCGGTAATTCCTGGATCTTGGCTATTCCGGTGAGGAGCGCTTTGTCTAGCGTCACAATGTGGAGAAATGGCTTAGGAATATCGTAAAAGTCCATGAGGTACTTCGCCGTCGCGACGAGAACAAGATCGACTATTTGCACATTCTTGCCATTCTTCATGAAGAGCTCGAAAAAACGATCAACGGCAATAATGATGTCTCGGTTCGTGGAAATATCATGAAAGCGCACCTCCCGTTTCAACGACCGCAGATTTCTGTCGGGAGTCCGCACATCAGCAGACAAACGTCGCTTTGCGGCGGTGAACTGAACGGGACTGCGAAACCACCTCTCGCGATAGTACTTCTTCGCCAGGGTCTTGAAGGCCTCGGCTATACATATGTCAGGCACAAAGACTCGTGCGTAACCGCTATCCAACTGTCGGTCGATATGTCGCCACCATGCTTGACAGGCGATCACGCGGGCTTGCTCCTCGGCGGCTGGAGCAAGCGCCGCGGGGATGTGCTTGTTTGCAAGGAAATTGGCATCAACCAGGTAGTAGTTCCTGGGTGCGTCGTCGTCACAATAGATTTTGCGGACTCTTGCCATATGGTTACTTGACGGCCCAACGCATGGTTAAGCTGAGGCGTGCGAGCGCCGGGGCTCTCTGCCGTTCGTGGGCGTCCCGCACGCCGTCAGATTAATGCGCTGGTTAGACCGCATCTCCGGGTAGCTGACCATAAAGCTCGACCAAGTAAGGAACGACCACATCAAGGCACCATCGGATCGCCATGTCGTCAGCGTATCGCTCGCTCTTCACGGTGCTGTCCATGCGCCAACGTCCACGCCCAACCCGAGTAATCCGATCATAATGATGCGCGACCTCATGAACGAGGGTGCGGAGCATGGCGAATCGCAACTCCTGCGCCTGCCAAGGAAGCAGCGTCGCACTGGGTGCGCGAACATAACCGAAGAGTCGGATCTCGTTGCTGAGCGTATCGTAGCTGCCTCGGATTGATGGTGAGTAGACGCCAGGGTATACCTCTTCACCCCGGCGCCCAATGACCGGATCAAAGGTATCCGTGGAAGGTGCATGGTCGTTGACGTAGGCAGTGCCGGCCTCGAATTGAATGGAGCTAATACCGTCAGCTACGCCTACAGGAAGCCTCAGGATGATCGCACGGACGTCATCCGGCGATGCCGGGAAGAAGACGCTAGGGTCAAAAGGAGGGACACCCATGTTTGGCATGACAGGCCCGTGCTGGCGCGGTGGGGCTTGTCGACCACGATGTCTCGACTCGATGGCTCCACGCTTGATACGTCGCTTCGTCCGGAGCGCAGCCCAGTCTCGAAGGCCCTGCTGCTCGAACCGACGCCAGCTGCGATTCTCGTGAATAGAACGGGACATTTTTGCTCTCTGCGGGCTAACGATGTGCATAACCTGCGGGCAGGACCGGCGCGACCCTTGCGCTCTCTGCAGGGCTCGTGACGGGACCGACCGGCAGGTTCACGCGCGTATTAGTCGACTCGCCATCATGCCTTGAGAAGCCCATTTACGTAATTAACGAAGGCGGAACAGACAACGAGCATGAACTTGGCCTCCTCGAATGTCGTCTCGTTGTCGTCTGTAAGCGCATGGCGAATGCCACCGGAATCGGACGTGTAACCGTAGAGTCGGTTGAAGGCCGCCTCCAAGGCAGGGTGAATCGGGTGCCGCTGACCGAGGCGTTTGAGCAGGTCCCCCAACGTACCCTTCTCTGACGCTGTAACACGCTTCACGAGCGCCTCAATCGCGGAGATCGACTCCTTAACTGAATTCCGGAAATCTGGCTTGCGCCTATCGGCCAGCAGCCTCATCGCCTGCTTCAAATGGACTCGCACTGGGCCTGGCGACGCGCTGACAGCCGTTTCGATCGCTTCGATCTCCTCAGGTGCCACGATTCTCACGATTCGCCGATCTACGAAGCGGTACGCCGAAAGCTCACGCTCTAGGAACGTATTGGCGGTTCTGGCGAAGGTCTCATTCCGCTCGTCACCGGGGTAGTTCTGAGCAACAAACTCGAGAAAGTCGTATACCTCGAACCAACTACAGGAAAAGAAGAACTTCCGGGCGCCCTGATAGGCCTCCTCCCACTCGTTCGGCATCGTGTCGAGCGGGAGCTTAAAGAAGTGCAGCCAGAGCGCGCGGAAGAGGGTGTTGAGCTCGTCGTTGTTTACCGAGAGGTAGTAGTTGCGATAGATGGGGTCGTGAGTGCTTTGGACTGTATCCCAGTAGAGCAGCTTGAGGGCACTCCAGAGTGCATTCTTGAGATCGTCATCGACGCTCTCAGTCTGAACTATGTTCTTGACCGGCTTATGACCGTATCTTTCGGAGAATCTCATGCTTGTCTCGAGTCGGCTAACGATGCGGGCTGAGCCGCGGCCAGCTTTTGGCCATCGGCTCCAAGCCGAGGTTAGGCGACCTATTCGTGATACGCCCTGTATGCTACCCCACGCAATTGAATGAAGGCTTCCACTACCGTCATGAGCGCCATATTTACCGTTCGCACCAACTCGCCCAAATTCCTGAGGATTTCGTCTGAGCCCTCGTCGCCCTCAAGAGCTGGCAAGTAGCTCGCAGCCGCGGCGTCGGCGAAATAGAAGCGGGTACCGCTCATATTTAAACCTCTGGAGATGAAGGGACGCTCATCCCGTCGCTGGGCACTGAGGAAATGGTGCTTGTAGCCCCGGAAAATCTCCTTGGGATCGTAATGAAACGCCATCTTGTTCCGAATGCGCAGCAGGTTTCTGCCGAAATCGTCCGCGGGACTGGCTCCCTTAGCTACTTGGAGGAGAGAGCTCCAGGCTTCTCTGGCGTTAGTAGTGAGTTTCTTGCCAACCTTCAGCATGAATGGGTGCTCAAGTGCATCGCTTGAGCCTCTGATGAGGTTAAACAACTCATGGAGTAAACCAATCTGTAGTCTGATTGCGTGGGACTCCATGCCAGAGTACGCACCCCAGAGGCGAGACCTCTCGAAGGAACCAGAAGGTTTGGAGTCGCTCAGAGCTATGCTCGCAAAGAGCGCGCCCTTGTAGTCGTTGTAGAACAGAGCCAACGCCAAAATAAAGTTGCAGACATGCTGGGGCACCTCTTGGTTACCCTCAAACACCCCCGCCTCGAAGGTTTCCAGAGGGGCTAGGTCAGCGCACTCCCGGTCAAAGGATCTCATATTTGTGGTTCGCCGAACCATGTTTTTAGAGTTCCGTCTAACTTGGTATGCACTGTGAGTTGGTCAACCCAATTTGTCAAAACTGCGAGGGAACGAGTACCTGCAAGTGTCGGCAAAGCAATGCCGCGCGAGCTTCGGGACACTGCTGTGTACCGTGCCACACAGCACTAGACCGGTCTGCATAGTTATTTCGTCACTGCAAACGCCATGAGCCACTCGGCACCTCTTCTCACAATGTAGAAAGGGGACGCCCCTGTTGCAGCGTCCCCTTTCTAAGCTCTCCCTGCGAGGGGGAGGAAGCGACCGGATCCGAACTCTTACGAGCAGCCGCTCGTTGCGCCGCAGTTCAGGCACTTGTAGCAGGCGCCGCTGCGCACCATGATGGCGCCGCAGTCGTGGCAGGACGGCGCGTCGTCCTGGGCCTGGAACGTATAGGTCGCGGCGTTGGGCGAGGAGGTGTTCACCGCGGGGCTGGTGACCAGCCTCAAGCCGAGGTTGCGCGTCGCTTCCGGGTTGGGATCCCCGACCTCGTCGGCCTTCTCGGACTTGGGCACTTCCTCTTCGCGGTGGATCAGCCCGATGGCGACTTTTTCCTCCGCCGACAGGAACTTGCTCCCCAGCCAGCGGAAGATGTAATCCATGATCGACTTGGCCATCGGGATCTCGGGGTTCTTGGTGAAGCCCGAGGGCTCGAAGCGCATGTGTGCGAACTTGTCCACCAGCACTCTCAAGGGCACGCCGTACTGCAGCGCCATGGAGATCGCCGTGGCGAAGGCGTCCATCAGCCCCGAGACAGTGCTGCCTTCCTTCGCCATCACCAGGAACAGCTCGCCGGGCGAGCCGTCCTCGTACATCCCCACCGTCAGGTAGCCCTGGTGCCCGGCCACCTCGAACTTGTGGGTGAGGGCATGGCGCTCGTCGGGGAGACGGTGCCGCTGCGGTCCTGCTGCCGCTGCCAGCGCCGCGATCTTGGCGGGAACCGCCTCCCCCTTGCCAGTGTTCAGCGGCTGGGTCCGCTTGGAGCCGTCCCGGTAGATGGCCAGGGCCTTGAGGCCCAGGCGCCAGGACTCGAGGTAGGCCTGGGTGATGTCTTCGGGAGTCGCTTCGGAGGGAACGTTGACCGTCTTGGAAATCGCCCCGCTGATGAAGGGCTGCGCGGCGGCCATCATCTTGATGTGACCCATGTAGGCGATGGAGCGGAAGCCGCTTCTTGGCCTGAAGGCGCAGTCGAATACCGGCAGGTCGCGCGCCTGAAGGTGCGGGGCGCCTTCGATGGTGTCGTGCTCCTCGAGGTATTCCAGGATCTCCTGGCACTGCTTGACGTCGTAGCCCAGGCGCTTGAGGGCCTCGGGGACGGTCTGGTTGACGATCTTGATCATCCCGCCGCCCACCAGCTTCTTGTACTTGATGAGCGCGATGTCCGGCTCGATGCCGGTGGTGTCGCAATCCATCATGAAGCCGATGGTGCCAGTGGGGGCGATCACGGTGGCCTGGGCGTTGCGGAAGCCGTGCTGCTCGCCCAGGTCGATGACCTCGTCCCACGACTCGCGCGCCGCCTGGAGCAGGTCGAGCGGCACGTGCGCCGAGTCGATCTTCGGCACGTAGCTGCGGTGCTTGTTCATGACCTTGAGGAACGGCGTGCGGTTCTTCTCGTAGCCGGCGAACGGGCCGGTCACCTCCGCCGCGATGCGGGCCGAGGTGGCGTACGCCTCGCCGGTCATCAGCGCCGTGATGGCGCCGGCGTAGTCGCGTCCCTCGTCCGAGTCGTAGGGGAGTCCCCGGGCCATGAGCAGCGCGCCCAGGTTGGCGTAGCCCAGGCCGAGCGGGCGGTAGTCGTGGCTGTTCCTGCCGATGGCCGGCGTCGGGTAACTGGCGTTGCCGACGATGATTTCCTGGGCGGTGATGACGATCTGCACCGCCTGGCGGAACGAGACGGGGTCGAACTCGCCATCCTCGCGCCGGAACTTCATGAGGTTCAGCGACGCCAGATTGCAGGCCGAGTCATCCAAAAACATATATTCGGAGCACGGATTGCTAGCATTGATCCGGGCGGTGTTCGGGCAGGTGTGCCACTCGTTCACCGTGGTGTCGTACTGCATGCCGGGATCGCCGCAGACATGGGCGCTTTCGGCGATCATCTTCATCAGATCGCGCGCCCGGTAGGTCTGCATGATCTGCCCGTTGCGGATGGCCCGGGTGTGCCACTCCTTGTCCTCGACCACCGCACTCATGAACTCCTCGGTGACGCGTACCGAGTTGTTGGAGTTCTGGAAGAACACGGAGGAGTAGGCGGGACCGGTGAGCGAGCCGTCGAAGCCGGCGTCCATCAGCGCCCAGGCCTTGCGCTCCTCCTCCACCTTGCAGTTGATGAAATCCTCGATGTCCGGGTGGTCGATGTTCAGCACCACCATCTTGGCGGCGCGGCGCGTCTTGCCGCCGCTCTTGATGACGCCAGCGAAGGCGTCGAAGCCCTTCATGAACGACACGGGGCCCGACGCGGTGCCGCCGCCCGCGAGATTCTCGCGGGAGGAACGGATGGGGGAGAGGTTGGTGCCGGTGCCGGAGCCGAATTTGAACAGCATCCCCTCGGTTTTCGCCAGGGTCAGGATCGAGTCCATGGTGTCCTGGACCGAGTTGATGAAACAGGCGGAGCACTGGGGATGCGGCTCGATCCCCATGTTGAACCAGACGGGAGAATTGAAAGAGGCCTTCTGGTAAATCAAGAGATGAGTCAGCTCGTCGGAGAAGCTCTGGGCGTCCGCGGCGGTGGCGAAGTAGCCACCCTGGCGTCCCCAGCGGGTGAGGGTGTCCACCACGCGACCGATGAGCTGCCGGGCGCTCTGCTCACGCTCAGGTGTGCCCAGCGTGCCGCGAAAGTATTTCGACGCGACGATGTTGGTGGCGGTCTGAGACCAGAAGGAGGGAACCTCCACGTCGGCCTGCTCGAAGACCATCTCACCTTTCTCGTTGCCGATGCTGGATGTCCGGATGTCCCAGGAGATCTCATCGAAGGGGTGCTTGCCTTCCTCGGTGAAGAAGCGCCGGATCGTCAGCCCTTTCTTCCCTTGGGGGCGCGTCTGCTCTTTGGTCTCGGAAACGGCCGGAGTGTCGGAGCTGGAGGTGGCATCCGGAGTCTTGCGCGGGTCGATGGTCAATGTGCCCTCCTTTTTCCTTCAAAAAAGAGAAAAGAAATCCCAATCAGCCGTTGGAACCCGATTCCCTTGTTGGTTGATATGGCCTTGCGGTGACTAACCGTACCAGCTTCTATCAGCCGTCGGATCCCGATGCCTTCCAGGTGGGACGTTTGTTCCCGCCTTCGCGACCCGACGGGTGCACATTAATCCCGTTACAGGAGTGTGTCAAGACCCAAAATACAAGATATTGGGGGCTGGGAGTGGCATACAACTACCTGTTGGATGTTATGCGTTATCAATAGGATGCAGCGTGCTTCCCCCGGAGAGGCCTCCGGGGCAAAGCCTCGAGGCCAAAGCGCCTGGGGAAGGCCTGCCGTCCGGGTGATTTCCAAGTGCCGTGCGCTCCTTTCACCGGCCCCACGGTCCATCCCGCTGGGTGGCTTCCGGAATGCCCTGCACCGCGTGAATTTGTCGAGAGCGGGGGAGTCTGTTGGAAGCGAGTCTGAAATAAAAGTGCGTCTCGTCAGACCTTGCCCTTGGACAGAAACGCTTCTCGCATGCGGGACAGGATCTGAGCCCGGCGGTCGTAAAGCCTGCGGAGGGGCCGCGGCTTGTGCTTGGAGAGGGCGTACACCGCGAGGATGGGGAGGGCAATGGTGGTGTCGATGTAGGCCACCACCGAATCGGGAAGCTTGTCTGGATCGATCTTGCCCCAGGAGACCGCCTCACCCGGCGTGGCGCCGGAGAGGCCCCCGGTGTCGGCCCGGGCATCGGTCATCTGGATGAAGTAGTCGTGCCCCTTCTCGGAAAGCCCGAGCACTTCCTGGATTTGCGGCTCGGTCTGCAAGAGGAAATTCTTGGGCGATCCGCCGCCCACGATGATCACGCCGCTCTTGCCGCCCGAGGTCTTGGAGTCGTACACGATGGCGGCGGTCTCGTTCACGTCCAGGCTCACATCCAATCGCGGCCCCTTCTCGCGCAGCGCCAGCTCCGCCACGTTCATTCCGATGGAGGAATCGCCGGGAGAGGAAGTGTAGAGCGGCACGCCGGCCCGGTACGCCACGGTGAGCAGGCAGGTGTCCTTGAGCTTCAGCTCGTCTTCCCTCGCCGCCAGGTATTTCCCGAAGAGGTAGTGCATCTCCGCGGTGCCCATGGCTTTCTGAAACGGGGGCTCTTCCATGATGCGGCGGAAGAAGGCGTCGGTGGAGAGCAGCACTTCGTAGTCGAACAGGATGTCGTAGATGCGGACGACCCCCTCCTGGCGCAGCAGCGTGTCGTCAAGCTCGTGGCTGCCGCGGTGCATGTAGAGGCCCAGGCCTGCATGGGCGTCGTGATACAGATTGGCGCCGGTGCTGATGATCCAGTCCACGAAGCCGGATTGCATGAGCGGGATGATCGTGCTGCGTCCCACGCCGGCAGGGGTCATGGCGCCGGAGAGGGACATGCCGATGGTGACGTCGGGCTCCAGATATTTCTCGACGAAGAGCCGGCAGGCGCTCTGCAGGCGCCCGGCGTTGTAGGCCAGGAAGGCCTGGTCGACCAGCTGGTCCACGCTCATGCCGGGGACGAGCGGCGTGGGGTAGATTTTCTGGCCCCGCAGGTAACGGCTCTTCTCTTTCGACTCTTTCATGGCATCTCCCCCCGAATTCCCGCGAATCGTAGCACAGGGGCCGGAAAAGAGTTCCTGGAATGTCGCGGCGTTGATGGAGGCGCGCGCGGGGTGGTACAATCCGCCGCCGTTCCAGGAAAATCAGCCCATCGACCCCTCGCGGGAGCGGGGAGCACGTCCGCAGGAGAATCCCATGGAATCCGTGGTTTCGTTCATCAAGCAGAACAAGGACCGCTATGTCGCCGATCTCGTGGAATTCCTGAAAATCCCCTCGGTCTCCAGCAACTCCGCCAACAATGCCGACACCGGACGGTGCGCCCACTTCGTGGCCGACCTGATGCGCAAGGCGGGGCTCGAGAAGGTCGAGGTGTTCAAGACCCCGGGGCATCCGATCGTCTACGGGGAATGGTGCAAGGCCCCGGATCGCCCCGTCGTGCTGGTGTACGGCCATTACGATGTCCAGCCGGTGGACCCGCTGAATCTGTGGGAAACGCCCCCTTTCGAGCCGGCCATCCGCAATGGCGAGATCTACGCGCGCGGCTCGGCCGATGACAAGGGACAGGTCTACATCCACTTCGCGGCGGTGGAGGCCCACCTCAAGCAGCATGGAAAGCTGCCGGTGAACGTGAAATTCCTCATCGAGGGCGAGGAGGAAGTTGGCAGCGAAAACCTCGATAAGTTCATCGAATCCCACAAGGACCTCCTGGACTCGGACGTGGTCCTGATCTCGGATTCCCCCATGTTCGAGCGCGGCGTCCCCTCCATCTGCTACGGGCTGCGGGGGCTCTGCTATTACCAGATCGACCTGCGCGGGACCAAGAGCGATTTGCACTCGGGCTCGTTCGGCGGCGCGGTGGCCAACCCCAATTTCGTCCTGGCGCAACTTCTGGCGGGGATGAAGGACAAGAACGGCAAGGTCACCATTCCCGGCTTCTACAAGGACGTGAAGCCGCTGACGGCGCGCGAGCGCAAGGAGTTCAAGCGGCTGCCTTTCTCCGAGAAGAAATACGCCAAGGAGCTGGGAGCAGGGGAGCTGTGGGGCGAGAAGGGGTACACCGCGCTGGAGCGGATCTGGGGCCGGCCGACGTTCGAGGTGAACGGCATCCTCGGAGGCTTCACGGGGGAAGGCGCCAAGACCGTCATCCCCGCCGTGGCGATGGCGAAGGTCTCCATGCGCCTGGTTCCCAACCAGAGTCCTGACAAAATTGCCAAGCTGTTCGAGCGGCATCTGCGCAAGATCTGCCCGAAATCGATGCAGCTGACCATCACCCGCATGCACGGCGGCAAGCCTTGGGTCGCCTCGCTCGACCACCCGGCGATTCACGCCGCCTCGAAGGCCTTCGAGAAGGGGTTCGGCAAGCGCCCGGTGTTCACCCGCGAGGGAGGTTCCATTCCGGTAGTCGCCAGTTTCGCCGATATCCTGGACGCCCCTTCGGTGCTCATGGGGATCGGGCTCCCCGATGAGAATGCCCATGCCCCCAACGAAAAGCTCGACCTGGGGAACTTCCATGGCGGCATCCTGAGCTCGGCGCATTTCTTCGACATCCTCGGCCGCGAAGCCTAGGAGGCTCTCCGAAACATGTCGCAACCCCGTTTCATCGTGGTGGGAGGAGGTCTGGCCGGCCTCATGGCCACCATCAAGATCGCCGAGGCCGGGCATAGCGTGGACCTGTTCTCCGTGGTGCCGGTGCGCCGGTCCCATTCCGTGTGCGCCCAGGGGGGGATCAACGGCGCGGTGAACATCAAGGGGGAGAACGATTCCCCCGAGATCCACTTCGTGGACACGGTGCGCGGCGGCGATTTCCTGGCGGACCAGCCGCTGGCGAAGGCGATGTGCTACGCGGCGCCGAACCTGATCTACCTGATGGATCGGATGGGCGTTCCCTTCAACCGCACCCCGGAAGGCAACCTCGACTTCCGCCGATTCGGCGGGACCCTTTACAACCGCACCGCGTTCGCCGGAGCTACCACCGGCCAGCAGCTGCTCTACGCACTGGACGAGCAGGTGCGCCGCTATGAGGCTGAAGGCAAGGTCAAGAAGTACGAGCACTGGGAATACCTGGGGATGGTGCGCGACGACTCGGGCGTGTGCCGCGGCATCGTGGCGGTGGACATGCGCACGATGAAGGTGAAGGCATTTCCGGCCGATGCGTCGATGCTCGCGACCGGAGGCCCCGGATTGCTGTTCGGCCGCTCCACCAATTCCATGATCAACACCGGCTCCGCCGCCACCTCCGCCTACGTGGAGGGAGTGAAATACGCCAATGGGGAGATGATCCAGATTCACCCCACGGCGATCCCCGGGGAGGACAAGCTGCGGCTGATGTCGGAATCGGCGCGCGGCGAGGGGGGACGGGTCTGGGTGCCGCGCAGGAAGAACGATCCCCGGCCTCCGAAGCAGATCCCCGAGGCTGAGCGCTGGTACTTCCTGGAGGAGAAATATCCCCGCTACGGCAACCTGGTGCCGCGCGACGTGGCCAGCCGGGAGATCTTCGAAATCTGCGTGAACCAGGGGCTGGGGCTCGACGGCAAGATGATGGTCTATCTGGATGTCTCCCACATCGACCGGGCCACGCTGAATCGCAAGCTGGGCGGCATCCTGGAGATTTACGAGAAATTCACCGGTGTCGACCCGCGGGAAGAGCCGATGAAGATCTTCCCGGCGATGCACTACTCCATGGGCGGGCTGTGGGTGGACTACGAGGCCAAGGCCGACGGTTTCATCAACGAGGAAAGCCCGCGGAACCATCAGACCAACGTGCCGGGGCTGTATGCCTCGGGCGAGGTGGATTTCCAATATCACGGCGCCAACCGGCTGGGCGCCAACTCGCTGCTGTCGTGCCTGTACGGCGGCCTCATCGGCGGCAAGGCGATGGTGAGCTACGCGGCGGCCCGCGCCAAGAGCACGGCGACAGCGGCGGAGGGCGCCCTGCAGGCGGCTGAGAAGCGCTGGGAGAAGCGCTTCGCCGAGCTGACGGCGATGAACGGGGAGGAAAACCCCTACCGGCTCCACAAGGAGCTGGGAGAGATGATGAACGAGCACGTCACCATCGTCCGGCACAACGACGCGATGCAGAAGGTGTACGAGAAGCTCGGGGAGATGACCCAGCGCTTCTCCCGGCTTGGCAACCTGGACGGCGTGGGATGGGCCAACCAGTCGCTGCTGTTCGCCAACCAGCTGTGGAACATGATCGAGCTGGGGAAGGTGGTCACCCTCGGAGCGATCCGGCGG
>Ga0065705_10104647_pt1 | contig 12347 bp, 10 predicted proteins | sample SwibulcommuniRL2_FD_59092 | JGI IMG/M metagenome (GOLD analysis project Ga0065705, IMG submission 59092) | Bulk soil microbial communities from switchgrass field near Rose Lake, East Lansing, Michigan, USA - RL2 Bulk Soil v2 (version 2) | ecosystem: Environmental > Terrestrial > Soil >... | reverse complement strand
GTGGCGGGGTTTTCCGCGCGAAATGTTCCCGAGGCATGGGCCGGCCGCCACTGGCCGGCGATCAGGACCTTCTGAAGCGACATAACGACAACCTGTGCATGAACCGCTCGCACGCCCTTTCGCGGAGCGAAAGGCGACAACGAGGCGACAATGGAGCAAACTATCAGCCCTACGCCGCAGCGGGAAGGCGGCGACATGCCGGGTCACTTCCGCTTGACGCCCTTCAGGAACCGCTCCATCTCCTCAGGCAGTGGAGCTTCGAACCGTAGCGGCTGGTTCGTCACGGGATGCTCAAACGCCAACAGGCGCGCGTGCAGAGCCAATCGCTTGTGCGGCCAGTTCCGATGTGCTGCTTGCTCGGGCCGATACCGCGGATCGCCAAGCACGGGATGTCCTGCCTCGGCAAAGTGCACGCGAATCTGGTTTCGTCTTCCTGTTTCCAGCCGAACCTGGACCAGCGTCGCGTCGTTGAGCACCGAGACCACGCGGTAGTGCGTAATTGCCAGTTGCCCGACCGCTTCATCGTCGGTCGAGAAGCGGTTGAGGTCCTTGTCGGTTGCCAGCAGGCTCTCAAAGGTCCCACTGGCTTTCTCCATTCGGCCGGCGACGATCGCCAGATACTCCCGCTCCGGCTTGCTGGCGGCGAACTGGTCCTTGAGTTGGCGGACGATTTCCTGAGTCTTGCCCAACACGAGCAACCCAGACACGCCGCGGTCAAGCCGATGCACAGTGAACGCCCCGCGGCCCTTGCTGACGTGCTTCACATACTCGGCCACTTTGTGCTGAAGCGTGTTCGTTTCCTCCCGCACTGTCGGCACGGTCAACAACTCTGCCGGTTTGTTGACGACGATCAAGTGCTTGTCTTCAAAGACGATTTCAAATCCCAGATTGCGACGTGCCTTCGGTTTGGGATGGTACCGCTGGCTCGGGTCGTACTTGACCTCGATCCGATCGCCAGCCGCTAGCCGCTGTGCAGGCTGGGTGCAGATGGCGCCGCCGACGCGTACGCAGCCGTGGTCGAACAGACCGGTGACCTGCGACCGCGATAGCGCGACCAGCTCCTGCACGAGGTGATCGATCCGCTGGCCGAGGAGCGGAGAGTCGGCGCTGAGCGTGGCAGATTTCGTAGCGAGCGGCATGCGGCCAGTTTAACTGGCCGGCGTTGCGGGGTGAGAGGCGAATGACACGGTGCCGTGGCCGTCACTATGTCTCGCCGTCTCTCCGTCTCTCTGTCCCCTCTCCCTACTCCCCCGCCGCCAACTCCAGCTCCTCGATCAACTTCTCCCGCGGGTCCTTGAGCCCTTCTGCCAGCTTGCCCAAGGCTTCGGTTTCGATCTGCCTCACACGCTCGCGAGTAAGGCCAAGCGCCTCGCCAATTTCCTTTAGCGTGTGCGGCTCGTGGTCTTCGAGGCCAAACCGCATCTTCAGGACCGTCGCCTCCCGCTGGTCCATCGTGACCAGCATTTCGCGGACGTGCTTGAGCACGTCGTGCTCGACCAGCTCGTCCTCGGGCGTCTTGAGCCGCTCGTCCATCACGATCTCGCCCAGCGACCAGCCGGTCTCGGCCTGGTCGGTCTGCGGCGTGCTGTTGTAGATGCGAATCGCCTTCTTGATGATCGGCAGCTTCTTCTTCTGGAGGCCGAGAATGCGGCCGACCTCTTCCGGCGTTGGCGTGCGACCCAGCTCTTCGGTCAGGCGGGCGCTGGCCCTCCGCCACTTCGACAGCAGCTCAACCATGTAGGCCGGAATGCGAATCGTCTTGGCCGAGTTGATCAGGGCCCGCTTGATCGACTGCTTGATCCAATAACTGGCATAAGTGCTAAATCGCGTGCCGACCGCCGGATCGAAGCCCTCGACTGCCCGCAAAAGGCCGAGGTTCCCCTCTTCGATCAAGTCCTGAAGGCTCAAACCTTTCCCCGTGTAGCCGCGGGCGATATTGACCACGAGCCGCAGATTGGCCCGCACCATCCGATCGCGGGCCCTCACATCGCCATCCGCGATGGCCCCCGCCAGGTCGCGTTCGTCCTTGGCGGTTAGCAAAGCCGTCTCGTTGATCTCGCGGAGGTACGTTTCCAGCGGCGTCTGTAGCGAGGCGGCCTTCTTTGTGCCGCGGATGGCTGCGCGGCTGACCGGCTTGCGCCCGACCGTCTTGGCAGCCTCCGGCTTGGCGACTGGGGCAGCAGCGGTGGATTTGGGGCGGGGGACACGGACACTTGCGGCAGCCGATTTGCGTTTCAGCGAGGCCATATTGCGTAGAATCTCCGAGGCATTTCTGGACTATTGGAACATCGACCCGCGATCGCTCCGACCTGGAAGATGCGGCAAAGTGGCTCGCCTGCGCAGGATGTGCTCGCGGGTCGGCATGTGCCAATCAAGCCGGCCCGTCCGGTTGTAGCCGCCGCCGCAACAAGAGCGGTTCATAAGTATCACCTGGCATGGATTTGAAGCCCGCCTATTCGGAATCGGTTGCAATTCCGTCGCACCGGGCCAATGCTGACGAGGGTCTCCGTCGGTCTAGACAGATCTGCCTCTCGGCGGAGTCTTGATTACAGACAGGCGCTACAGACCTCGCTTCGCCTGGGGGGCGACATGGCGGACGGCTCCGATTCGTGGACAGTCTGGCTCGATCGGCACGGGCCCGCCCTGGTGCTTCTGGCCCGCCAATGGTCCACCTGCCGGGCCGACGCCGAGGACATCGTCCAGGAGGCATTCGTCCGCTTTTGGCGGTCCCGAGAGCGGGTCGAGGACCCGGCGGCTTACCTGTTTGCCTGCGTGAAGCACTGCGCCCTCGACAGCCACCGCGGCCGCCAGCGGCAGCTTCGCCGCGAAGAGGCCTCGGCCCGCCCGGAGGTCGAGCCGCTGTTTGCGGGCCCAATCGAACTAGACGAGCGCCGCTGGGCGATTGAGTCTGCCCTGCGCGAGTTGCCCGCGAGCCAGGCCGAAGTACTGGTGATGAAGGTCTGGGGCGGACTGACCTTCCCGCAAATCGCAGCGGCCCTGGAAACATCCGTGAATACCGTCGCCTCACGCTACCGCTATGCCCTGGCCAGGCTCCGCGAGCAGTTGGCCGAGGAGTCGATCCGATGAACGAACACGACCAATTGGGCGCAGAACTTGCAGCCCTCCGTCCGCTGCCCCCTTCACATGAGCTGAAGCAGCGAATCGCCGCCGAGTTGACTGAGCCGGCCATGCATTCCCAGCCGCTCGCGCCGGCGAGCCGGCGACACTCGCACGGTCCGCTCTGGCTGGCGGCTCTTTGCGGACCCATTGCTGCATGTCTCATCTATTTCCTCCTCCGCGGCAGCCCCGTTGAGCGGCCACCCACCGATCCATCCGATCTCAGGACCCAGGCGACCATCTCTGCCGCCTTCGACGACAACCTTCCCTCGCTATGGTCCTACCGCGGTGCCGCCGACCAATCGTTCGACCAGCTCGACGCGCTGCTCGACAAGCACGCCACGCACTTTCCCGAACCAAAACCCCAGCGCGCGGGGGCTTTCGTGTCCGCCTTTGGCCTTTCCGATTCCCAACTCGAAGATTTACTCGGAGAACTCTGATGCGATATTTCCTTTGCTTCCTCGTGCTGGTCGGGCTGGTCCCGCTTGGGCCGCGTGCCGCCTGGGCCCAGGTGGGCAATGCCCAGCCCGACGTAAAGTCGGACCTGGCCGCCAACGCGGCTCTCCAGTACTGGCAAGCCTTCGCACAACTGCCCACCTTGGACAAGGACCAGGAAAAAATCCTGTCCGAGTGGAATGCCGTTTCGCTCGACGACCCGGCCGTCCAGAAGCTGATTGCTGCGTCGCAAAGCAGCCTGATGTATTTGCACCGCGGCGCCGCGCTATCCCGCTGCGACTGGGGCCTGGACTACGGCGACGGCATTAGCATGCTCATGCCGCAACTGGCCAAGGCGCGCGATCTGGCCCGGCTGGCCGCGCTGCACGCACGCAGCGAGTTCGAGCGCGGAAACAAGCGCGGGGCACGGGACGACGCCACCGCGATGATGATCCTGGCCCGCCACGTCGGCCGCGAACCGGTCATGATCTGCGTCCTGGTGCGGCAATTGATCGAGGGCCTCGTCGTCGATTTGGTGGCGTCGTACGTCCCCGATCTGAAGGTCCCGCATGCCCAGGCCGCCCAGATGTTCAGCGATTTGCCGCCGGCGCCGAACGTCCTGCAAACGATCCCCATCGAGAAGAAGTTCTTCGTCCAGTGGATGGTCACGAAGCTCAAGGAAGAAGAGCAGCAACAAAAGGGGGCTGGGCTCAAGTTGTGGAAAAACTTTCTGAGCGGTGCGGACGTTCCCGACTCGATCAAAGAGGTCGCGACAGTGGACGAGGCCGTCAAGCATATTGCGGACGTGCTGCCGCTCTATGACGAGATGGCTCGACTCGTGGCGCTCCCCAAGACCCAGTTCGACGCCGAGTACCCGGCCTTCAAGCAGAAGGCCAAGGCCGAGCATCCGCTGGCCGCCACGGTCCTCCCGTCCGTGGATCAGCTACTGGCGAAAGAGCAGCGCGGCCAGGTCCGCATGGCCATGCTCCTGGCCGCGATCGCGGTCGTCGAAAGCGGGCCGGAGAAGCTCAAGGATCTCAAGGACCCCTTTGGCGACGGCCCGTTTGAGTACAAGGCGCTCGACAAGGGCTTCGAGCTGAAGTCAAAGCTCCTCTTCGAAGACAAGCCAGTGACCCTGGTCATCGGCCAGCGAGCGAAATAGCGACTCCTACGAAGCAATCGACACCGAGGGCGTGGCATTTCCCCTGCCGCGCCCTCATTCCGTTTCAATAAGCCGCTAGTATTCGGCGCGATTCGCATGGTCAGCAAGCGCTTTTAAACATCGGCAAGCCCTTGCGGCATCAAGACTTGCGACATTAGGCTCCGCGCCGACCACTTTAGAAACTTTAGCGCCGCACTCTGGCCCCTGGCCCCTGGCCCCTGGCTCCTGGCTCCTGGCTCCTGGTTCTGGTTGACAGCCATTTCTGCCATTTTGGGCCAAAAAACAGCCGCAACGTGAACGCTCCCAACCACTTGCGATTGGTTGACAGGTTTTTGCGGTTCTTGTCCACCTGCGCGGCCAAAACGATCAAAAGTCCTCGGGTTTTCCAGCCTGTGCTTCCTTCGCTGGTTGACACCAGAGGTGAAACGGGGGAGTCCCGTCAACCTGCGCGACTCACTCGTGCTCGTCCTCGTCCTCCTCCTCCTCCTCGTCCTCGATTCCCTCTCCCCTTGGGAAAGGGTGGCCGAAGGCCGGGTGAGGGTGGCTGGGGTCAAGCGAAGCGCGACCCCGGATCGCCGGGGTTGAACTGCAGTTCAACCCCAGCCACCCCTACACCCAAGGTTCCTTCACCCGTGGTTCCTACATCGCTGGGCCCTTGTTTCTGAGAGGAGCCAGCAGTGGCACCCGACATCCCAAGCAACCAGATTTCCAAAGAGCGAGTGCCGGACCCCGCTTCCTCGCACGGAAGCATTGCCCGGCCGGCTAGCGCCAGTGGTCCAACAGCCACTCGGGATTAGATCACCCGTACATGCATCTGTCAAGAGCGCTACTACAGATTGTATGTTCACTAACGTCGCCTGCCAGATATAGTCGGAATGTTTTACTTCACAGACGCAGCCCCTGAATCTGCGGCGGACTGTCGTTGATTCCTGCCTGATTTTTCTCTACTACTCCCCGTCGGTATCCGATGCAGGTTTGCAGGGGTTCGATGCGCAGATTATTCCTAGCCGTGTGCCTGCTCATTCTCCCGGCCACCTCGGGCTGCGCCCAATGTCTGTTCTGGATTTTCGGCGACTACTACTCTGCGGCAGGCCCGTCCTCAGATGACAGAGAGCGACACTTCGATGCTCAGGTAGAGGCGTCCGAAGCCTACGCCGCAGCAAACCCGCCTCGATCTAGCGAGTCCGCATCATCTTGGCGTGCGAACGCGCTTCACGAGGACGAGTAGCCCTTCTTCGCCTTAGCCCGCTTCTTCGCGGCCTTCTTCGCCTTGGCGGCTGGCAGCTTCCGGGCGTCGATCTTTAGGACGCCCTCGACAAGGCCCGTGAACTGGGCTCGAACAGATTGCCGCGGCGGGGGCCTACCTTCTACTTCCCGCAATAGTCGATCGTGCGGGCGATTTCGCTTTTGAGCCGGGAGCGCGGGACGATCCGATCGACAAAGCCGTGCTCGAGCAGGAACTCGCTGGTCTGAAAGCCCTTGGGAAGCTCCAGGCGGATCGTGGCTTTGATCGTGCGTGGGCCGGCAAAGCCGATCAGGGCCTTGGGCTCGGCAAAGATCAGGTCGCCCAGGGAGGCGAAGCTGGCCGCGACGCCCCCCATCGTCGGATTAGTCAGGACCGAGATGAAGAGTCCGCCGGACCGGTCGTAGCGGGCCAGGGCGGCCGAGACTTTGGCCATTTGCATGAGCGAGAGGATGCCCTCGTGCATGCGAGCGCCGCCGCCGGAGCCGCTAATGATGATCAGCGGCAGGTTCTCCGCGGTAGCCCGCTCGATCAGGCGGGCGAGACGTTCGCCAACGACCGAGCCCATGCTGCCCATGATGAACGCCGAATCGGTGACCGCGAAGGCGACACGGCGGGCTCGGATCATGCCCAGGCCGGTGAGGGCGGCGTCGCTGAGCCCGGTGCGCTGTTGCTCGGCCAGGAGGCGGTCGCGATAGGGCTTTTGGTCGGAGAATTCGAGCGGGTCGGTGGGGCGAAGCTGGGCGTCGATTTCCTCAAACGTGCCGTCGTCGAGGACCTGCTTCACGCGTTCCAGGGCGGAGACGTAGAAGTGGTATTCGCACTGCGGGCAGACGTTGAGCAGCTTCTCGGCTTCTTTGCGGTAGATCGAAGCCTTGCAGCCGGGGCAGCGAATCCACAACCCTTCCGGCACTCCGCGTTTGGGTCGCTTTGTGGCGGATTCGGTGGCCATGGAGAGTTCTCATGCAGACAGGCCGCACTCGGCTCGGCAGGAGCCTCGCCCTCTCAACGTCGGCGCCCCAACCGCGGAACGCCACGGAGGGCGTTCCCTACAGGATTCACCGCCCCACTTAGCCGGCGATTGCGACGCGTTCCGGCTGGACGTCGATCATTTGCCAGCCGCCGCATTCGCACTCGGCCCGCCACAGGTCGCCCACGTCGGACTGACTCAGGATGCTGCGTACGAGACTGGCGAGCGGCTCGGGAATAACGAGGGCGATGGTACCCGTTTTGTGCTTGCGTGTCAGGCGGGTGAGGGTGGCCCGAACCCGTTCGAGAGCATTGCTGATCGGCTCTCCCTGTGGGGGGCAAACCGTTTCTGGATGCTCTTGAAACTGACGGAAAACCTTGGGTTGGCTGTGCTTTACCTCGTCGATCAGCTTGCCGTGCCACAGGCCGTGGTCGAGGTTTTGCAGTTCGTCGAGCGTCTTGACCTTGAGCTTGTGATCGGCGGCGAGGGCTTTGGCGGTCTGCTCGGCCGAGCGGCAGGGGGACGAATAGAGCTGGGTGATGGGCGTGTTGTGCAGCTCGGCGACGATCCGGCCAACTTGCAAAGCACCAACCTCACTGAGGGGGATGTCCAAAGTCCCCTTAATACGGCCCTGTTCGTCAAAATCGGTCGAACCAGGGCGGACGAGCAAAAACTGAACCATGGAGGCAAACCAACAATTAGGTGAATGACGCAGGACACGACGCTTCAAGCGTCGCGCGGGCGTCGGAATGAACGGGCGAGAGGCCGCATCCTTTCCAACAGGAAAGGGCGGGCCGCGTCGCCACGCGGCGACGGCTCGATGGGCCGCGTCGCCCCCAAAGCTGGGGCGAGCAAGGGCGGCGGGGAAAGCAAAGATCGAACGGCTGCCGGAAGGCGGCGACCATTCTGGTTGGGTCCTGTAGGCACGAGCGGGCAGCCGATCCGTGCAGCGAGCAACGGCGGGCCCGGGCAGCGGAAAAAGTCAGATACGCACCGGACGATGGCCGCATGCCAAGCCCCCATTTTACAAGCGGACGGGGCAGGCGTCAGCACCTCTTACAAGATCTGACGCGGTGACTGCCCGTTCGGGTGGGCGCTCGAAGGCGGCGACGTAATTCTTTTACTATCAACTAGTTACGCCAATTCCTTCGGCGTCCAACCAGCGTCCGAGCTGGCAAACTTGCGGGATATGCAGCCTCGGACGGCAGTTCTCACAATTGGCAGCAAACCGGGTGCCGGGGCTAGAGATCGCGATCGATCTCCTGGCTACGCGGCAGGTCCGCGAGCTGATCCAGGTCAAAGAGGTCCAAGAATCGGTCCGTCGTTCGATAGACCGGCTTGGCGCTCTTATCGGGCTGGCGGACCAGCGCGAGCAGGTCACGGCGAACTAATTGGGAAAGGATGCTGCCGGTCGGTTTGCCCCTCAGTCGGTCGATGTCGTGCTGTGTGATCGGCTGCTGGTAGGCGACAATCGCCAGCACATCGATGGCCGATTGCGACAGGCGAGCTTCCCGCACAGACCCATAAAAGACGTCACGCAGGGCAGCAAATTCGGGCTTGAGAGCCAGTTGGTAGCCCAATTCCACGGAGACGATTGTGTAGGGGCACCCCTCTGCCTCGTATTGCGAGTTGAGCTCCGAGACAAGCTCGTCGATTTCCTCGGGACGGACGCCCCGCATGAGCGCGGCAATCCGCTCGCTGGCCAGCGGCTCATTCGCGGGATGTCCCACGAACAGCATCGCTTCCAGAATCGTTTTCGGTACGATTTCGCAGTTTTCATCGTGCCCTGGCGGCGGTGCCTCTGGCTCGACGAGCGCGTGCGGCTCAATGGAAGGTGCTGTGACCGCTTGCTCTGCCTGCGAGTAGGGGTCAACACCCTTGTTCAGAATTGCCGCGTATGCCCGGCTGAGTTCGTCGAGCGACGGTCCCTGATCGTCGGGCTCGACGAAGTTTTCCAAGCCCAGCGAGTCTGAGTCATGCGTGGCGTCGGTCTGCCGGGACGCTGGAGCCATGCAGCCGAGTTTACGTCCCGGTTGCGGCGGTGCAAAGCTCAATGGGCCGGACTTAGCGCGGCAGGCTCAGCCAACCAACCGCGAGCAGCAAAGCGAACGGCGCCTGCCGTCACGAACGAAACGGCAGCAAATGTTGGGCAATGCTGCGGCGCGTAAGCTCGGACTCTACTTCTTCGGCTTCGGCTTGCCGCCTAGGAATCCCAGCCAACCGCCGGACTTTGCGTCTCCCTCTTCGGCCTGGCCCGCAGGTTTTTCGTTGACTAAGCTGTCAACGAGCGTAGAGATCGCCTGCGTAATGCTGGCGCGGGGCGCCTGCTCGATCAGCGGCACGCCGTTATTGCGGACTTCGACCATCGTCTTGTAGTCGTTCGGCAATTGCCAGTAAATCTCGCGGCCCATCGTTTCTTGGGCCTTTTTCAGGCTGATCTGGCCACTGTCGAGACCCACCCGGTTGACGATGATCTTGACCTTGTCCTTGAGCCCTTCGACCTCATTGAACGACATCATCAGCCGCACTACGTTCCGCAGGCACGGCAGGTCGAGCTGCGTGACGAGCAGGATATCCTTGGCTGACCTGAGTGCGACCATGTCAAGGGCGTTATAGCTCTTCGACAGGTCGAGGATCATGTGCGTGAACGACGCCTTAAGCAGGCCCAACACGCGCGTCAGGTCTTCGGGTGATACAAGCGATGTGTCTTGAAGCTGGACGGGCCGAGGCAGCAGGTACAGACCCGACGCGTGCTTGGTAAGCGAGCGTTTAAGCAAAGTGAAGTCCAGTCGCGTGATGTTCTGCGCGACATCGACCAGCGTGTAGTCGGGAATCGTGTCCAGAAACACGTCCGCATCGCCAAGCGACAGGTCCAGGTCGCAGAGCACAACGCTGTTTTTCTGTTCGACCGACAGCATACATCCCAGATTCACGGCCAGACTCGTGCTGCCGACGCCGCCCGTGGCGCCGCAGACCGCGATGACCTGGCAGGAACGGCTGTTGCCGCCGCCACCGCCATACTTCGCGACGCTGATGCGGTCGAGAGCATGCAGGAGGTCCTCGACCTTGACCGGCTGTGCGAGGAACTCCTTCGCGCCGGCCCGCATCGCTTTGAGGATCAACTGGCCGTCGGCCGAACTGCTGACCACGAGCACCGCGCACTCCGGCGCGATTTCCCTCATTTGCTCGATCAGCCTAAGCCCCTTCTCGGGGTTCGAATCGATCGAGACGACGCCAATGTCGGGTTTGGTCTGGCCAACCACATCGGCGAAAAACTCGAATCGCGAGCATTCGGCCTCGAGCCAAACGATGTCCATCCCCAGCAACATGTTCTTAAGCGCGTTGCGGGAACTGTCGCTAGGATCGACGATCGCAAGTCGAAGGACGTTGCTCATCGCAGCAGGGATGGCTCAGCTGGGATTGCAGCGGGGGCAAACTCGGACTTGCGAGCGCGGCGGCCCGCAAAACCAAGGAAGGGCAGGGATCGTTCCCTGCCCTTCAAGTCTAGGACAGCGAATCGGGTCCGGTTCCGAGAAATGCAGACCTTCCGGTCCCCTCCGCAGGCCGCCCCTTCGGTTGACCCGAAAGAGCGGCCCAATCGTTCTCGGAAGCTATCGCAATTCGTCGTAACCTAGCGGCCCTATTAGCGTTGGCTGCAACCCGTTGGAAGGCTTGCGGCTCGAAACGGTCTGCGCGGTCGTGACGGTTCCACCCCTCGGGGCGGACGAAACACCTGTGCCAATCGTGCCGCGATAGCCATAGCTGGGAGCGGACACAACCGGGGCAACGCGACCCGACGTGCGAGCTCCCATGGGGGCTGGGGCCGGCTGCTTGAGCGTTTGGATCGGCGTCTCTTCATACAGACCGCCGTTCATCCTGCCGCCGGGGCCGCAGTTGCCGTTCACGCAACCCGACTTCGGTACTTCTAGGTACCCTTTGCCATAGAGTTCGCAGTCGTTCGGGCTGACGGTGAGTTGGCCCGGCCCGCACGGCGGAACTTCGCTCGGATCCATCGCTTCGCAGAATTCCGGCGTCACGAAGATCAACAGCTCGATCTCGTTGCGGGTGTTCGAAACCCTACGGAATGGCGCGCCGAACCAGGGCAGGTCGGCCAGCAGCGGCACGCCGCGATTGATCGCTTCTTCGCGGTAGTAAACCAAACCGGCAATCGCCAGGGTCTGACCGGCCTTCATTTCAACGGCGGTGTCGGCCCGGCGAGTGCGGAAGCCAGGGGTGCCCGTGACCGAATCCCTCAAGCTGGTATCGATTTCGCGGACGGCCGGACGCACTTCCAGGCGGACTGAGCCATTGCCGAGCACGATCGGAACGAAATCGATCTGGGTGCCGAATTCACGCCACTGCAGTGTGGTGACGCCAACGGACTGCTGGACCGGGAACGGGATTTCGCCTCCGACATTGAAGGTCGCCGGCCTGCCGGAGAGCGTGGTCAGGGTCGGTTCGGCCATCAATTTGGCCAGATTGTTCTCGCGGAGGGCTTCCATGAAGCCAAAGAAGCTGCTGTTGTCCCCCACGATGCCAAAGGTGATCGTGGACGAAGAGGCCGCGTCGCTGCCCGAGCTTCCGATTTCCTTCAGCACGCCGCTGGCGGTCTGGGTGATGAAGTTGTCGCCGTTGATATAGGCCCAGTCGAAGCCCAGGGTCCGCAGCTTCGTGCGCGAAACTTCCATGACCTTGACGTGCAGCAGCACCTTCTGGACGCCGCCGACCGTCATGTCGTTGATGATGTTGGGGAAGTAGTCGCGAGCTACGTTCGAGATGCTGGTGACCATCTCGGCTTTCGGGACGAATCCCGAGATGTAGAGGCTGCTGTTAAGCGGCCGCAGCCTCAGCGACGCCTCAGGAAACAGCGTCTTGAGGGTGGCATCCAGCTCGCCCACGTCGCCGAGGATCATGACATCCACGGTGGTGACCGCGCCCTCGGTGTCCCAGACGTTGACCTGGGTCACGCCGGCCCGCAGAGCGGAGAGCTGAATGGACTTGGGCGAGATCGGCACAACTCGCACCAGGTCGGGGTTGTTGACGAGCATCTTCGGCACGTCGAACGGGAATTCGACGACCTTGCTCGTGTTGACGGTCATTTCCAGGCGTTCCGACGTGGACTTGACCTGGAACTTGACGGCGGACCCGTTGGGTTCGTCCTGGGCGCGAGCCTGCACAGGGCAGACGAGGCCGCAAGCGAGAGCAGCGAGGCCGGCGAGGGCGGCGCGGCGCGCCGTAAGCAATGAAATCGACATCCGTGTTCTTCCTTGCGTCCTGGGTAAACGCGAGTTTCCGATCCGTGTGAAAAATCGTCCGCTGATTCGTGGTGCAAGCTTCCTGATGAATTGGTCGTGGTCCCGGTCGCCGGCCCACTCATTGGTCCGGCGACCGTTCACGAATATTGGCTATCGTTAGTTATT
>Ga0065705_10104646_pt1 | contig 12347 bp, 6 predicted proteins | sample SwibulcommuniRL2_FD_59092 | JGI IMG/M metagenome (GOLD analysis project Ga0065705, IMG submission 59092) | Bulk soil microbial communities from switchgrass field near Rose Lake, East Lansing, Michigan, USA - RL2 Bulk Soil v2 (version 2) | ecosystem: Environmental > Terrestrial > Soil >... | reverse complement strand
TGGTTGCGGCTAGCGTCGACGACGTCGACTTGGACTAACTTTATGGCTACATACTCAAGAGTAACACCAGCAACTTTAGCGAATATCTTGGCGGTTATTGATGACCCGTTAGATTCAGAGGCAGCAAATAAACTGGCGCAGGTAGATTTGCAGACCCGGCGGATGGTATATGACTTTCTGATCACCAAGTTCGACGCGACGACGGGGAAGCTGTTGGTGGGAGCGGTTGACGCGGCAACCAGCTTAGCCGGACTGGTTTCAGGGTCAACCTCCAACGCAGGCACACAGCAACAGGTGGTGCAGGGCACGATTTCGACCCCAGACCTTCGTGCCAACGCAGTGACCGCGGCAAAAATAGCCGATGGCGGAGTCGGAACCACTCAGCTTGCTGACGTTGGTGTGACCAGCGGGAAGATTGCGACGGGAGCGGTGACGGTGACGCAATTAGGCACGGACGCCGTAGAGACAGCCAAGATCAAGGATGCCAACGTCACCTCAGCGAAGCTGGCCACGGGCGCAGTGACCGCCACTCAGCTCGGCACCGACGCAGTCGAGGCCGCCAAAATCAAAGACCTTAATGTCACCACTGGTAAGCTTGCTGACCTAGCAGTCACTACCGCTAAAATCAACGATAATGCTGTGACTGGTGCCAAGATGGTAGCGGGTAGTGCAGCGGGACAGCTGCTTATCTCTGGTGACTCTCCTTTTACGTTTGCGGTAAAGAGCATGTCTGGTGACGCAACCATTGACAAGGATGGAGTGGTGACCTTAGCTACAAGTCTTGGTCAAGTCGAGGTCGAGGAACAAGTCGCCGCTAACACCGCCGCCGGCGCAGCCACTGCTACCACCTGGCACGACCGTGGCTCCGCCGCAGGCTGGGTTAAAACCTTTGATACGCTGACGTCGACTTTCTTGACTATCACAAGCGCTAAGCTCGTCCTGTTGGCGGGCACATACATCATCGAGGGGTCGGCGCCAGCTTACAAAACCGATGGACATAGGGTGCGAATCACGAGGTATAACAGCAGTGACATAAGTCAACAAGTGATTTATGGGTCAAGTGAGATTTCGGCGGCTGCGGACGCCATTCAGACTCGGTCTCGGATTTGTGCGAAGATCACCTTTGCGGCGGGTGACTATTTTAAGTTGGAGCACTACGCGACCTCGGCGCAAGCAACCAATGGCTTAGGCTTGCCTGTGAACGTTGCCTCCGCAGTTGAAATCTACGCCCAAGTTAGGATTCAGAAAATCGGCTGAGTTGATTCCATTTAATGGAACGAACCGAACGCTATGCCAACAGTTGAAGGAAGACCTAGCACCAAACGAATCTACCCCTTGCATGACAATATGTATGGTGGGGTGCAGACGACCAAGCCAGCACATCTGCTTGGACCTGATGAGTGGCGGACTCAGCATAATTGGAGGCTGACGCCGGAACTGACACAGGTGCCAAGGAAGAAGATTTACCAAACTGTGGGCAGTGAGGACATCTTGTGGATGGGCGCGATACCACTCAGCTCTGGGTATAGCAAAGTGCTGCTTTGGACTCCGACCGCGGTGAAAGACCTGATAGGCACAACCTTCGCCTCTAGTCTCACGTCTGACTCCACCTTCCGCCGCTGGTCAACCGCAATCTACGACCAAGTTATCTACTACGTCAATGAACTCAACGCTGTTCGTAAAAACACCGGCACCACTGACGTCGCGATCTCTGGAGCGCCTAGTGGCCGTTACCTTTGCTTTTGGTATGACCATATGGTTGTGGGGTATCCTACGTTTGGTGGTATTACGTATCCTTCGCGGGTGATGATGAGCACGTTAGGCTACTTTTCGGATGTTACGGTGACACTGCCGAGTGGCTCGACCGTGCTCAAAGCCTGGACCCCCACCGGTAAGGGCAGCGAAGCCACTCACTACGACTTTCTTGAGTGGCAACAAACCGACTTTCCTTACGTTGGCTGCACCGGACTAGGCAAACTCAAGGGTATGCTTTGGGTCTACACCCCCACCGCGATCATTCCAATGACTTACGTGGGGCTGCCGAAGGTAATCCAAGTGCAAGAGCAAGGTATTCTAACACGAGTCGGGAATACCTTTCCTTGGACTTTGGTTTGCTTGGATCAGCTCCACTTCTTTTATGATGCGGTGGAGCAGATGTTTTGGGCGTTTGATGGGGCACAGTTGATTCCTATTGGCGAGCCAGTTCGTGGCTACATGCGCGACAACCTGAACACGACCCCGGCACTCGCGGCGAAGATGTATGGCTACGTGGATATCGACTACAGGGAGATTTGGTGGCCATTTGTGTCGACGGCGTCGAGCGGAGCCTTTGACAAGGCGGTAGTGTTTAACTACAGATACAAAAAGTGGTATACGGCGTCGGTTGAGGATATCAAGTGTTTTGTGGGTGGGTCGAATGCAATCTTGACTGTTGGCGAGCTAACTGGTTTGGTGTCAGCTTTGACTGGCACAGCCGGGAACCTTGGTTTAGGTGCTGGAAGCGCACCCCGCTTGTTTGGCTCTGCGAGTGGCGTGATTTATCGTGAAGAAGTCGCCGCTGACTTAGTTGAAACCCTCTTTGCTCAAGACACTCCAACCTTGGAGAGCGGAGACTTTCACTACGGTGACATTCGCACTACCAAAGAGAACGACTTAATGGTGCTCAACGCCGCGTGGGACGCAGCTCAAAATCCTACCGGAAAGATTGAGGTTAGTGTAGCAAGTAGGGATTTACTTGGTTCTGCACCTACGTATGTTTTGAAGGCTGATTGGACACAGATTCTACAGGACGCTATATCGACCTACAAAAACCAGAGCGGTCGCGTGTTTCGGTATAAGTTCCAAGCCAAGAACACCCGCTCGGCGGTGTTCAGTGCGTGGAGCGAGAGCGTGTATGCAAAACTGGCTGAAAAATGATACCTAAACTTACATTGCCTAGGATGAGTGACCCGCTAGTGGTGGCACGTAAACCTGCTAAGGTTGACGAGGAACCGCTGATTATCTATCGTCACGCGCCTGTGGCCATGAAAGCCAAGGCTGTGGTGTGCGAGTGCACTGCAATACAAGAAATCATCTTGGACCCTGCAACGGTGGGTGACAGCTACACGACAAACCTTAAAAACGCTTTAGAAGCGAGAGGCATAGTGTTGTCTAGTTTTGTGGTCAGCACGTCATCTGAGTTGCCCGCAGGTTTGAATCTAAACCCTACCACTGGAGTGTTGAGTGGCACCCCGACTGAAGGCAAAATGAATTTCTTTTCGGTGCAAGTGATATGAGTCTTTCTGTTGACATAAATCCAGCTGTTTACGGTCAGGTTGTGACTTTCCAATCCAGCGGAGACGGCACCAACATCGTTGGGTTTTTCTTCGATGGTGTGCTTTATGCCACACGAAGTACACCCTATATTCTTATCTACAACGCGGCTGTTCATGGTGCTGGCACTCATGCTGTGGAGGCTTTTTTAGGCGACGGTATGGGCGGCTGGCCAACCTCTCAAGGCACGGTTAGTTTTGTAGTTAACAAAGCCACTCCGGTTATTGGCACAGGTTTTGACGTGTCGCCTACAGAGGCTTACCACGGACGGAATACCATAACCTCGACTATAACCGCAGCCAGCCCTGGTGGAGGCACTCCTACTGGCACGGTTGAATGGTTCGTTAACGCGACGTCATTAGGAACTGGATCATTAAGCTCGTCGCAAGCAGTTTTGAGCACCGTCGTAGGGTGGGGGCTTGATCCTGGCACGTATACTTTAGACGTTAGTTATTATGGCGACGCTAATTTTGACGCTGGAACGGGCACTGCGGTTTTAATCATCGGACCCAACGTGGGCGTGCATTTTTCTTCTGATAGTATTTTCGCGGGCGTGGTGAAAAACTCAGTGTATGGCCAACAGTTTCATTTTATAGTTTTGGTGAGTGTCGCTGGGACTTGGACTTATGTGGATACAAGTGCTTTTGCGTCGGGCACTATTACAATTAAGCATCCAAACGGGGCTATTTTGCATACGGCCACCTTAGCCGCTGACATGGTCGTGCAAACGCTTAACTTCAATGTAGACTCTCGTATTTTTGGTGCTGGTGATTTCATTTTTAGGGTTGAGTATTCGGGGGACTCTACCTACACCCCATTCATTCGCGTAGGCTACAACCCAGGACAAGCTTTTCAGCACATTGAGAAGGCGGACACTCAAGTGATACTGCGTGCTGATCCTTTTCCTGTGGGCACAGCGTCGACTTTCGACGCGACCGTCAAGATTTTGACTCCTTCTAACATCGACGGACAACCTTTTCTTTTTGGCACTTTAATAGGCAATGTCCTTCTACAGCAACTTAACCCTCCTTTAGTCCAGGACGGAAGCTTCGATGTTGGCAGTGACATAACAGATTATTGGTATTATACAGGAGATACTGGATTTAGTTTTTACGGTGACGGTAGGATAAACCCTTTGACCACCGCGTGCTGGCAAGCAGGTCCCTCAGACCTCGGTTTCATGACCCAGATAATCGTCACTCAAACCTTAGACAAATACACACTTTCTTTGTGGCTAAAAAGCACTTTCACCGCCCCGTCGAATCAATTTTTAGTCTGGTGGAACGGCAGGGTTCTTTATGACGTCTCTGGGGTGCCTGATATGGATTGGACTGAACTAACCTTTCCAGTGGTGAGTGAAGGCTGCGATGAACTTATTATTGGGTTCAAAAATCCTGCCAGTTATTTTTACATTGATGATGTGACTGTGACCAAGATTGGTGGGACCACACCGCCTTTGCTCACCGCGAATGGCACTATGGGACCGACCGTATCCGACACCGCACACTCTTTGATTCCTTTAGGTGGCACAAAAGGACGTCAGTATTTTCGGGCCACATATAAGGATGACCCAAACTACCAATCCAGGTTTGGTGACCTTCCACCTTGTCGGATTGAGTTTCGCCTTCGCGTGCTTGGCGACGACGTTCCGCTCAAACTAGCAGTTACATAATTTTATGGCTTTACTCGAAACACAGGTAGCAAGTGAGATTTTCTCTCGTGACGGGACTACGACGCAGACCAAGCGTTACACGCTCACTGGTCAAAACGCCAACTCAATCGTAGATGCGTTTAGGTTGTCAGCGGTGGCGTCGGGGGTAGCGGGACACGAGCAGACTATAATCGACAACATACTCACTCAGAATTCAGCGACGTATCTGACGTCAGGCAAAGCCTTGATCTTGGGTGCGTCGGTGCTAGACGCAATCTTGGCTTTGAGCACGACTGCGTATCCAGGGAAGTCTAACCTGGATACATTGCTTGCGTTGGACCCGACCGCGTATCCTGGTGCTAGTGCACTTGCCACCCTTTTCGGTCTTAACCCTTTTAGCACGGCTTACGAGCTAGCGACCAACGCGGCGTATGACCGCATGTTTTTGACTGCGCGTGCAATGGCTCAGTCAGGACCACAGAACGTGCGTGGTGGACAGCCGCAGCAGGCACTAGAGTTGGCGGAACTTGACACCTTGCAGTCAATCAACCGATTTAAGGAGGTGTGGGCCAACCAAGTGGCAATCTCTGGTATCGTGGTGCAAGCCCAAGGCCAAGCAGTCGCCGCCGAATCCTCTCGTCGCGATGTGCAAATGAAAGCACAGCAACTCGAAAACGCCTCTGAGAGTGGTCGTCGTGCTGACCAAATGCGTGCGCAGGAACTTGAGGCCACTACTCTCCATGGACTTATGCAACAAGTTCTCGTCGCTGCAGAACAACTCGCCCGCGACCGTGACATCAACATCCGTGCGAACGCAGCCGGTGCTGAGTTCATCGGATTTCCTGAGTTTAAGACGATAGAAGCTATGTCTGGACAGGGCGCTCAAGCTCCTGTCACCACCAGCTTCGGCACCTCCTACTGGCGCTAGCATGAACACGATCCACCAAATCATCGACGTCAACGAGATCATCTCGATGTGGCGGAGACTGATGTGTTTGGCTAGCACCAAGTCACCCGAGCAGCTCTTGCAGACCTATCTTACTTGTTTGGAGAACGGTGCAGTCTTTGTCGTCAAAGGCGATCGAGGCTTGATCGGCTCGTGTTGTGTCGAACAGGTTGGTCACTGTGCCGTTCTCCGTTCTTTACCAAAAGATAATGGCATCGGCTTGGGTAAATTTTGTCTAGAAGAAGTCCAGAAATGGGCACGACACAATGACTTGGATATAATCCAGGTGTCGACTGAGAACTGGAATGGCTCTAGCTTTAAGTATTTTGAGAAGAGCCTAGGTTTTCGTCGACACACGGTGGTTTTTGAAAGAAAGGTATAACTCTATGGGATTAGGTGATAATTGGTTTGGCACTGGGCCTGCGATGCAGGGACCGATCATGCTGCCGCAAGAGGGGTCGCAGCCAAAGAAAAAGAAGACCTCGATGTTTAATCAGGTCGCGCCGCCAAGCCCGTGGCAAGGCACGGGAGACCCGTGGGGGATGCACAAAGACTTTGTTGGTCCTCAAGGACCAATGGAGATGCCTGCGACATTGGGCGACTTTACCAAGTCTTTATCCCTTGCTGACATGTTCTCCGGAGGTCGAGGCGGTGGTGCGGAGGCGTCACCTACTATGCCAACGACGATGGGTGGCGGGACCACGCCCACGATGGGACCGGAGCCACGACCTCAGGATACGACGTTCTTGAGTCGTCAGCCGCGACCGGAACCGGTTAGTGGCATCGGTCACATCGGGAGTAGGATGGCGACGGGGAGTGAAGTCAACCCGAGGACTGGGGAGATTGTGCCGGTGAGTGCAGGACCGATGCAGGAGAGTGAGTTTAGTTTTACGCCGACAAAGGCACCGCCACAAAATACAGGGTATAGCAGTGCGGGTGCGATGACTCATCCACAACCCACTAATCCGTATGCCGGGAGTGCCCCGCACGCGACATCGCCACTCTTTTCTGACCCTAGGATGCAGGGTTTTCTCGATGAGCAGGTTGAGGCATTGCGACCGGTGCAGGCTGCACAGTGGGACCAGCACCAACAAGAGGCACAGCAGCAAGCTGGGTTGAACCGGATGCAGCAGATGCTAGGACTGGAACATTTGACTAACGCGCCACATGATAGGGCGATTGCGGACGTGAAGGCACTCAATGACGTATTGCAGTTTACGATTGACCCAGTGCAGAGGAAACAGATACAAGATCAGATTGCGATGGCCACGGCGAAGATGGGGTATCCGGTGCCAAGTGGTGGTGCACCTGGACAGGGTCAGGCAGCAGCTAAACCTCCGGCAGCACCTCAAGCAGGGTTCCTGCGGTCAGCTGCTCATACCGTTGTGCCCACGGTCGCAGGTGTTGCTGGTTGGGGATTAGGCACGCCTTTGGGACCTCTTGGACAAGCTGGAACAAGCATGGGACTTGGTTGGGGTGCCAACAAACTCATGGATGTGTTAGACCCAACATATAAAGAGATGACACCGAACCTGTTGGGCTCAGGTGCGGGAGTGGGAGCGGGAGCACTTCTAGGATATCGTGGGAACAAGATGCTCGGTGCGAAGAAACAGCCACCGGTAGCGCCGACGCCTGCCACGGCACCAACACAACCTGGCGGTCCTTACTGGAACCTTGAAGGAGTGGGGTCTGCAATGGGCAAACAGCAGCCTCCAGTGCAAGGTCCGCTGGGCCCGTCGCGCCAACTTCCTCCTCCCAGTGGACCCAGTGGCAAAGTGTTTGAAATGCCAGCACCAGGTGGTTCGCCTGCCGCTGCTCCTACAGCGACGCCACAAACTGCGCCACCGGTTGGTGTGGCTGGTGCTGGTATGGTTAAACCTAAGCGAGCGAAGCCCAAAGTGCCAGCGGGAGCTGTGCGAGGCAAACCTAAAGTGGCCAAGCCTGCGGTAGCTACACCAATCGAGAACCCAGTGATGACTCCGGGGCAAGCAGACAAGATTTTGGGTCAGCTTGGCATACCTGACGAGCAACTCGTTTTGATGTCACCACAGGAGCGCGTGGCCAAAGTCTTGGAAATCACCGGTCAGCAAGGCAAACTAGCTTTGCCATAGGCATCCGTTGATTCCACTAAATGGAACCAACTATCTAACATATGCCTACACCTTTCCCGCTGACCAACCAGCAGTCGACGCAGATGTCGACACCCCTGCAGGATGTGCAGACACCTCAGTCTGCTCCCCGACGGCTCTCATCCTGGTTAGACTCAATCTTCCAACCCGTCGGCCAAGCTGTCGCTCCACTCGCTCAAGACGTGGCCGGCGGGATCACTCACTTTGTCGCACCTAGTCATGAACCTGCTGTGCGCCAAGCGGTTGGGTCTGCGGTTAGTGGGTTACCGCGGACGTTTGCAGAGGCTGCACCGTTCATGTTAAAGAACGCACCTGGACCGCTGAAGGCGTTGGGACTCGCTGATGTAGCGCTGAGGTCGTTTGCTGGCACTCCACCGGAAGCGAGTGCTGGCCAAAAACTAGGTGCGACTGCACTTGAGACAGCGGCGTTTGCGGGAGCGCCGAGAGTGGGAGGCCGCGTTGCGGAAACACTAGCACAAAGAGGTGTTGGCCGCTTAGGCCAAAGGTTGGGGTCGACCGCTGGCACCTTGGGCGCATTCGAAGGTGTGAACGCAGCAACGAGTGCCGTGATGGGACAGCCCTACGACCCCTTGACTGCGGAGCATATCGCTGGGACAGTGGCTAGTGTGTTGCCGTTCGAAGCCGCAGGCGTGGGGATGGACTTGATGGGTAAATGGGGGGAGTATGTGGCAAAGCAACGCGAGGCGGAGAAAGCGTCACAGCTCACGCAAGCGAGAGAGATCGCACCGGAGGTGCCAAGGATGGAGACGTTGCCAGAGAGTGAGGCACAAAAAGAGCAAGATAAGTTTAAGATTGATCCTGCGTGGCAGGTGTCGGTGCAATCACCGCAGCTGCATCCAGAGACAAAAGAGACGGTGCCTAGATATGTGCAGATTGATGATCTGACCGGAGGGGAGAATAGGTGGAGTAAGTCGCCAGAAACGTTGAAAGCGGAGGGGTTTACTTTGCCTGAAGGAATCGAGACCTTGCCGCAAGGAAAGTATAAAATGAGTGAGGTGATGGAGAAACTGAAACCACAAGAGCCACCAGCGTTACCTCAGTTGTCTCCTACCGACCGCACGCAGCTAGCACAAATGCAAGCCAATGGTGCCAACTCTACCACTCTTGCCACGGCCGCCCAAAAGATGCAGGAGTCCAAACCCTTGCGCAAACCCACCGAATCAATCTACGACTACGTCGTCCGCACCCTCGGCGTCGACTCGAAGATCGACCTCCCCAACCATCCTGAGATGTTGCTTGAGTCTTGGCAGCAAGCTTGGCGTAAGGGTGGAGAGTTGCTTGGGATGCCACCAGGGGAGGTGGCGAGGTTGGAGCCGTGGGCACTGAGGTTGGCGGCGACCGCTGGGAAAGGACTGGGGGAGACTAGGGTGTTGCCTACGACGCGGGCGATTGACCCTGCCTCGGGTGGGACGACTGAGGGGTTTTTCACTCCTTCTCGCGGTGACGTTCCTAACGCTTTTGTGGCACTTGCATTGCAAAACCCCGACCCAGCGATGAGGGGGTTTTACACTTTCGCACATGCGTTCTCGCATGAACTGTTTCATAACCACGAGATGCAGGCACTTAGGCACACATTCGCGCCAGAGGGAGTGAGAGACCCCAAGATTGAACTAATCAAGAACCTTCACGCTCAAGCAGCACAGCTTGACCAACTTGAGATGGGACAGTCAGTTCGAGCACTGGGGGAAATGTTAGGTCATCGCGCACCGGAGAATTTTCTAACGTCACGAAAGAATTTCTATACTCCGGACGTGCAAGGCCGGAGTGAGTATTTGGCGGATATGTTTAGTTTGACGAGTATGGCTGCGGTGTCACCTATCCGGTCGAAAACCTTTAAGGCAGTGGATGAAGTGATGAGGTTTGGTGGTGGAGATTTCACTAACTTCCTTCGCGGGATAGTGAGCGATCTGGCGACACTGTTCCACAACCTAGCTGAGTTCGCAGAACCACTATTTGGATGGAAAGAAGGCAACGCCAGAAAGATTTCCGACATACAAAAAGGGCTGCAAAAACTGTTGGCGTCTGCCGAGGAAAGTGACGCTGCTGTGCAACACTTTTTGCAGATGCAACAGACAAGACAGGCTCGTCCGTGGGCACCAATCCCGCCGGTGAATTACACCCAGGCGTCGAAGATGTTGAAGGCGTGGTATCGTCCGCATGAGGTTGACGCAGAGCTACAGCAGCTTGTGAAGGACGTCTCTCCTATGGTCGTGCCGCAGATGACTCTCGATCCTACGGTTGAAGGCAAGAGGTTTAAATTCTTGGACTTCTTCACAGCGTTCCCGCAGCTTGCACGGATCAAACCAGAGCTTGCTGACGGAGCGAGTTTGGGACGTAACTATGGGACAATGGCGAGGGAGTTCTTATCTGTCGTGCGGCAGTTCTTCCGCGACCCGCAGACAGGCAAAGAGGGTATGGATGACCTTATCCGGTTAGCTAAGGAAGGCACACCGCTTAACTCGGCTTGGAACGAGATGACTCTACGTCAGAATGAGTGGCAAATCGAACACAATGGTGAGATGATGCCACTCTCCGAGGTCAACAAACTGAAGCAGTTCCCAACCTTGTCAAAGGACGACCAACAGACGATGCTCCGCTTGCGCGATATGGCATCTGCGGCAAATGTCCACTCAGCTAACAAACACTACGACAGCTTCCGCAACAAAATCGGGTTTGCGGTGAGCAAAGGACTCATGTCACATGATCTCACCTTAAAGTGGGACGAAGCCGAGAAGATTGGTAAAGCCTTGGCTGGGACTTACCTCGACCCAGATGTGTATGCCCTCGCACCCCAGGTTGCAGCGGAACGGTGGGGCGACCGACAGCAGCATCAAATGAAAGTGGACGAATATGCGGCGAAGGGACCAGTCCAAGCTAACGCGGTGACAAAGATGCGGGAGAGTTTCGGGATAGACGAGAACGGGATACCGGAAGATTCCACGAAACCGAACTCCTTGTCGAAACAACTGGGACGGTATCGCGAACAACTCTTGGGTGGGTTCAGACAAGATAAGCAGACCCAGTTGTTTGACTTTGACGGCAAACCTGGGTGGAATCCTGAGATGCGTCTGGGACGCTGGATTATCGCACACAAAGAGAAGGGCAAACCTGCTGAGTTCAATGGGTTCCGACACAAGGAAGACTTCGACAAGAAGCTAGCCGCGTTGAACGAACTCAAAGCAAAAGGCGGAATCGAGTATCTCAAGATAGCGGATAAGACCGACACCAATGACGACTACGCTGGGATGAACCCTGACCAGTTTGGGTCGTATTCCGAGGCGGTCGAGGCGATGAACCGACGAGTGATTGCTCGCATGAGTCACGAACACCCCGAGATGGGTGAGGAAATCCGCAAAGAACTACTGGATGAATTGAAGCCTGGCCGCGCGTTAGCGGCGATGCTAGAATCTCCACATATGAAAGAGCGCCGACTCGTTGGTGGCCGTGAGAACCTCAACATGGCTGAGGGTTTCCTGCACTACTACAACAACACAGCTTACACCATCGCGAAGCGTTATGAGATCGCACAGCAAAACCTTTACCTAAAAGACCCCAAGATGCGTGCGAACCCGAACTACGTGATGAACATGAAGAAATACTTTGATGAGATTACGAATAACTCGGAAGGTAAAGGGGTCTATTCTTTTTTGAAGAAACTTATCGCCTTTAACTACATTTACTTTTCGCCGAGTCTCGCCTTCGTGGAGCTGACCCAGCAAGGCATCAACCACATCCCTGCGTTGATGATGCAAGGCAAGGGTTTTCTTGAAGCCTTGGATGCCGTGAAGACGGCGAACTTTGACGTCGCGCAAGCGATGCTTAAGGGACGAAAGAGCAAGCTAGGCTACGATATATATGAGACACCCGAGCTGACGCGGGTGATGAAGCAAGCGGTTGAGAAGAACATCGCTGGCGCGGGGGTGGGATGGAACCAAGAGTTTTGGGAGCTAGCGCATGACGTGAACTTTATCAATTCACGGAACTTTTTTGGCGGAAATGGTGCCATCCTAGACCGCACAGGGCTAATTGGTAAGCCGCTTTACCAGATGTTCAAGTTGGGCACGAATCTGCACGGCATTGCTATAGCACAGAACACGAAGGTGGCGTTCAAGACCGCTTACGAACACTTTCGTGGTAAGGGTGAGACCGAAGAAGCCGCTTTCAAGCACGCCGAGGAAGTCACCACTGAGTCCATGCACGGCGGTGGCCGCGCCTCCCGTCCGCTGTGGTTCCTTGGTCACGGACCCGGCTCCCCCGGGGTAACCGTAGGGAGCCTGATGTATTCGTT
>Ga0065705_10003545_pt1 | contig 12352 bp, 8 predicted proteins | sample SwibulcommuniRL2_FD_59092 | JGI IMG/M metagenome (GOLD analysis project Ga0065705, IMG submission 59092) | Bulk soil microbial communities from switchgrass field near Rose Lake, East Lansing, Michigan, USA - RL2 Bulk Soil v2 (version 2) | ecosystem: Environmental > Terrestrial > Soil >... | reverse complement strand
AGGGCGGGTGAGATGGGCAGGGCGGGTGGGGAAGCTAGCCGCCGGAGATTGCGGGAACGATTTCGACGACATCTCCGTCACGAAGCGCATGACCGCCGGCATCGTGAATCAGCATCTCGTCGTTGATCGCGAAGTTGAAGATTGAATCGTTCAGGCGCGACACAAGGTCTGGCCTCGCGTCGCGCAAGGCGGACGTCAACTCGTCAACGGTTCGAACGGCGCGAGTGATTGCGACGGTTCCCCCACCCAGCATTGCCGGCAGGCGGATAGTGATCACTTAATTCGTATTGCCTAGACGCCCCGCGGACGCCACGTAGGTTTTCCTTGCGCGGGCGACCATGCCGGACTGCTTCATCTTCAGATCGAGCTTGTGCTCTTTGCCGTCGAGCGCGGCCGGCGAGAAGCCAAGCGTATAAAGGCTGTGCAGTTCCTGCGCGACACGCGTGAAGGTTGGCGCGAGCTCGTCGGTTTTCTTCAGTTCGAAGTACCCGCCGCCGGTTTCCTCCGCAATCTTCTTCAGCGATCGATCCGGCTGCGATCGCACCATCCGCTGCCCATTGAAGTAAGTGGACTGCAGGCCAATTGCGTACACCATCACCTCGTTCTGCTTGGCATGATCGAGCACGGTTCCGAATCCCGTCTTGCTGTAGGTGTCGTCGCCGTCCGTGAACACGAGCACGACTTTTCGACCGTCAACAGGCTTCAGCATGTCGATGCTCTGATCGACTGCGTCCCACAGTCGCGTCGGGTTGCCGTACTGCAGATCGCGTAGCGCGGAGATCAGGTCGTCGCGGTCGTTGGTGAACTCGCCGCTGAACTCGATCCGATCACTGAACGCGCCCACCTGCCCTTTGTCCTGCGGCAGCATCCTGAGCAGGAACTGTTCGGAGGCCGATCGCAGCAGATCGAGGCTGCTCGTCATGCTGGCGCTGTAATCCAGCATGACGACGACCGTAAAGGGCTGAGTCTCGTTCTGGAAGAACGTGATCTGCTGTGGCTTTCCGTTATCGAGGATGGTGAACTCATCCTGCTCGAGATTCGGAACGAGGCGCCCCTGGGCGTCGAGCACGGTCGCCGGCACCGACACAATCTGGGTTGTCGCCTTGAAGGTCGGCGTGTCTTGCCTCGCCGCCACGGTCAAGGTGGCCGCGACGAGCATCGCAGTCGTCGTAAGGGTCCGCATGAAATCAGCTTAACTGATCTTCGGACGCCGCGTCGGCGGTGCGGGCCGGGGTATCATTCCGCATGCGTACAGTCTGTCTCGCCGCCGGACTCCTGATTTCACTTGCGTGCTCGTCCCAGGCGCAGCAGCAGGGCGGACAGGAGCCCGCCGCACGGATTGGGGACCGGACGGTGACGGTCCGGGAGCTGGACGACCGTTGGAAAAAGGAGGATCCAGCGGCCAAGGCACAGGCGGATCAGTCGGTTTATGACGGGCGCAGGGCGGCGCTCGATGCGATTATCGCCGACGCTCTCATCGCTGAGGCCGCCAAGGCCAAAGGGGTCCCGACCGAAAAGTTCGTTCAGGACGAAGTCACCAAACGGCTTGCGCCGGTTAGTGATACCGACGTCCGGAATTTCTACGTCCAGAACAGCGACCGGATGCAGGGGCGCTCGTTCGAGCAGATGAGTCGCGCCATTCAGCAGTACCTCGAGGAGCAGCACCAGACCGACGCGAAGCAGGCGTTGATCGCCGATCTCAGGAAGTCGGGTCCGCCAATTCGCGTCGTCATGGACGCGCCGCGCAGCACGGTTCAAATCAGTCCGGACGACCCGTCGCAAGGCAAGGCCGATGCCCCCGTCACCGTCGTCGAGTACTCCGACTTCCAGTGTCCGTTCTGCCTGCGCGTGATGCCGACGCTGAAAGAACTTCGCACGAAGTACGGCGACAGGATGCGGCTTGTCTGGAAGGACTTCCCGTTGACGCAGATCCACCCGCAGGCGTTCGTTGCCGCGCAGGCCGGCAACTGCGCGCGCGAACAGGGGAAGTTCTGGGAGTATCACGACAAGCTGTTCGCCAACCAATCCGCGCTGACGGCCGACTCGCTGAAGAAGTACGCGGCAGACACCGGCCTCGATACGGGGAAATTCAACCAGTGCCTCGATGGGTCGAAATACGAGGCGCGCGTCGAGGACGCACTCGCCGCCGGCAAGAACCTCGGCATCAGCTCGACGCCGACGGTGTACGTCAACGGCCGCATGATCAATGGTGCCCAACCGATTGAAGTGTTCCAATCGGTGATTGACGAGGAGCTAGCCCGCGGGAAATAGCCGTTCGAAATTGCCTCCAAAGATCAGCGCTGCGTCCGCCGCGGTGATCCCCGCGCTCTCGACGATGCGGTTCTGAGTTTCGTAAATTCCTTTTTGCCAGCCTCTCGGAAAGAACGACGAATCAGTACCAAACAACAGCCTCGACGCCCCGGCGACCGCGAGAGTCGCCTTGAACGCCGCGTCGAGCGTCAACCCCGGCGTGTACCGAGTCCAGCCGTTCGAGCTGGACGTGTCGAGGTGAATGTTCGCGCACGTGTCCGCGGCCATCAGCGCCTCGCGGAGCAGTCCTGCGCCGAAGTGGGGAATGATGAACGGCACTGTCGGAAAGGCGAGCGCGAGGTTTGCTACCTCAATCGGATTGCCCAGNCGGAGGTCGAAATGGCTTGGCAGTCCGAGCTTTCGCCTGACGCCGACCGTCAGCATGCCGCAGTGCACGAACACGATTACGCCGGGTCGTTCAGCAGCAACTTCAACGATGCGCCTGACGCGTTGGTCAAGGAGCGCCACATGATGCATTGCGGGAAAGAGACAGATGCCGCGCATATGCAGTTCGTCGATGGCGCGGCGCGCGCGCTCGACCGCATCGGTCGCCGATGGATCGAGCATGAAGAAGCCGACGAACCGCGACGGATGGTGCGCCACCGCCTCGGCAACTGACGCTTCGTCGCCCGGAACGCTCGCGATGAGCACCGCCCGATTGACGCCGTGCCGGTCGAGCTCCGCGATCCATCGGTCGGCGAGGGTCTCAGCGGTGACGGGGTCGTCCCACTGCAGCTCACGGTAGATCTCCGACGCCGACGCCGCCACCATTGCACTCGGCGCCGCTCGCATCGCGAGCTGCTGGCGCGCGAGCGCGTCGAAAAACTGCGGCGAAAAGAAATGGCAGTGCGCGTCGTTGATCATTCGAGGCTACAGCAACTCCATAGGTTCGGCCGGATGCACGCCGGGCAGCAGATCGAGGCGCCGAGTGCGGACGATCCACGTTGCGGTCAGCGCGACGGCGCAGAAGATCAGGCCGATTGACAGCCCGATCCACAGGCCCGCTACGCCCCACATGAACCGGAAGCAGAGAGCATAACCAACCGGAAGCCCCAGCGCCCAATGGCCGATGACGTTCATCACCATCGGCGTCCGCGTGTCGCCGATCCCGCGGAGGATGCCGGTTGTCACCGCCTGCGTTCCGTCGAAGAGCTGGAACGCCGCGGCAATGGCAAGCAGCTGCGCGCCGATTGCGACTACGCGAGCATCCGTCGTGAACACGCTGAGCAGTGGTCGCGGGAATGCGAACAGGATGATCCCGAGCGCGATCATGATCACTGCACCGACACCCAAAGCCGTCCATCCTGCGCGTCGCGCTCTCCGCACATCCCTTCCGCCAATGGCGTGACCCACGCGCACGGCACCTGACGAGGCGAGGCCGAGCGGCACCATGAACACGAGGCTGACGATATTCAGCGCAATCTGGTGAGACGCCGACGACACCGCATCGAGCCGTGCGGCGAGCGCGGTAGCGAGCGCGAAGACCCCAACTTCGAGCGTAATCTGTGATGCCGCTGGAGCGCCGAGTGCGAGGAGTCGACCGAGCCTGTTGAAATTCACCGTGAATAGGACGCGAGGGTGCGCACTGCCGCGGCGGCGGTGTTCGCGGCGGACGGCAACGTAGAGGAATGCGGCCATATACACGCGGGCGATGCACGTCGACCATGCCGAACCGGTGACGCCGAGAGCAGGCGCACCGAACCGGCCATAAATCAGGATCGCATTCGCCGCGGCGTTGACCAGATTGGCGCTGACGAGTGCGTACATCACCGGCCGTACGACGTGAATTCCCTGAAGGTACCTCCGCAGCGCGGCATAGAGCAGCAATGGAGCCGCGCTCAACGCAATCACTTCCAGGTACGGCCCCGCGAGCGCGCCGATCTCCGGGTTCAGGCCCCACGCGTCGATGGTCAGATAGGCAACCCACGTCAGGACCATCACGACCGGCGTGACGAGGAGCGCGAGCACGACGCCGTGGTGCAGCCAGCGGAGGCAGTCATCGAGCCGGCCGGCGCCTGCTGACTGGGAAACGAGCGCGTCGAGACCGAGCATCAGGCCCATTCCGAAGATCGCGATCGCGGTGAACACGCCGCTGCCCATTCCGGTCGCCGCAATGGCTGCCGGACCCAGACGGCCGACCATGAGTGTGTCCACGAGACCCATGCTCATCCATCCGAGTTCCGCGAGGATGACGGGGCCGGCGAGACGAAGCAGTGGGCGGAGCTCGGAAGGCACGGTGTAAGGCGGGTTTAAAGACCCGCCTCTACACTACTGGGATCTGGACGATGTTGGGGCGGGTCTTCAGACCCGCCCTCCGTGAATCAGAAGGTGATGCGGAAACCGATCTGTCCGACGCGCTGCTCGGGCTGACCGAAATCACCCGCAAACGCGGTCGGCTGCATGAACGACGCGAGCGGTGCGCCGGTCGCGCTCAGTCGCCGGGTCGTCAGAGGAATGAACGGGTTCTTCGCATTCAGCAGGTTGAACACTTCCGCGATCGCTTCGATGCGCGTCGACCCCGCAAACTGGAAGCCGCGGCTGACGCGAAGATTCAACTGTGAGTACGGCGCGCGGCGGCTGCAGTTAACCGTGTCGCACGAACCGGTCTGCTCGAACTTCGCGGTGCCGTCGGCGTTCAAGCCCGTATACCGATATGCGTTCGCCGTCTTGTCGTTCACGTTCCCATCGGCGTTGAAGTCGAGACCCTCGAACGTATGCGTCGGCAGTGCCGACTGGTACAGGAAGATCGGCGCGACGTCGATGCCGAACGGCCCTTCAACGATGGCGCTCAGCGACACGCGATGACGTCCGTCGGTACGGGTCAGCGGTGCGTCCTGCACCGCACCGAACGGCTCATGGATGTCCTGAACGAGGTTAGCGTCGGTTTCGTCCGCGGCGCTGCCGATGATACTGGTCGCCTTCGCGAGCGTGTACGACCCGCTCACGTCGAGGTGATGCGACATGCGACGGTTCACGCCGAAGATCAGCGCGTGGTACTCGCTGGTCCCCTGGCTGAGCGCCACGCGGAACTGGTTCGAATTCGGCTGAATAGCGAGATCCGCAAGGTACCGGCGTCCGTTGACCAACTGGTTGATGCGCAAGCGCGTGTTCACATCGCGTCCATCTGCGCGAACCATGTCGACGCTGACCGCGGTCGCCGGATCGAGTTGATGCACCCAGCCGACATTGGCCTGACGCGTGTACGGCTGCTGCAGCCGCGGCGACTGCACCTGACCGCCGAGCGGCGGAAGGCTCGTGTCCACGAGGTTCTGCGATGCAATCGTGGAAAGCGGATCCGACGCTCGGAAGAACGACCCGTCCGCTTTTCGGATGCCAGCAGGATTGTTGGCCAGAAAGACGATGCCGGCTCCTCCCGCGGCGTCGATCGCGGCAAGGAGCGCGTTCTGGTTCGTGTAGGCGAAGTCGCTGTAAAGACCCCAGCCCGCGCGCACCACATCGCGAGCGTCGCCGCGCACGTCGTAGGCAAATCCGAGCCGCGGCTGGATGTTGTTCTTGTCAGCCTGCGGTGACTGGCCGAACTCGTCGAGCACCGTTCCCGCAAAACGGCCCGCCGCACCGGCCGCCTGCATGACCTGGAAGTTCGGATTTCGGTTCTGATTCAACGGCATCCCGGGCACGTAGTCGTATCTGACGCCGAGGTTCACCGTCAGTTTGCTGGTCGCGCGCCAGTCGTCCTGCACGTAGCCGGAGTAGAAATCGAGAGGGATGTTCACTTCGGCCGCGCCGCCAATGACCTGCACCTGCTGCACCGGGCCGTTGACGTCGTTGGCGCCCATCGTGAAGAAGCCAGCCACGCCGGACTGCGTGCTGATGAAGAGCCGCGGTTCGTGCAGCCAGTTCGCGCCCGCCTTCAGGTTGTGTTCGAGGCCACCGAGCCCGCGAGCCGTCCAGCTCACATCATCGCGGAACTGCCATTTGGTTTGTTCGGTTGACTGCGGCGCCGATTGATTCGCGCCGCCCGTCACGGTATTCGGAAACATGAGCACCGGCTGCGTCGTGCTGCCCGGAATCACGTTCTCGAAGGTGGAAACCTGGAAGACGAACTCGTTCAGCTTCGTGCCGGCGAACACCCAGTTGTCGTGTGCATTGACCGAGTGGAACTCGTTGGTGCTTGTCGCCCAGGTCGAATGCGCCGCTCGAAGGCCGGCGCCGCTCGGCGACGAGTTGCCGTCGTGCCCGTAGCGGACCGCGAAGTAATGGCCGCTGCGTAGATTCGCGGTCAGCTTGCCCGTGAACAGGTTCTCACGCACCGGAATCGGAAACACACCGTCTTCAGCGGGGAACAGACCCAGTGTGTCGACGGTCTGCCTGGTGTCCTGTTGCGTGCGTTCAAACGCGGCGAAGTAAAAAACCTTGTCGTGCGCGATCGGTCCACCGAGGCTGCCGCCGTACTGGTAGCGACGGTATTCCTGCTTGTCGGGGCAGCTGGCCGCTGCGGCGGTGCGCAGGCACGCGGCACGGTTTAAGTCTTCCGACATCGTGCGCGCGTTCAACGCCGTATCGCGGAAGAAGGTGATTGCGCTCCCTCGGACGTCATTGGTGCCGCTCTTGGTCACCACATTCAGGACGGCGGTGCCGCGGCCGTACTGCGCGTCAAAACGCTGGGTGTGCAGGTTGAACTGCTGGATGCCCTCGAGCGGATAGAGCTGCGCGAGGCCTCCGATGGTGTCGTCATTGTTGTCGCCGCCATCGACGACGTAGTTCACGTTGCGCCCATTGCCGCCGCTGATCTGCGGCGAGTATTCCGTGGCCTTCGTGGGATCGGAATGAAAACCGAGTCCCACGCCGGGGACGGTCGCCGCCAGATTCGCGAACTGCCGCCCATCGAGTGGCAGGCGTTCGATACGAGTCAGGTCGACGACCTGTCCGACCGACGAGGATGTGGTTGGAATCAGTGGAGTATCGCCGACGACGGTTACCGTTTCGGCGACCGGCGCGAGACGAAGCGTCAGGTTCAGGTTCGTCGTCTCTGATACGTCGACGGCGATGCTCCTGCGCTCGAGGCGCGTAAATCCTGACAGCTCGGCAATGACGTCGTAGCTGCCGACAGCCATCGCGTTGAGGTGATACAGGCCTTCGGTGTCGCTCACGTCAGCGCGGATCAGGCCCGTCGCGGTGTTGGTGGCCGTTATGGTCGCACCGGGTACCGCCATACCCTGCGGATCGAGTACGCGGCCGGCAATCGAGCCGGTCGTCTGTTGCGCGAACGTTGGAGCCGCGGCAAGCATCACCGCCACGGCGGCCAGCAGCCGTAAACACGTCTTCATCAGGTCCTCCGGGGGGTCGCGCGGCGGCTGATGAACACCGCGAGCTTCCCGTGCGTTCCCTCACGTTATCGGCAGCGGACGAAAGTACCAGCAGTCATCAAAATGGCGCTTGTGTCGTATCGCTGCATCGATCTGCACCACGGCGGGATGACTCTCCGGGTAAGATACGCGCGCCTGACCGCCACCGAGCACGTGTAGGACAAGGACTGACATATGTGGATGCTCGCGGTCTACTTCGTCGGCGTCGTCGTGGGGCTGATGGCCACGCAGGGCGGTCCCGGCACACGCCTTCTCCTCGCCGTCCTCTGGCCGATGGGACCGCTCGCCTTCCTCATCACCGTCGGCGGACTGCTGGTGGTCGCCGCTATCGCATTTCCAGTTTTCGGGGTGATCCTCGCAGCCGGGCTCGCGACCGCTTGGTGGCTGCTGCGCTAATCGCGAACGTCAGACGATATTCNNNANNCACCACGAAGGTCACGAAGAACACGAAGGAAATTCAATCGGGCTGTACGTGTGGATCTCAATTGAGAGGCCAACCTTCGCGCGCTTCGTGTCCTTCGTGGCGGAAGGCCTTGGGTTTTGGGACTTATTCGTTGCTTTCCGTGTAGTGCTGCAGCAGGAACTGCTGGGAGTTGAACCGGCCCGCTGTCGATTCGGGTCTGGAGTAATGGCCCGCCGAATCGAGCACGAACGCGCGGTCGGTGTCCTGCAGGTACGAATGCAGGACGACGTCGCGGAGGTGTTCGAGGATCTCGACGTCGCGCACGGGGCTCAGCGACTCGACCCGGCGATCGAGGTTGCGCTCCATGAGATCGGCGCTGCCGATATACATCTCCTCGTGCCCGCCGTTGCTGAACCAGAAGATGCGCGAGTGCTCCAGGAAGCGGCCGACAACGGATCGCACGCGGATGCTGTCGCTGACGCCGGGAATGCCCGGTCGAAGACTGCAGATGCCCCGAACGATCAGATCGATGCGCACACCCGCCTGTGACGCGCGGTACAGCACGCGAATCATCTGATCGTCGGTGATGGCGTTCACCTTCATGATGATGTGCGCCGGATGGCCGGCTTTGGCGCGCTCCGCTTCGCGGTTGACCAGCTCGCAGAGTCGCGTCCGCAGCTGCAGCGGCGCCACGAGCACCGCGCGGTATTCCTTTCTGTTCGAATAACCGGTCAGGTAGTTGAACACGTCCGAGACGTCCGCGACGATGTCCGGGTCGGCGGTGAAGTACCCGAGATCCGTGTACACCTTCGCGGTCTCCGGGTTGTAGTTGCCGGTGCTCGTGTGCACGTACCGTTGGATGCCGTCGCTCTCCTGCCGCACGACGAGACAAAGCTTTGCGTGAGTCTTCAGGTCCGCGAAGCCATAGACGACGTGGATGCCGTGGGATTCAAGCCGCTTGGCCCAGATAATGTTGTTCCGCTCGTCGAAGCGCGCCTTCAGCTCGACCAGCACCGCGACCTGCTTGCCAGCTTCCGCAGCCTGGATCAGCAGATTAATCAACGGTGAGTTCGGGCCGATGCGGTAGAGCGTCATCTTGATTGCGATGACGTGCGAATCCTTGACGGCCGCCCGCAGGAACGCCTCCACCGATCCGAACGACTGATACGGGTGGTGCACGAGGACATCCTGATACCGGAGCTGGTCGAACAGCACGTCGGGATCTTCATCGAGCCGCCAGAGCGAACGCGCCGAGAAGGGCGGATCCTTCAACTCGGGACGATGAAGCTTTGTGAGCTGCACCCAGTCGCCAAATCCAAGCCGGTAGGCCGCCTTCAGGATGACGTCTTCACTGACCTCGAAGTTCTCCGCAAGGATGTTGAGCACGCGCGGCGGCATCGCCGCGTCCACTTGCAGCAGCGAGATGGCGCCGTGCCGAAGCTGCTTCAGGCTGCGGTCGACGGTTTCAAGCAGATCGTCAGCTTCGTCCTGTTCAATCTCGAGGTCGGCGTCGCGAATGATCCGGAACAGGTGCGCGCTCTTCACCTGCGTTCCCGGGAAGAGCTCCTGCATGTTGGCGTGAATGACATCCTCGAGAAAGACGAACGCCTGTCCCTGCGCCTCGGCAATGTTTTCCGGCAGCTGGACGAATCGCGGCAGCGCGTCGGGCACCTTCACGCGCGCGAACTTCGTCCGGTTCCCGTGCTTGACCACGACCGCGAAGTTCTTGCTCAAGTTTGAAATGAGCGGGAACGGATGCCCCGGGTCGAACGCGAGCGGCGTCAGGACCGGATAGATTTCCCGCAAGAAGTACGCGCTGAGGAACTCGCGGATCTGTGGTGTCCATGCGGCGGGTTCGACAAAGGTGATGTGCTCGGCCGCGAGCAGCGTGCGCAGCTCGTCCCAGCATCCGGCCTGGTCGTCGATCTGCTTGCGCGCGCGCGTCCGCATTGCATAGAGCTGCTGCTCGGTGTTGTAGCCGTCCGGCGCGACGTCCTCGATACCTTCACGAAGCTTCTTCTGCGTGGTCGCGACGCGAATCATGAAGAACTCGTCGAGGTTCGTGCCGACAATCGACAGGAACTTGACGCGCTCGAGCAGCGGATGCGTGGGGTCGGTTGCCTGAGCCAGTACGCGCTCGTTGAACTCCAGCCAGCTGAGCTCCCGGTTGANGTACAGGGCGGGATTTTTCAGATCCGCGGGATCGANGAGCGTCTCGGGCGCCCGCGGCGGAATGACCCGCAGGACGGGNTTTGCTCGAGTTGTGGCGCGAGTACGCCGATCTGTGCTGCGCCGCCGTTCAGCGACGGCGATGTCGCTGGAGTCCATACGCCGATTTGCTCGCCGGTGGGATACCGAAGCAGGGCATCATATCAAAGCGGTGTGACACGGTTGAGCTACCGCTATTTTCCGTCAACTTGGACCAAAACTCTGCAGGACGGATGCCGCTTTTTCGCGCCCGTTTCTGGCGCATTTTGGCTCACAAAAACCATCGTTGAGCCGTTTTGTGGGCAAGCCATGCCGTACCATGCGCTGAGATGCAGGCCGTTGCCGCAGCGCAACTGAAATCGGGCGCGAAAATCGAAGACTTCCCAGGCGTCGGGTCCACGACAACAACGGCAGGAGGCCGCGGCGCGATCCGCGGCAAGGCCTTGATTTTCTGGGACCCGAAGCTGCCAGGTACCAAATTCGGCCGGAAACTGGACGCAATCGATACCGACCAGATCACGCCCGCGTCGGACTGCGTGTCGGAAAGCCTCGAAACGCTCGACGAACGATGGAAAGCGGGTTCATTCCGCTACCTGATGCCGGATTTTCGCGAACGAGTTCACCGCGGTGAGACTTTTGTCGTCGCCGGAGATCGGTTCGCGATTGGGTCCTCCCGGGAGATGAGCCCCGCCGGGCTCAAAGGCGTTGCCGAAGAAGCAGGCCTCGAACTGGTGATCGTCTGCGGCAACAACGTGGGCGACATCTTCCGCCGGAACGCGCTGAACCTCGGCCTGCACGTGGTGCAAAGCCCGGAGGCCGTGGCCGATGCCCGCGACGGCGACGAATTCGAATTCGATCCCGACACGCGTCGTTTGTCGAATGTCACACGCGGGAAAACCTACGACCCGCTGCCGCTCACGCCGAAGGAAGACGAAATTCGTCGAAGCGGCGGCATCATCGCCATTGGACGACGTGAGTTTCGCGCCTCGGTCGAACAGCGTCCGGTTGTCGAATTCCCGCCGCCGGAGCTCGCGTGCTGCATGACGACAACGGAGCAGATTGTCTGGGCACATCGCGTTGACAAAAGCCGGCGCGACCTGCGGCCGGGAGATACGCTGCAGGTATACGCGGATCTCCTGCCGGCCTCGGATGGCACCGCGCCGTTTGCCATTCACACTTTCAATCAAATCACCGGCGGCAACACGATTTATCCGCGCCAGGCGGCCGTTGCCAACGATCACTTCGTCTTCACCGGGCGCGAAGACGACGAGAAGCAGACGAGCATCGGCCGCGCCTTTGCGAAGCAACACGGCTTGGAAAAGCCGTACTACGCAACGCCGGGCGATGGCATTTTCCATTTCTACTTTCCCGAGCAGGGGCTCGTGGTGCCGGGACAGTTCATTCCCGGAGCTGATTCACATAGCCGTGCGTACGGAGCCTACGGTGCGGTTGGTATCGGCGTTGGCTCGACGACGCTCGGATTCGGGTGGGCAACGGGCTACGTGTACTTCACCTTGGCCAAGGCGAGGCGAGTGAGCTTCAGTGGCGCGCTGCAGCCGTGGACAAGTGGAAAAGACATCGTGCTCGAGCTGCTCAGGCGATGGGGATCGCAGCAGTCGCAGGGGATGTCGGTCGAATTCGTGGACGTCAATCGTCAGCTTCCGATCGCCTATCGCAACACGATTGCGAACATGATGGCCGAGGCGGAAGCGCTCAACGGCATTTTTGCGGCCGACGAAATCACCTACGCGTGGTACGAGCGCAAGGGCGTTCGCGATCTGCCCTATCCACGCATTGCGGCCGGCGAGGAGGCGCAGTTCGAAATCGACGAGATGCTGCGGCTCGACGAGGTGCGGCCGATGATTGCCAAACCGTTCAGTCCCGGCAATGCGTTTGCGGCGGAGGATGTCGCGCGCGAGCGGATTCAGTTCGACAAGGCATTGATCGGCTCGTGCACCAATGGAAGCTACGACGATCTGCTCCAGGCGGCGCTCGTGATTTACAACGCTCGCGCCAAAGGTTTACGGAAGGCCACGCGAACCTTCGTCGTGTTTCCCGGGTCGGGCGGAGTTGCCAGGCAGATCGAGCAGCCGGATCCGCGGCT
>Ga0065705_10002795_pt1 | contig 12357 bp, 12 predicted proteins | sample SwibulcommuniRL2_FD_59092 | JGI IMG/M metagenome (GOLD analysis project Ga0065705, IMG submission 59092) | Bulk soil microbial communities from switchgrass field near Rose Lake, East Lansing, Michigan, USA - RL2 Bulk Soil v2 (version 2) | ecosystem: Environmental > Terrestrial > Soil >... | reverse complement strand
GGCTGAGCGAGGTTTTAATCTTCGCCTGCCGAGGAGTTTATCGAAAGATCCGGCCAAGCAGATTTACCAGAGAATTCTTTCCCAATGGAGCGAGCTCGCAATTGAGATGATCCGGGAAAACCCCGCCGGGCTTCCGGCGACGAAAATTATTGCATCCGAATTCGGCAAGATCGAGACGCTTGCGGGGAGACACAAAAATGGCATTGTTATCGGCGCACCGCACGGAAGTTTCGACGTTTACACGGCGGGAATGGCGCGACGAATCTGTTCTCGTACCGGCATTGCGGGCGTTATCGCCACCGGGTTCACACCAACTGAAACGCGGAACCGCGCGCGAATCAACGTCAATCGCCCGACCGAGCGCTATGTGACCTTCAGCGATCGGGAATTTGAAACGGAGCGCGCCAGAACGACCTACGAACAGTTTAAGCAATCTGTGCTCAGTGCGGCGCGAGGTAAATTAGCGCTTTATATTGACCTCCACCAAAACGGCGGTACGCGGATTGAAGTGGCCACAGTAGGTGTAAGCAGAGATGAGGCGAGCTTCATACGCCATACGTATAGCGTTCTTCGCAACCAGGCACTCGCCGCTACCCCGGATATGACCGCCGTCGATCTTGCCATTGAGCCGCTCAATGAACTTGAAGTCGGCGCGTGGGCAACCAAGACGAACGGGATTCTCACGGTGCCCGCGCGAGGTCTCCATTTCGAGCTGCCGGCCGATGGCGTCATGGGCTCGCCGCGTGATAGAGAAATTTACACGCAAATTCTCGGAGAACTCATTCGCAGGATCACCGACGGCATCACAACCGCTAAAAATAGCTAACCCTGCCCCGCAGCTTCACCAATCGCCAGTTTCCCAGTCGAACCTGGCTCGGGACGCATTTGGGGTATCGGGCTTTCTTCCAAAAACGAAAATATACGACTTTAGCAGTATATAGAATTAACACGGTTCGCGGGACCTCACCGGGATACCAAATACGGCCGCCGTCAATAATCTAACATTTTGAAATTATTGTAATTAATACGAGTAATATATCCAACAACACTGTGAACAAATTACTCACCATGAGGCATTCTTGTCTCTCCAACGTCTAATTATTTAGCCAAAAACAAATTGACAAACTAAGACTTAAGTAGTAAACACGCAATCGTCTTCTCCACGATTTTTTATGTCTCGAATCCTATTCATCGAGAAGCACGATCGTACGCGAGCACTGCTTCAATTCCGTCTTTCTTCGGATGTCAAAGTCAAATTCGCTCCGTGCATGGAAGCGGCTTGGGAAAAATTAAGCTCAAAAAAGTTCGACCTAATTCTGTGGAACTCGGCTGGTGATCCAGCCGGGGAAGTCAACATCGAGGAAACACTGAGGGCGCTCTCGAACAAAGTAGCGAGCGGCCGAATTGTCGTCTTGGGAAAGTCAGAAGAAATACGCCGCCAGCGATCTTGCGGTGGCAATATCTTGATCGCAAATGTCCCTGAAAACGAGGAAGATTTAGTCGCTCTGGTCGAGAACCATCTTTCGGCAAAGCAGCGGGGCGATCACAACGACGCTAACGTCGATGAGGTGGGCATACCGATCGATTTCGAGGGAATCATTGCCGTGAGTCTGCCGATGCGCGCCGTCATACGACGAATCATGGACGCGGCAGCCGTAGATATCCCGGTATTGATCACGGGAGAGACCGGCACCGGTAAAGATTTGGTGGCCGCGGCGATTCACCGACACAGCAGCCGCAAAAACAGGCCTTACATCCCGGTAAATATGGGAGCGATGCCTCGCGACTTGATTGCCAGCGAAATTTTTGGCCACGAGCGGGGCGCCTATACGGGCGCGCAAGAAACGCGGCCGGGAATCTTCGAACAAGGGGATGGCGGCACGGTGTTTCTGGATGAAGTCGCCACCATGGATGAAAAGACTCAGGTCAGTTTACTGCGGGTCTTAGAAGAGAAAAACTTTCGGCGCGTGGGTGGAATCAAAATCATCGGTGCCGACGTGCGCGTGATTGCGGCAACCAATGAGGATTTGGAAAAAGGTGTTTCGGAGAAGCGCTTTCGTGAAGATCTTTTCTATCGCCTCAATGTCTTTCCGATTCGAGTGCCGCCACTGCGCGAGCGCATTTCGGGGATCACTGCGCTGACAAACCATTTTGTCTCCCGGTTTAGCGCTGTTTACGGGAAAGACGTGGAGTCCGTCTCGCCGGAGACCTATCGGTTACTCCGGCGCTATGCTTGGCCCGGTAACGTCCGGGAGCTCAAAAACGCCATCCAGGCTGCCGTGCTAATGGTCAATGGAAAAGAACTGCTACCCGATTTCATTCCCCAACGGATACGGCAAGCGATTAGTGGCAGCGAGAACCGCGGTGAGCCGACATGCTCCTTTCGAGTCGGGGCCACCCTCCATGGGGTTGAAAACGAGTTTATTCGCATGACTTTAGCTCATGTCGGCGGGAACAAAAAACTGGCGGCGAGCATTCTCGGAATCAGCCGTAGAGCGCTTTACAATAAAATTAAACGACGGCAAGCGACGTGAGTGGGCATTTTATGCACACTCACTCAAATATTTTTCACACCCTCCAGCCTGATTTCATTAGTTTTTTACTTCTCTAGCAGTCTGATCATCAAGCGCCGTGTAAACAAACGCAGCACAGGTCAAGATTCGGCCGGCTTCGGTGTGAAGATATTTTACTGAACGCCGCGCGCGTCACAAAATATTGCGCAGGAAAAATCAAATCTTATTCGTATTCATGGAGTTATCTTTATGGTGCACTAATTGCAGAGCACCCAGGAGGGAGGATTTTCATGAGCGAAGCAACCAAGTCAAACTACGCAACACCACACCTGAGTTCTTTATTCGAGCCGGACATTCTTACTACGGACCAATTTCTTAGAGTGTTTAGGCATCACGGGCCGTTTTATCCGGAAGAAAGACTCATGTTTGCGGTGCTCTCAGACGCCGTTGAATGCTTTCAAAAATACAGCGGTACTGATCGTCGCGCGTCTCGTAAATTATTCAACGATGCCGAGGCCTGGATCAACAGTCGTGATTGCAAATGGCCCTACTCTTTCGAGTATATTTGCGAGGTTTTGGACCTGAACCCTGACTATCTGCGCATGGGCCTGGTGCGATGGCGGACCAACCAGGAGAGTAGAAATATTCCGCGCAAGCGGCTGCGTGAACCGCTGCGCTATCAATATCGGGTAAAGCACAACCGCGTGTGCATCTGATCGCCATCCCAGTTAAGTCGAGTTCAGAGAGGGCACTCAGGGTCGCTTTGAGAACAGCAGGCTGACGAGCATGAGAAACGAAAGCCTGCGCGGTCGAATCTTGGCACTGGCGAGGGTGAAAAATTACGTCTTTGTTGACTTGCTGGTAACTCGAATGTTAGCGGAGGCAACCGCGACGGGCAGAGGTCGCAAAATATTGTTGGTCGGTCCCGACGAAAAGCAGATTCTGGAAAGGCGTTTCCGAAGGGCCGGCTGTTTCGTCCTCGGAGTAATCGACAACACGACTGCGCTCGAACGCGCTCGGCACGAGATGGTTAACACGGCAGTTCTAATTTCGCGAGGTTCGCTCATCAACGTCGCCGAGGTTGTTTTCAATCTTCGGGATCTCAATCCTTCGATGGAAATCATCGTGCTCGTCGACCGATTGGGAAAGCAAAGCAATCGTTTTCTTCGCCAGATGCTCGAACACCCGATTGAGCGCACTCAGATCCTGACTCGACGCCAGTTGCAAATGCGCTTGAACGGCTCTCGACAGCCGGCGCCTCCCGGAACTTCGACGTAGGCAGCTGATGCCGGCGCCAACGTGGGATTCATGATCACAACAGCGATGCAGGCTACATCACCTTAGCATTGGCAGATGCCAGTCACCTGATTCCCCCGCAGTCCAGAGAAGATCGATGGCGCAGTTCTAGGTGCACATCCCCTGTAAGGAGAAAGACATGAAAACGATGAAAACGTCGATCGGTTTCATCATCACCGCGCTCTTGCTTGCGTTTCAAGCGAGAGTTGCGGCGCAAGAGCCGTTCTATCAGGGCAAGACGGTAAAAGTCCTCGTCGGGTTTACCTCAGGCGGTTTCTATGATCGCTGGTCGCGACTACTGGCGCGCTATGTGCCCAAATATCTGCCCGGCAATCCGGAGATGGTTGTGCAGAATATGCCCGGCGCAGGCGGCCTTATCGCGGCAAATCACGTCTACGGCGTCGCGAAACCCGATGGGTTGACCCTCGGCATGATGTCTTACGGAATGTATCTGGACCAGATGGTCGGCCGCAAAGAGGTTCAATACGACGTGCGCAAGTTCCACTGGATCGGTTCGCCGGAAAAAAGCGATGTCTTGATGTACATGCGCAGCGACGCGCCTTACAAGTCCATCGAAGATATCCGCAAAGCATCAACTCCGCCCAAGTGCGGCTCGACCGGCACCGCCGGCACGGACTACATACTTGCCCGCCTGCTCGAAGAAACTCTTGGCGCGAAGATCGAGACCGTTCTGGGTTATCCGGGCGGGAGCGAAATCGATCTCGCGGTGGAAAAGGGCGAAGTTCAATGCCGCGGGCTCACAGCAGCGCCCTTTTTCGGCCGCGAACCGTTTATTTCCTGGCGCAAGAGAAATTTCGTCAACGTCTTGCTTTACGGCGGAGTGAAGCGCGACCCGCGCATTCCCGACACGCCGACGATTTACGAAATTTTCGACAAAGAAAATACTCCAGAGGAGAGCCGGCGCGTCGCCGACGTTATTCTGCGTGGCGGTGATTTCGGCCGTCCCTGGGTCATGCCTCCGGCAACGCCGGCCGAAGTCGTAAAGACGATGCGTAGCGCCTACGCAAAAGCCATGGCGGACACGACCCTGCTGGAGGAAGCCAAAAAAGGAAAATTGGAGGTCGAGTATGTTCCCGGAGAGGATTTACAAAAACTCGCCGAAACGATGCTTAGCCAACCGCCCGCCGTCGTCGCACGGGTAAAAAAGCTTCTTGCCAGAAAATAACGGCTCGGTCAGTTTTTTAAAAAAGCGGGAGGATCTATGTTTCAACGTTTCAGCGTGACAACCCTGGTGTTGATTCTATGGAGTTCGGCCAGTGTCGCCCAAACGCCTTACTACGCCGGCAAGACGATAACGATAATCGCCGGCACCAAGGCCGGCGATGTCTATGATCTTTACGCCCGCATGTTCGCCCAGTTCCTGCCGAGATACATACCGGGCAATCCGAACATCATTGTGCAAAACATGCCCGGCGCGGGTTCGATGATCGCCGCCAATTTTGTCTACAACGTCGCCAACCCGGACGGTCTGACAATCGGTGCGATATTTCCGGCGCTTTATTTCGACCAGGTCGTTCAACGTTCGCAGGTAAAATACGACTGGAGCAAGTTTGCCTGGCTCGGCAGTCCCGTGACTTCGAATCATCTACTTTATATGCGTGCGGATTCTCCGTTCAAAACGATTCACGACGTGGTGAAGGCTTCGCCGGCGCCTAAGTGCGGCGCCACCGGCACCAGCTCTACGGCTTACTACGTTCCCAAATTGCTGGACGAAGTGATCGGGACTAAATTCGAAATCGTTCTCGGCTACCAGGCAGGCCAGGACATCGACCTCGCCGTGGAGCGCAATGAAGTGGTTTGCCGCGCCTTCACGCTAACGGCGTTCTTCGCCCGTGAGCCCTTTACGACTTGGCGCAAAAACAAATTCGTCAATGTATTGGTGCAGACGGGGAAAAAGAGGGACAAACGGATTCCGGATGTACCGACGATTCATGAGCTGATGGATCAATACAAAACATCGCAGGCGGGAAAAAATCTGGCAACCTTGGTGCTCGCCGCCGGCGATTTCGGCCGTCCTTACGTACTGCCGCCGAACACGCCGCCGGAGCATGTCAAAACGATTCGCGAGGCGTTTGCGAAAGCTCTGAACGACGAGGCCGTTAAAGCCGATGCGGCGAAGAAAAAATTAGAGCTTGATCCGTCGACCGCTGACGAGCTCGAAAAACTCGCCAGGGAAGTAACCGGTCAGTCGCAGGATATCGTTGCAAAGATGAAAACGCTGCTAACGAAATAGCCAGGCCTCCGGGGTTCGCGCGACCGCGCCCGATCTTGACCGACACGGTCGTTGCCTCGTTTCTCTAGCTCTGCTCTAATCCGGATCGGATCGGGCAGCCAACGGCCGTTTCGCTGCTCCCGAAGAGCAAGAGCCTGTCATAAAAAAACGTGGGCATGGTGCTAAAGCCATGCCCACGTTTTGATTATATCGATGCGAACTTTAAGATTTATTCGCCCTTGGCCGGAGTAAACTGCATTTTGGTCAGAAAATTCTTCTCCCCCTTGGTGACATATTCAACGGACGCGGAGGACCCTAGTCCCACGTCAGACATTTTCACCTTTGATTCCTTGATCTCTGTCGCCTTAGTTTTCGTATTGAAATCCAAGGTCACCAACTTACCTTCTTTTGTGACGACAATCATGTAGTTCTTTTCGGTGTCCAGCAGGCCGATGTCCCCGGAAACTTTCTCAGCCTTGGCTTTTGCCGGCTCGGCGGATTTCTTCTCTTCAGCCTTTTTTTCTTGTTTCTCTTGGGCGGTAACCGGCAGAACAATGCCCGCCGCCAGCAACAGAGCCAAACCACCTATAACTTTTGTTTTCATTTTCATTTAACTCCTCCTGTTTCGAACTTAGACGTCCTATGCGGCGGGTGCCCTATTCGCCCTTGGCCGGCACAAACTCAACACTCGATGCTATATTTTTCTCACCTTGCTTCGTATACTGGACCACTGCCGAGGAGCCAAGGCCGATATCTGCAACCTTAGCTGGTTCAGGGGTTCGTTGCGTTGGTTGAAACTTCGAATCGAAATCAATCGTGACGAGCTTACCTTCCTTGGTGACGAGGATCAGATAATTTTTTTCCGTGTCCAAAAGACCCACATCGCCAGCTAGCTTCGTTGCTTTCGCCTTTTCCGGGGCCTTTTCCGCCGGCGCTTTGGCTTCAGCCTTGGCTGCCGGTGCCGGCGCTGGCGCAGCTGGTTTTGGCGCCATTTCTTCTTGAGTTGAACAGGCTGACATAGCAAACATTATCGAGACCGCAGCGACGCCGGTTATCGGGAAAAGACTCTTCATTTTTGCCTCCGTGCAATGATAAATTTGCGACAAATCAGCGATGATGTTTATCGTGCCCCCTTCGCCATCTCAATACGCTTTAGGTAGCATTTTTGTTTGGCCATTTTGCAGGATACCTGTTTTGATAGGACTAAAGTCTTAGAATCAAAACTTGAGCCCTTTGCTAAGATTTGCATGCCACGAGAATTGATGTATTTTCAAAGTCAAATCTCGCAAACATCGGTCGTGAGGTGCATATGCTACCGATTAAAGTCGTAATCGCCGATGATCACGCGCTCTTTCGGGACGGGCTGCGAAAGATTCTTTCCATGGAGAAAGATATCCTCGTGGTTGGTGAGGCCGGAAACAGCGATGAGGTCCCCAGGATCGTCGAACGCACAAGGCCCGACGTGCTTTTATTGGATCTTAAGATGCCGAAGGGAGACCTCGTTCAAAATCTTCTTGAGGTCAGCGCACGAAGTCCGGCAACTCGGGTTGTGGTCCTTACGGCATTTTCAGAGGAAGAGAATGTGCTAAATGCCGCAAAAGGCGGCGCCAAAGGCTATGTTCCCAAAGGCGTACCTTCCGCAACACTCTTGCAGGCGATTAAAACGGTATCCGGCGGCGGATTTTGGATCGACAAGGAAGTCCCTTTGTGGGAAACGTTTCAAGAGATCGTGCAGAATCAATCTGGCTCTCGCGAACCAGCGCCGCACGTTGACGATAGCATCAAGGCTTTAACCAAAAGGGAAATGGAAATCCTGCGGCTCGTGGCAGAAGGCCTTACCAACGAGGAGATCGGTAAGAAGATTTTCATCAGCGAAAAAACGGTAAAGACTCACCTCACCAACATTTTTGATAAACTCAAGGTGAATAATCGTTTCAAGGCGGCTTTATTATTGATGGGGCAGCCCAGCTAATTGATTCGAACATTTCGATTGTTGCTAGACACATCAGCACCGGAGATTCTGACCATGGCTCCAGCAGGGAAAATTACCCCCGAGGAGGGGTGGCGGCTACAAAGAGAGCGAGCAGTTGCCTGGCTGCGCGTGGCATTCGCGCTGGTCGCTGTCCTTGTCATCCAACTCAATCCGGAGAGAGTCGCTCGATTTCCTGCGTTATCCTCCTTTTCTCTCACAACTTTTCTTTTCTATAGCCTCGTCATTCTTTATCTTGCTTGGCGCAACAAGCTCACCACTTCACCCTTGGGGATCATCACCACCGCCCTCGACGTGGTTTGGATCGCGGTGATTGTTTTTTCAACCGGCGGAACGCGAACGCCGTTTTTCTTTTACTACTCGTTTCCCGTCATCACGGCGAGCATTCGCTGGGGGCTGAAAGGCAGTCTTCCCGTCGCAATCGTAGGGGTTGCCCTCTATGGTGCTGTCCGACTGACCTTGGCCGCGGAGTCAATGGACTCACCTCTGGGTATCGATGTATTGCTCGTGCGCAGCTTATATTTGATCCTCCTCGCCTGCATCTTCGGCTACATCAGTGAATTCGAGAGAAAGCAAAATCAGCGGCTATTGGCGCTATCAAAAACCGCCGGTGAAGTGGCTGCATTGCAAGAGCGGCGCAGAATCAATTTCGAGTTGCACGATGGTATCCTACAGACTCTTGCGACCCTGATTTTGCGCCTGGAGGGGTGCGGCAAACACCTGTCGAATTCTCAGAAAGAATTGGCGGATGAACTGCGATCACTTGAAGATCTCACTCGGGATTCCATGAAACAAATTCGCCAATTCCTCTCCGGACGGCAAAGCACGCCCTTAATTGCCGGCACACTGGTGGAAAAGTTACGCGAAGAAGCCCGCTTCTTACATGACGGGATGGGGCTCGACGTCATCCTCGAAAGCGATCCGGACGATCTTGAGCTACCGCCGGATACCGAGCGAGAAGTCTATTATGTATTGCGTGAAGGCCTGACGAACGTAACCCGCCATTCCCACGCTTCGAAAGTCGAAATTCATCTAAGCCGCCAAAACGGCAGGTTTGACGGATCGCTTACCGACAACGGTGTCGGATTTAGTCGAAATGAGCGGAGCCACACCGGGTTCGGTCTGACAGGAATGGAAAGAAGAATTGAAGAACTCGGGGGCGAACTCGTGATCAAGTCCTCCCCCGGTCACGGAACAGATTTGCGCTTCAGTATATCGCTAACGGAGCAAATGATCTCGCCGACGCAATCTCCCTAATACCGCCAAAGCGCCATGCGCAGACACTAGAATCGCGCATCAATCATTCGCCTTTTTTCTCGACGTACTCAATTGCGGTAACATAGTTCTTCCCACCTTTCTCGGTATATTGCACCGATGCGGCGGAACCTAGGCCAATGTCCGATATTTTGGCGTTTGCCGGCACCATCGCCGTAACCTTGGTCTTAGCATTGTAATCGACGGTCACAAGTTTTCCCTCTTTCGTAACCACGATCATGTAATTTTTCTCTGTATCCAACAACCCGATATCACCGGCGACTTTTTCAGCTTTTGCTTTCTCCGCCTTCTTTTCTTGGGCCACAGCAGGCGCGGCAATTGACGCGAACAACAGTAGCGCACCTCCAAAATAAATCATTGAACTTTGCGTTTTCATTTTTCTCCTCCAAATCATCAGCGTCCGAAACGTTCCCTGGAAAACGAGAAATTACTCCCCTTTTGCGGGTCGGTATTCCAACTTTGTTGCAACATTCTTCGCGCCCTCTTTGCTATAAAGCACGCTGGCGGTGGAGCCGAGCCCGACGTCCGCCATTTTGCCTGGAGTAGGAACAATCTTCGTTATCTTTGTCTTCGCATCAAAATCGAGAGTCACGAGCTTGCCTTCTTTTGTGACCAAGATCATATAATTCTTTTCCGTGTCGAGAAGGCCCACATCGCCGCTTGCTTTTACCACTTTGGCCTTCGCAGGCTCCGGTTCAGCTTTCGCTGACGGCGCGGGTGCGGGCGCGGCCGGTTTAGGCGCAGGCTTGGGAGCTTCTTGGGTAGAGCACGCGGACATGGCGAACATCGCGGTGACCGCCGCCACACCGGCCATCGAAATTAGATTTTTCATTCTTTCCTCCAAATAAGACTTTAGTCTCGTTATTTATACGCCATGAGTCCTATACTTTACGGACCGTCATCTTGTCAAGCCGAAATGTCGCTGAAGCTACCCACACACCGAGAATTGCCATTCTCTTAGGAGATTCTTATGAGCTCGGCCGTGCGCGAATATCGACAAAGCGATCGCGGCGATTCATTCCGTAACAACTCTCCGTCGCTTCCTTGCAGATCGGCAGCTCCTCGCCGTAACTTGTCGCCTTTATCCGCGTTGGCGCGATCCCCAACGAAATTAAATAATCCATTGCCGAGCGCGCCCTTTTTGCTCCCAATGCGAGGTTATAGTCAGTGGCTCCGCGTTCATCGCAATGCCCCTCAACCTCCACATTAGCCGCCGGATTGGCTTTCAACCACGCCGCGTTAGCCTGCAGGATGGTCCGAGCTTCCGCCGTCAAGTTATAGCTGTCAAAATCAAAGCGAATCTCTTTCAACGGCCCACTCCCGAGCGCACTCCCCTGTCGATGCGCATCCAAACTGGAGCCGGACCCGGCTTGAGCTGTTTTTGAGGAATTTCCGGCGCCCGGCGCGCGTCCGAGCGAAGACGACTGTCCCGCGGGCTTTGGCGCCTGCGCACTCTTGGAAACCTCAGAAGAACAGCCGGCAAGGAGCATCACGGCCAGCGATACGCAAAGGCTGCAAGACGAGACTTTACTCGCCATGGTCACAATCCTTTCGCTTTCCATTTATCCTCCCCCAGTGATGGAAATTAGTTTCATTTCTCACTACACCGGCAATACCCGTTTTGTCAAACTAAAGTCGTAGACATTCGCCAGGCGCGTGGCCCAGCTCCCACGCATACTGAACTACACGGTCAACCACGTGTATGAACCCGGCCGGTGAGAACCAAGGCAACCTGACAAATTCCTTGGAGGAGTCTTGACGCGAGATTTTAATCGACGCGCGATCGCCTCCGAACCTCTTTAATTCATTGTTCGCCGGCGAATCAGGGTTTAGGTATAGCGGTACTGTAATAAGCTCATAAAAATAAATCATGCGCGAAATTTGGTCGCTTCCATTCAACCTGTTAATTGGCGCGTTGGGCACGATGTGATCGGTGCCAACGCTGGCTCTTGCTCGTCCCCGTCCCTTTTGTGTTTCAACCATGAAGCACAAGGCTTCTGCCCGGCTGATCGTGTCGGTCCATCAAATTCTACAAGCACCGGCGTAAAACGGGGCTATGCTGCAAAACCGACTCTAGCGTTACATCGCTCCATTGTTTCCAGAAATCGTCATTCGCCTCGACGCGAAACACCGAAAGAAACGCACCCGGCAAACGACACTGATCAATGAACTACCCCGCAGCTTGCTGCGGGGTAGCAGTAGAACGCGATGAGAATTGTCCCAAAGGCGTCACCCCCGAATGTTTTTATCGAGGTCCAGTCAGAGTTTCGCCTGGATTCCCGCTTAAAGCATGCGGGAATGACGGTCTTCGGAAAGAAAATTAGTTCAACGGCAAGCTGCGGGGAATTAGACCCGCAGGGATTAAATAAAAGAAGGGGAGTCATTGCTGACCCCCCTTTTGTACCTGAGACGATTTTAGCTAGAACGAGTATCTCCAGTTGAGCATCACATCGACCCAGTCGCCGCTGATGCCGTTGCGACAGCTGCTGGTGCCGATTTCATTCGAACTGCAGATGCCCAGATTGTGGGCCGACTGGTTTCGCCCATTACGTAGGTTCGACGCATCGTACCACAGCACGTTCAAGCCCACGCTCATGCGCGGCGCGATAAAGTACCACAGATCCCATTCTCTAAGCAGAACGCGAATCCGGTGGAAATCACCGCTGTTGATGCTGTCACAGCGCGACGCCGTCGTACAAGACATATCCACCCGCTCAAAGTGCGTGCCCGTGAGAATCGACCCCGGGGTCGTCGCCGATCCGGTCAAGAAGCCCTTCGGACTCCACAAAAACAGATCGTGACCGATCAGGAAGCTGTGGCTTCTCTTCTTGCCCGTGGTCCCGCCGCGGTCTTCGCTCGTCTGGAAACTCCCCATGGCACGAAGGGTGTACGGCCCGACGTTGTACACCACACCCGGACCGTGCGCCACATGCAGCCCGTCGCCGATCGAATCCGAACCCGTGTCAAACAGCGTCTGCCGGCCGCCGTCGCCGTGATCCTGAATGCGGTAGCGACTGCAACCGTTATCCTGGGCACGGTTATCCGCGTTA
>Ga0065705_10104645_pt1 | contig 12362 bp, 9 predicted proteins | sample SwibulcommuniRL2_FD_59092 | JGI IMG/M metagenome (GOLD analysis project Ga0065705, IMG submission 59092) | Bulk soil microbial communities from switchgrass field near Rose Lake, East Lansing, Michigan, USA - RL2 Bulk Soil v2 (version 2) | ecosystem: Environmental > Terrestrial > Soil >... | reverse complement strand
TTCTAGAGATTCGTGCCGCGAATAGAAATGGGGCAGAGGACAATGTCCTCTGCCCCACAAGCCTACTTTAGATCCTTCATCTGGCAGCTGAGCTGGCCTCATTTGAGGCCGGACCCTCTCCCACGACATTTACAGCCGTTACGATGTAATAGTAGGTCTGACCCCGAACAGTTTGATTATCTTTGAACGAGGTGACATTGCCGACTGAAGTCAGGAAGACCTCACCGCCGGCGGATGTGCCACGATAGATTCTGTAATTTGTGACTGGGCTGCCCCCATTTGAAGCAGGTGGCGACCAGGCTAGTTGTACCCCTTTGCCTCGGGCCGGATTGGCGGTCAGGTTTTGTGGCGCAGATGGGGCGGTGGCGCCACCGGCTTGTGGCGTTGCAGAGACTTCATTTGATTGAGGTCCTTCGCCAACAGCGTTTTGCGCGCTCACCCTATAGAAATATGTGGTGCCATTGGTTACTGCTGTGTCATCGAATGAGGTCACGTTACCCAGTGTCGTGAGTAACGTTTCACCACCAGAGGTGGTTCCGCGATATACCTTGTAATTGGTAATAGGCGAACCACCATCGGACGGCGCCGTCCAGGTAAGATGGACAACCGCATTACCAGCACTTGCGGATAAGGTCGGCGCGCCTGGAACCGTGGGGGCGCTTCCGCACGTCGCGAACTTGAAGCTGCCAATGCGCGTGCGCCAATTGAATTGTGATGAGCCGCTCGGATAATACTCATTGGTATACCAGAACGTACAGTCATCCACCGGATCGATCGTGAGATCACTGTAATCACCCCAGCGGTTGCTGGTGCCAGTCTGGCTACCTTGCCCGGCAAAAAGTACTGCTTCGCCCTGCGCCAATGTGTTCAATGGATCAGTCGCCAGTCGTCCCGCATAACGCAATGCTGGAACAACCGTGGAGCTTGACGCACTAAAACCAATTGCCAGATTTCCATTCCTGTCCATCGCAGCGCTGCCCATCCAGCGCCAGGTGCTGTCGGGTTGGTAGGTGCTTTGCTGTTGCAGCGTCACTGGCCCGCTGGTCACGTTGCGCATCTCGAACCAGCGGATGCCCGCCACTCCACCGGAACTAACGGTGTAGTTTCCCACTACTGCTTCGTGGTCGCCGAAGTTGCGGTAGGCGAGTCGGAACATCAACCTGTCGGCGATAGCATCCAACGAAGAGCCGTTGGGCTCAGGTACACACCCGCGCGTGGACGGGCATAGTTGAGTAAATCCCGCCGCAGGTACGGTAGTGAAAAGTGTGAACGTTGAGTTGGCCGGCGTAGCAAAATCAACGTGGAAGTGGAAGACCTTATGGGCCAGTGGTGACCCGCTCGGCCATTCCACGAACGTATTGGGGGCGCCGGCTGGTGGCAGGGTGCTGCCATCAAGATCGGCGGGCAGGTAGGTCTCCTCCGTAGATCCTCCAGTGATCCCTGGAGTAATGAGAGTCGCTGGATTTCCAGCGAGCATTGCTGCGCGATTCAAAGCAAACGGCTGCGGACCAAGGAAGGCTGTGCCCGACGAGTTGAAGACATTCATGCTCATATAGTAGGCATCGGGCCAGACAGACAGCTTGGGGTAATCGAAAAAGTTGGTGCCAAGATGGAAGCCATAGCGGTTATAGCTGCCCGTCGCGTCACTGGTGGTAGACACCGCAATACATTCGTCTGTTGGAACACTCACGCCCGCGAATTGGCTGATGACCCAGCGATTTGCGATCTGGTCATAGAGCACAACCGGATCGCCCGCGCCGTTCGATTGGCAGACTCCTCCAAAGCCACTCCAGAGAGTGCTGATACCGACAGGCCCAAAGACTGACGCGCCCGTGCTCTTGTTGAACACCTGGAAGCCTTCGTTCACAATCTGAGTATATTGTGTAGCTCCCACTTCACCATTGGTATCCGGTGGCGCGCAGTTGCAGGCAACGCCTGGGAAAGGAATTCCGTCAAAGTTAAGAAGTGGACTCGGCATCGCCGCCGCGAAGTTGAAGTCCTGGACAACTGGATCGGCCTCATTCTGATGCTGGCTAACTCGCCGGAGATGACTCTTCTCATGTTCCGGCCGTGCTGGTTGAGGCAAAGGCACGATGTTGCGCACCGGAGGTGAGACATCATGCCTGTAATCATGAATGACCGTTACCGGTGCCGATCCCTGCGCTGAGGCAGGTATGACTTGATTCTGCTTACCACCGGGTGCTGCGAAGGTTAGGGCCAGGATGAGTGCAGCAAGCAGTTGCATTCGAAATAGTTTGCTTTTCACAGATTCTCCTTTCCAGTAGACCTCACAAAACAACGACAAACAATCCACACGTGGCAAATGCTCGACATATGTCAAGCAGGGAAAAATGTAGAGCTTCTACATAGACATCGCTCCTTTCCTGGGTTTCTAACGAAAGCGTTATTTAGGGAAGATTGATGATAGATACGATGGCAATAATAAAATAGGACAAACTAGAACCGTCAGTCCCGTTTATGGTCGATGAAAACATCGATGCGTCATGAATTTTCACTTTGATCCATGCCCGCCTACACGATTCCCCCCAAATCCAATGTTGATAACTTTTCTAATATTATACAACCCCCAAAACTTTTTTCAACTGATTTTTCAACGAATAGGTTACAACAGGCAGTTCTGCGGAATTGCCTTCCAAATCTAATTCAAGACAATTCCCTCTTTGCTAATCGCCAATTCCTTTCCGCAATGCCTGCATTGTAAAGTATGTGGTGTAGCAGAAAACTCTGTCAGCGCGCAAGAAGGGCATCGAAGGACATCGGTTAAATACTTTGCGCCTACGGGATCCGATGCACCGCTCTTTACTGCCAGGACGCGGTCGAACAGTTTCCACCATTTTGTGATTTGCACATTTTCAAAGCCGCTTGCCTGAAGTATGGAAGTTAATTCTGCTTCAGTCTTTACTTTAGCTTGGCGGCCCGATTCTTCGGTGCCGCGTGAAGTCAGCAGGATTCCGCCGGGGCGCAGCAGACGCGACAGCTCGTTCAACGCTGCTTGCGTATCGGGAAGCAACTCGAGCACCTCGAGGCAGCAGACGGCATCGAATGACGCGTCGGGAAACGGAAGCGGCATGGCATGCTGACGAAGCCATTCGACGCGGTCACGATGTTTGCTCAGTTTGGATGCGGCTTGTTCCAGCATCCCCTGCGAAATATCCAAAGCGACGATTCGCCCGTGGAAATCCGGGCGGCTCATCAACGCAAGTGACAGGCGCCCCGTCCCTGTGGCGAAGTCCAGGATCAATGGTTCGCGAATATCCCTCAGCTTTTCGAGCAAAGGTTGCGCAAGCATTTCATCATCACGCAGCTGACTCTCACGCTTGCCGGCGTCATATTTTTTTGACCAGCGATCGTACAACCACGATTGCAGCCGGGGACCCAGATGAGCGCCCTCGTAAAAGTATATCTCACGATCGAGCAGAAAACCGATGACCACAATGACAATTACAGTGATGACCCAATTCATGTTTCTCCGATACCTTTTAGAGCAATGTTTTGGCGAGCAGACCCAGCAACCCTGCCAGGAGAACAATGCCTGCGACCGCTGCTTTCGCCTTCCACTTGTAGACTGCGACGAGCGAAAGGATGAAAATGATCACAGCCGGAATATCGGGCAACGCCGCGAACAACAGCTGCACAGCAGTGGCGGCAATCAAACCGACGACCCCGGCAGTAACCCCGTCCAAAAATGCATGGAGCCCCTTGTTGTCGATAAGTTTCTCGAAAAATTGGTGCCCGATCAGCGTGAACGCAAACGCCGGAAGGAAGACTCCCACAGTGATCACCACAGCTCCCCAAAAGCCATTTCCCAGATAACCAATGAACGTGGAAAAAATGATTAGCGGCGCAGGCAGGATACTCGACAATGCGAGTCCATCGAGAAACTGCTGGTTCGTCATCCACGCACCCGCGACCACTGCATCATGCTGCAGGAATGGAATCGCTGTGTAGGCACCCCCAAAGGTGAGTAGTCCGGCGCGGAGACCATAGCCAAATAGTTGAATGACCGATGGGAATTTCAGGGCAAGACTGATTCCGGTGATCGGAACTACGATCATGTTCAATGCCGATGCATGGAACTGTCGGCGGGCAAGGGCATAGATCAGCCCGCCCAACACAAGTGCGATTAGAAAATTGATGTTCAGGAATTTTGCGGCTGCACTCAGGATCGCTATCCCCCACAGCCACCCATCATGCAGGGCGTGGCTACCGATGCGATGGACGGCGCGCACGATCAGGGCGCCGATGGACGCCTGAAAACCATAGAATATTGCCACAAAGACGGGAGACGAAATTCCATACGTCACGTAGAACCACGAGAGCGCCAGCATGAGCAAAAAGCCGGGCAGCATAAATCCCAACCCTGCAAGGATCGCCCCGATCCTTCCGCCTGCCAGCATGCCGAAGTACACGCACAATTCATGCGCCTCGGGACCAGGCAGAACCTGATAAACAGCCAGGACGCGATGAAACCGTTCGCTTGTGATCCAGTGTTCATCGTCCACCAGTTCCTGGCGGATCATCGCAATCTGTGCGACGGGTCCGCCCCATGCCAGCAGGCCAAATTTCAGAAAACGAAGGAAAATTTGAAGATAGGATTCCTGCGGAATCGAATTCGAGGGCTCCGTATTCATGAGCGCTGTCTCAGCGCTTCATAAATGATCAAAGCCGTCGCAATCGAAACATTCAATGAATTGACTTTCCCCATCATCGGGATCTTCACATGTACATCTGCCTGACTCATCCAGAACTCGCTCAGGCCTTCATCCTCAGTTCCAACGGCGACTGCAACCGGGCTGCGCAGATCCTGACTCGTGAATTCCGCTTCGGCGGATGGAGTCGCGGCGAGAACGCGGATGCCGCGTCGCTGCAACCAGACCAAAGCCTGTGTACTCTTCGTCTCCACCACGGGGACCGTGAAGATGGTCCCACGCGAGGCACGGACCACGTTTGGGCTGTATGAATCCACGCGAGGGTCACAAACCAGAACCGCATCCACGCCCGCTGCGTCCGCGGTACGCAGGATCGCTCCCAGGTTGCCCGGTTTCTCCACCGACTCGGCGACGATGATCAGCGGGGATTCGCTCAAACGCAAATCGTCCAGTGAAACGCGCGGAATGGGAAAGACTCCCAGCCAGCCATCGGGATTTTCCCGGTAGGACATTTTTTCGAACACAGTAGAGGAAACGGTCAATTTCTCAGCCGCGACATCTTCGATTTGACGGTGGACCAGCTCCGGGGCGATGAATAATGTGCGCGGTACATATCCCGCGGCAAGCGCAAGTGAAATCTCGTCATAACCCTCGACAAGCATCAATCCATCCTGTTGACGTTGTTTCTTATCGTCACGCAATTTAACGATTTGTTTTACGCGTGGGTTCTGCAGGCTGGTAATGTCAATCAATGTAATGCACCTGGGTCAAAATTGTGGATCACAGCGTGTACTAAGGTAACCAACAGTTCCAAATTCGTGGGTGATAAAGATAACAATCTCTTCAATGGTTTACGTTGGGTATAACGATTCGTAGGTTAGAGGCGGCAAGTGTTTTCGGGGTGAGCACCCCATTAAAATTAAAACTGCATCCATGGTAGTTCACCAGCGATGCAGCAACTGCTACAGACCTTGTCTGTGTGTCAAAAAGGTACCTCCTGAAACTTCAGTCGTGTACATTCCATGTCATTGTACTTTAGTTTCAGACTGCGGAAAAGGCAATCCGGTAGAGCCCACATGGTTTTCTGCAGAACCATAACCCTTTGAACGCGAAGGTCACGAATAGGGCGAACGGCGCGAATATTCAATCCTTTTGCTTACACACACTTTGAGGCTTTGGCCACCACACTCATTACGGTTTCATTTCAAACCAGGCAAAACCTGGTGTGTCCGGGTTTGCATAGAGTGAAATAGGGTAATAATGACCGAGATGGGCCGCGGTTTCACTGCTTTCATTTTTATTAGAAGCTGACTAGTTAAGTATCTTTTGTTAGCCTTTGGTGTCCTGTAAGTATAGACATCTATGGACACTAACGAAGCGAAAACAATACTGCCCGATGGAGTGCACACTATGGAAACAGCATTGAAAACAAGGCTTTCAAGCATCATGAAAATTACGGGTATGGCGCTGATCATTACTTGCACTTTTGCTTGGCTGGCAATGCAAGGATTTTCCGTTGGCTGGACTGGATTTGGAAAACCGGCTGACAATGCTGTACAGGCGAAAACCCTTTGGGACTGGATGAACCTGATACTGGTTCCGCTATTCCTGGCCGGAGGTGTGCTTCTGTTAAATCGTTCCAGGCGCGACGTCGAGGGGCATCGTGCAGAAGAACATGCATCTTTGGAACACGATATTGCCAGGGATAACCAGCAGGAGGAAGCGCTTCAAGCCTACTTTGACCGGATCATCGAACTGGTTCTAAAGGAGAAACTATCGAAGTTCTCCCCCGACGAAGTGCGCAATGCTGCCAGGACTCGCACGCTTTCAGTTCTGCGGCGACTGGACACGGAACGAAAAGGAATGGTAGTTCTTTTTCTTAAGGATTCAGGTCTTATCGATCGCGAGGCGGTAGTTGACCTGTGTGGAGCCGATTTGAGGGGTGCATCCCTGATGAACGCCAAGCTGAGCCGGGCCAATTTGGGTGGAGCCGACCTGAGCGGGGCAAATCTAATCGGCGCCGACCTAAGCAAAGCTTTCCTGGATGAAACCAATCTGCATGGAGCCAGGCTGACTTCGGCCAATCTTGGCGGTGCTGGTCTTGTCGAAGCGAACTTGAGCGATGCCATTTTGAGCCAAACCAAGCTGAACAAGGCCAACCTCGCTGGCGCGGACCTTAGGGGATGTCATCTTCACGACGCTGAACTTTGCGAGGCGGATCTCAGCGGAGTAAATCTCAACGTTGGAGACCTGCTGGGTGCGAACCTAAGGGGAGCAAAACTCGGCGGAGCCAAACTGCTGGGAGCCAACCTAAGCAAAGCCGATTTGAGCCAGGCAGATTTGTCGGGCACCGAAATCACTAATTCAGAATTGGAAAAGGCGAAATCTCTCGAAGGCACTACGATGCCAGATGGAACAAAGCACGAGTAAAACCAGACAACTTCACAGACAAAATTTATTAGAAGCAGCTGCCCAGGAAATCAAGGCAGTTGCTTTTTTTTGGTATACAAACGGTCCTCTTTTTTGCCAAAGTGTTGGGTTCCAGCTATACTTGCCTTGGAAAAGGAATCGTCGATGGATAACCCGATAAAACTCACGGAGAAATACGAACGCAACGGATGGCCCGCTTTAAAGCGACCCGATCTGAAGCCACCGGATGGCTGGAACCTTTCGCTGATCACATCCGTGGAACGGATTCGCTCACACGCCCTCTCTCCAGATGGAGAGACGATCGCCTGCATCAAGGATGGGGAATCGTTCTCCGATGTTCACACGCTGCCGTCAAATGGAGGCTGGCTCAGCCGGATCACTACCGACCGTCCACTGGCTCCGTATTGGGATGATGAGATTCCTGCCTGGTCGCCGGATGGTAAATGGCTTGCATTTGGGGTTAAGGGACACGTCCACCGCGTTCCGCGTAAAGGCGGTCTGCCTCGAAAGATTACGGATTTTGCCGTCGCTGCAAGCTCTCCACGCTTTATGCCCGATTCGCACGGATTGATCGTGACCGTCGAGCGAGACGATGCCGATCAGCTCATGCTGACCGATATCAATGGCTCCTGGCCGCGCGCCCTGACAACGGACACCACCGGCGATCATTGGGACCCGCGTCCATCACCAGATGGAAACGCCGTCGTCTACACCCTGAGACGATTCGACGATTTGAACCGGTTGGACATTGTCCTGCTCGAGATTCGGACTGGGAAATCCATCACGCTCTATGGAAACCCGTCCACGCGAGCCCAGTCTGCGAAATGGTCGCCCGATGGGAAATGGATAGCCTTCATCGCCCAGGAATCGGAACGCGATGAGATCTATCTCGTCAGACCGAACGGCGCGGGATTGCATCAACTCACGAAAAGCGGGCACGATGTCTCCCAATTTGAATGGTCCCCTGCCGGAGGTCAGCTGGCTGTGATCTTTAACCGGAATGGCTCCTTCGACCTTAGCCTGGTCGATGTGGAAACCGGAAACATCGTAGACCTGCGAACGGGGACAGGATTTCATTCGAATCCCAACTGGGCGCTGGACGGATCTTTTGTCACCTATGAGTACGAGAGCCCGGTGGTCCCACCTGACCTATACCGCATGGATCTCTCCAGCAAGCAGGTTACCCAGCTGACATACTCAGATCCACCGGCGATGCAAAGGAACAAGAAAGTTGTTCCTGAGTTCGTCTGCTACGACAGTTTTGACGGCTTGCAGATTCCGGCATTCTTGTACAAGCCTGAAAAATCAAACGGCGCAGCGATCGTGTACCCCCATGGTGGACCGAAAGATCAATATGGCTTGATATGGGACGAACTTGCGCAGTATTTCACTGCAAAAGGATACACCTATCTCGCCCCTAATTATCGCGGCTCGACGGGTTATGGTAAACAATACGAGCGCCTCAATTACGACAACTGGGGCCTCGGTGACACCCAGGATTGTCTGCACGCTGCGAAATTCCTGCGCGGCTTCAGGGAGATTCGTCCTGCAAGCATTGGCATCGCCGGTGGAAGTTACGGCGGCTACATGACTATCTGCTCCTTATCGCGCGATCCTGAATACCTGTTTGCTTGTGGCATTTCGAAGTATGGCGACTCTAATCTCGTAAGCTCATGGGCCCAATGTGAAAAGCGTCTGCGCCTTTACACAGAAATATTCCTTGGACATCCTGCTGTGAATACCGGCTTTTATCTGAAAGGCTCACCCATCGGTGAAGTGAAAAACGTGCAAAGGCCGGTCCTGATCCTGCATGGATTGCTTGATACGATTGTTCCGCCCGAAGCCTCGCAGGAGTGGGTCGAAGCCTTGAAGAGGCATGATAAAGTCTTCGAATATAAAACCTATGATGATGAGCCACATGGTTTCCTGCGTCGGGAGAATTTGTTCGATGCCTACGAACGCATGGAACGCTTCCTGGATTGGTATTTGCTGCCACGCTAACTATGGAATTCATCATCCGGGACGAAGAACCAAAAGCTATCGAACAGATGCGGGCGATTTTACGCTTCACATTTCCGACGGAAGCGGAAAGCAAGCTTGTAGACAAGTTACGAGCGAACGGCAAGGTTATCATTTCCCTGGTTGCGGCGACCGCCAGCGAAGTACTGGGGCATATCCTGTTCAGCCCAGTGTCCACCACCCCATCGAACGATGCAGAAGCGATCGGGCTTGCGCCGTTCGCCGTCCGCCCGGATTTTCAGTCGCAGGGCATCGGCTCGCAATTGATCTGCGAGGGACTCCAGCGATGTAAGGATCTTGATTTCGATTATTGTGTTGAGCTCGGCAATCCAAAATACTATTCCCGATTCGGCTTTCAGAAGGCAAGCATATATGGTCTTCAAAACGAATACGAAGTAGATGACGAATTTATGGTGCACATCTTTTCCGGCGGTGGCCCAAGCGGTCTGCTCCAATATGCGCCTGAGTTTGCCGAGCTATCTGTTTATGTTTACATTTATAACTTGAACGAGTGTGATATATTGGCTACACGCAACTGACAAGGAATCAGGTGGAGGCATGAATGACAATTTTTTTTAGCTATGATGAGATGCCATGGGACGCGGTTGCAGAGCTTCCTCGCGACACTCCGCTAGTACTGCCGCTCGGCTCGGGCTATGACTTGAACCTGGTTACCAGCCAATTGAGCAATCCAGCCCGCATTGGAATCCTGCCACCATTCCCGTTTGGCTGGCGCGACAGTGGATTGGAAGTTCCGGAATCGATCCTGCTTCCGTATATCTCGAACCTATTGGACAGCCTACGCGATGATGGATTCTCGCGCCTCTATTGCCTTGGACCAGCAGGTCTTGATCCACAATCATTATTCCTGCAGGGACTTTCATCATCCTGTTTGCGGCTTCCAAGATCGGGAAATTCGCCAGCAAAAGCATTGCTGCCGGATTCCGAGCGAGCAAAGGTAATCCTCATCCCGATCGGTCATACCGAACAACATGGCTTCCATCTCCCCGTCTCGGTCGATACAATCATCATTGATTCCATAGCCAGGGGCACCGCCAGCATTTTGCCTACGCGCAGTTTCAAGTTGCCCGTTATGCCATATGGCGTAAGCACACATCGCTCATCTTTCGCGGCGACAATGAATGCCGGCGGCCGCGCCTTCGAAGATTTCTGGGTGGCTGTGATTGACTCACTCGTGGCACGCGGCTTTGACCGCTTTTATCTCATGAGCGGTCATGGAGGTAACTCATCATTCCTTGTGAATATCGTCAAATACGCGGGTGAGCGCCATCGTAGAATTTTCTGCGCAACGGCGTGGTTGCACACGTCGGGCAGAACTGGCGCCGCGGCCTTGGAGAAGTATCGCACGTCCCCTATTGGCGGGATGGGTCACGCCTGCGAATTGGAAACAGCGTATCTACTCCATCTGCGTCCCGATTTGTGCCACATGGAGCGAGTTGTCGATGAAATGGATTTCGTCGCTACTCCCGACTACTACATGGATTGGATCGAAGGCGGCTCACTCATCGCAAATCCTCCATGGGACGATGACACGAAAACAGGCGCCTACGGCGCCGGGAGTCATGCGACCGCTGAGAAGGGCCGGTTGTGGCTCGAAGCAGCAATCGAAGAGAAGGCAGATCACGTGGAACAAATCCACGCGCAGCACGAGATGCGCGAAAAGCGAAGGAATGGGGGCTATGGATTGTGGGGTAAACACACGGAGCCGGTTGGAAACATGTGAAGCCGAGAAGTAAACATCCCGCAGATGCAACAGCAACTGCGGGATGTTCTTATTTCTGCGACCCCTGTTTTTCCCATAACTTTCTGTCTTTGGGGTCATCTGCATCCAACTGACTTGGATCGACTTCCTTCACCACTTTATGCCCATGCGATGTCCACAGCTCTGCGGCAAGCTTCCGCGCGTCGCGGCGGAATCCCTGTGATGCAAAGTACTGGCAGATGCGCGTCACATCGCGCAGGAAGATCGTCCATGCAGCAGGGTTGGCTTCCGGCTGCACCACCTGGGGAAAGTCAATGAGGGTGATATCCCCTTCCCAGTAGAGGATATTGTACGCGGACAGGTCGCCGTGGATCCGCTGGTTTGACAGCAGCAGGTCGATATCCCATATCACGCGTTCGTAAAGCGGCTTCACCTCGTCCCGGTCGAGAGTCACCGTATTGAGAGTCGGCGCGGCACTGTCGAAATCCCCTATGTATTCCATCAGGATGGCATTCTTCTCCATGGCGAATGGCATCGGGACATCCGCTCCCGCGGCGCGCAGCGTCTCGAGAGTTTGAAACTCATAGGCGATCCATGATTGGTGGCGAAGCTCCTCACCGTAATTCGTGCGTTTCTCCATGGCGTGCAGGTCGCCATCCTTGACGATCGCCCTTCCGTCCTGATCGAGGTCCACGCGACCCGTTCGGTATTGACCGTCGTTTTTTAGATTGCGCAGCGAGCGGGGACGATAGACCTTCGCAGCGACGAGCGGTGCCTCGATCGCGGATCCGGATCGGCATAGGTAGACCGATGCTTCCTTCCCACCCTTGAGGCGGCGCAGGACATCAGTGATCCATTTGTGCTCATAGAATTCGCCTAGCGATTCAAGCAGCCACCACGACTCAAATCGCGCCGCTTGATACGTAAACTCGAAACTGCGACTCGAATCGTCCTGTCCCTTGAGGAATCCTGCATTTGCTTCGCGCACGTATTTGAAATGACGCTCCGGGAAGCGCTGACGGCGTTTATCTTTATTCAGGAAATTACTGGTCTGCTCGTAATCGTCCAACTCGTTGAACAGATCAATATAGTCATCTGTATTCATCATCTTCTATATCTTTAGACCTGCCAGGTCATGGCACTTCCACATCGCCTCCACGGAAACCTGCCAGGTCCATGATTAAAAGAAAAACCGCAGGGGCGATACGCCTCTGCGGTTAAAGATCGCAACGGAATAACCGTGCTTACATCTCACCTTCAGGAGGCGCGCTCAATACACATTTTACAGATGACATGATGGGTTTCATTTTTTCGTGCCTCCTTTCAAAGAGAATTTGATAAGCAGAGTTTATCATCTCCGCCAGAGATCGTCAAGAACCGAAGTACTACTTGAAATCAAAAAGTGCCAAAACCGGATGATGATCCGATCCACCCGAGTCCCTGATTTCATAAACTGCCACAGGCTGCAATCCGCCGCGATACCAGACATAGTCAATATGCTGCAGGTTCGTATCCTGTCT
>Ga0065705_10104644_pt1 | contig 12366 bp, 11 predicted proteins | sample SwibulcommuniRL2_FD_59092 | JGI IMG/M metagenome (GOLD analysis project Ga0065705, IMG submission 59092) | Bulk soil microbial communities from switchgrass field near Rose Lake, East Lansing, Michigan, USA - RL2 Bulk Soil v2 (version 2) | ecosystem: Environmental > Terrestrial > Soil >... | reverse complement strand
CAGATCGAGGGGGAGGCGACCACTCTCCTGCGCCTCCGGTTGAGCCGAGGGCGGCTGTCCCGAATGAACTCGGCGTCGGCCTGAGGCCGCCGATGAGCAACCCGGCAGGACTCACCGTGGGCAGGTCGCCTCCCTGCCGCTTGAATCTGCTGCTCTCGCGGGAGCACAATGCGCCTGTCCGCGCTCGCGGGGTTGCGGTGCTTCTGGAGTCCAGCCAGCCCCAAGGGCGTCCGCAGCTTCACCAACTTCCAGCTCAGGAGGTGCCGCGATGCCCTTTGGAAGCCTCTGGATCCCGGTGATTGTCTCCGCCGTCGTCGTCTTCATGGGCAGCTCGATCCTTCACATGGCGCTGAAGTACCACCGCGCCGACTACAAGGGGCTCCCCAACGAGGACGCCGTCCGCGAGACTCTCGGCAAGGCCGGCGCCGCACCGGGCGTCTACGTCACGCCGCATTGCGAGGATATGAAGCAGATGCAGGATCCGGCGATGAAGGCGAAATACGAGAAGGGCCCCGTGGCGATCATTACCTTCCTCCCGAACGGGCAGGTAGCACTCTCCAAGCATCTCAGCCTCTGGTTTGCCTTCAGCCTCTTCGTCAGCTTCACCGCGGCCTACGTCGCCCGCATCACCCTGATGCCCGGCATGGACGGGATGCTGGTGATGCGCGTCACCGGAACCGTCGCCTTCGCCGCCTATGGCCTATCGCACGTCAGCGACTCGATTTGGAAGGGGCAGCCCTGGTCCAACACGGCGCGCGCGCTGCTCGACAGCGTGATCTATGCCGTGCTGACCGGAGTCACGTTTCGCATGCTCTGGCCGGGAGCTTAGTTCGCAAGCTGGCAGGTGTTTCCCGCGGTGGAGTCGGATCGAGCAGGCGGGTCCCGGGGTAGGCGGGTGCGCTCGCAAGGCCTGGCTGGGCGCTATTCGGCGAACCAGACCTCAGGGTCGCTGACGACGCCGGATTCTTTCATCTTGCTCTTCAATTCCAGGGAATTGAGGAAGGACTTGGCCTGGCCGAGGTCTTCGGTGGTCCAAACGATCAAAAGGTCGTTGGAATCCTTCGCATCCCGAAAAACTCCCACCTCTCTCAGGCCCGCCTCGGCGCGCGCGACGCGATGTCGATCGTAAGCTGGTCGCCACGAATCGTAGCTCTTGACCTTGTGCTTCAAAAAAAGTGTAGGCATGCCGAAACTCCCCAGGATTGGCTGGCGCTTGGAAATGCATCCTAGCACAGGGGGAGCCATAGGGTCGCCGGTTTCTCAACCCTCGCACGGCTCCCGGGCGGATTGAAACCCCTCGCGCAAAGGGGTTAATATCGCCCGCTCATGCCCAGCCTCTAAAAACCGGCTTCATCGCCTCAGGAGCGCGCCGATGCGGACCCGCCTCTTCCTGGTGCTGGTACTGTTGCTCGTGGTCGATTCCTTCCCGGCCCATCCGGCCCAACAAGCCCAGACTCCCGGCGCTGCGCCACCTCGTGCCGGGACGGTCACGCTGGACCTCGACGCCACCGACGTCGGCAGGAAGATTCTGCACGCGAAGCTGGTGATTCCCGCCAAGCCCGGGGCGATGACGCTTTACTACCCGAAGTGGATTCCGGGGGAGCATGGCCCCACCGGTCCCATTACGGATGTGGCGGGCCTCAAACTGTCGGCCGGGGGTAAGGTGGTCCCCTGGAAGCGCGATGATGCCGACATGTTCACCTTCAACTGTCAGGTGCCTTCCGGAGCCGCGGCGCTGGAGGTCGCCCTCGACTTCCTGCTGCCCCCCGCATCGGCGGAGGGCTTCAGCTCGGCGGCATCCTCCACTTCCGAGCTCGCCACCCTCAACTGGAACCAGGTCCTGCTCTATCCGGCGGGGATGCCGGTCCGGGACATTCCTTTTCGGGCGAGCCTGACATTGCCCGCGGGCTGGAAATTCGGCACGGCCCTGCCGGTCGAGTCATCCGTCGGGGGAAAGATCCTGTTCAAAGCGGTGTCACTCGAAACTCTCATCGACTCCCCGGTGATCGCCGGCGCACATTTCAGGCAGGATCCCATTGGCCCCAAGCTCGATGCGCCCCACTTTGTCGAGATGGCCGCCGAGGGCGCGGAGGCGCTGGAGATCCCGCCGGCAGTCCAGACCGCCTACGATCACCTGGTCACGCAGGCGTGGGCGCTGTTCGGAGCGCACCATTACCGCTCGTACCGATTTCTGCTGGCGCTGAGCGACGGCGTCGCCCACTTCGGTCTGGAGCATCACGAATCGAGCGACGATCGGATTCCCGAAAGAGGGTTGCTGGACGTCGAGGAGCGCCCCACCCACGCCACATTGCTGCCGCACGAGTTCGTGCACTCCTGGAACGGAAAATACCGGCGTCCTGCCGACATCATCACGCAGGACTACCAGCAGCCGATGCGCACCAGTCTCCTGTGGGTCTACGAGGGCCTCACCGAGTACCTGGGCCAGCTCCTGGCGGAGCGCAGCGGTTTGTGGACCCAGGAAGAGTACCGTGATTCCCTCGCCATGATCGTGCAATGGGCGGGTGATCACGTGGGGCGCACCTGGCGGCCTCTGGAGGACACCGCTACTGCGGCCCAGCTGCTTTACCCGGCCCGCAGGGACTGGGAGTCCTGGCGGCGCTCCACCGATTTCTACGATGAATCCTCCCTCATCTGGCTGGATGCCGACACCCTGATTCGTGAAAAGACCGGCGGCAGCAAGTCGCTGGAGGATTTCGTCCAGGCCTTCTGCGGAGGCAAGAGCGGGCCTCCGATGGTCGTGCCCTACAACTTCGATGACGTGGTCCAGGGGATGAGCCGAGTCATGCCCTATGACTGGGCCGGCTTCTTTCGAGAGCGTGTCGATTCCACCTCCCCCAAGCCTCCCATCGCCGGTGTGACGCGCAGCGGCTGGCGCCTGAGCTATGCCGATACCCCATCGCCATTGCAGCGGGCGTACGAAAAACGGAACAAGCAGCTCGACCTGAGCGCCTCGCTCGGGATGGTGGTCGGGGAGGACGGCATCATTTTGGATGTGATTCCGGGAAGGGCTGCCTATCGCGGCGGCGTGGGGCCCAACATGAAGATCCTGGCGGTCAACGGGCGCCGATGGACGGGAGACTCCCCGGACGACATGCTGCGCGACGCCGTCGCCGCCACCAAGAACACGATCAAGCCTCTGGAGCTGATCCTGGAGAATGGCGAGTACATCCGCACCTGCACGCTGGATTATCACAGCGGAGCCAAATACCCGCGGCTCGAAAGGATCCCCGGCACGGAGGACCTCCTCTCGGTGATCCTCAAGAGCCGCTCGTGAGCGCTCCGGCCACGCGGGCCGCCGAGTCTCGAGCGGGCGAGCTCGGCTTCTGGACCTGCGTGTCGCTGGTCATCGGAAACATGATTGGCTCCGGGATCTTTCTGCTCCCGGCGTCCCTCGCCCCCTATGGGGGCATCAGCCTCGTGGGTTGGCTCATCAGCACCGTCGGGGCGTTGCTTCTCGCCCAGGTATTCTGCAGCCTCGCCCGGCGGGCGCCGCTGGCCGGCGGACCTTACGCCTACACGCGGCTGGCTTTCGGCGATCTGGCCGGTTTCCTGATGGCTTGGGGATACTGGATTTCCGTGCTGGCAGCCGTGGCGGCCATCGCGGTGGCGTTCATCAGCTACCTGACGATCTTCTTCCCGTCGCTGGCGAGCCATCCCATCCAGGCGGCCCTGGCGGCCCTGGCGACCATCTGGCTGCTGACCGCGGTGAACGTCCTGGGAATCCGCGCCGGAGGGAGAATGCAGGTGGTCACGACCGTGCTGAAAATCCTGCCGCTGGTGGCACTGGTCGTCTTCGGGTGGGCCAGGTTCGATCCGTCCCACTTCGTCCCGTTCAATCCCACCGGAACGAGCGCGTTCTCGGCGGCCACGGCGACCGTGTCGCTGACCCTGTGGGCCTTCCTCGGGCTCGAATCGGCGACGATTCCGGCAGGCAACATCTCCGATCCTGCAAGGACCATCCCGCGGGCGACGCTTCTAGGAACCGTGCTGACGGCGCTGCTCTACGTCGGCACCACCGTCGTGGTGATGGGGATCCTCACCCCCGCGAGCCTCGCCACCTCCACCGCCCCCTTCGCGGATGCCGCGGGCGAGTTGGCGGGGAGCTGGGCCGGTTACGCTGTGGGCATCGGTGCCGTCGTCTCGTGCTTCGGCGCCCTCAATGGATGGATCCTGATCCAGGGGCAGATTCCGCTCGCCCTGGCGGCCGACGGACTCTTCCCCAAAGTTTTCTCACGCGTCTCCGCGAATGGCACGCCCGTGACTGCTCTGGTGCTCTCGAGCGTCCTGGTGACCCTGTTGGTGGCCGCCAATTACACGCGCTCGCTGGTGCAGCTCTTCACGTTCTCCATACTTCTGGCCACGCTCAGCTGTCTCGTGCCTTATCTGTTCTCGGCGCTCGCCGAGTGGACCTTGCTGCGACAGGAGCAGGAAGCATCCGGCGGATCGCGGAAAACCGGCTCCGTGCTGGTTGCCATTCTGGCTTTTCTCTATTCGTTCTGGGCCATCGCCGGCTCGGGCCAGGAAGCCGTCTACTGGGGATTCCTCCTCCTCATGGCCGGCGTCCCCGTGTACGTCTGGGTCCGCCGCGGGCGTGCGGTCTCGGCGTAACCTGGAAGCCGGCAACCTGGAGAGGAAGAAGCTCTCATGTCCTACGGGAAAAATATCGACGAATGAGCATCTACGTGGAGATTCTCATCCGCGTACCGATGGAGGAGTTGTGGGCGCACACCCAGACGCCGCAACTGCACGAACGCTGGGATCTCCGCTTCTCCCGGATCGAGTATCTGCCGAAGGGAAGCCTCGCGGAGCCTCAACGATTTCGCTACACGACGCGCATCGGATTTGGGCTGCAGATCGCCGGTGAGGGCGAAAGTGTCGGTGAGCGGGATTCGCAGAACAACAGCCGCACCTCGGCTCTCAAGTTCAGCTCGAGTGATTCACGTTCCATCATTCGCGAGGGGAGCGGTTATTGGAAGTACATCCCGACGGAGGAGGGCATTCGTTTTCTCACCTGGTATGACTACCGCACGCGCTTTGGCAGCGCTGGCGCGGTTTTCGACCGATTGGTCTTCCGGCCGCTCATGGGATGGGCCACGGCTTGGAGCTTCGATCGCCTCCGACTGTGGCTCGAGCATGGCATTGAGCCGGGACAGTCCATGCGGCAGTCCCTCATTCATGGCTTCGCGCGAATCAGTCTTGCCGCCATCTTCGCCTACCATGGGTTGGTGCCTAAATTGCTCGGTCCCCACGCGGATGAAGTCACCATGATGCATGATGCCGGTGTCGCACTTCAGGACACGGGTGGCGCCCTGGCGGCTCTGGGTGTCCTGGAGCTGCTCTTCTCCGCAAGCTTGTTGACGTTTTGGCGCCATCGGTGGCCGCCAGCTTTCTGTTTCGGTCTCATGCTCTTGGCCACGCTTGCGGTCGCAGTGAACTCTCCCCGGTATTTCGCGGGGGCATTCAATCCGTTTACCTTGAATCTGGCGATCGGGTGTATCGCAGTTATCGACCTGATCGCCCTAAAGGGACTGCCGACCGCCGCCAATTGTCGTCGGCAACCAATTCCCGAATCGTGATGGCATCGATCTATCAGCGTGTCCTGGGATCCGATTTCAACCGTTTGCACCCTGAGATTCAGCGCCGGTTTGGCTTTTCCAGCATCGATCACCTCGCATGCATCGGGCGAGGAGTCATGGAAGAGGTCTGGAAGGGCAGGTTCTATACCGTGCCCTTCCTGTATGTCGGCACCTGGCGCCGCATCATGTTTCCCGAAACGGGGAGCAATATCCCCTTCACGATAGAGAACTATGCATTCGTGGACCGTTTCGGTCGTGAGACCGTTTCATGGATTCGCACTTTTCAGTCGCGCCGCCTGCGGCGGTTCGACGCTTACATGATTTACAGCGAAGGTCGTGGCCGGATTGTCGACTACCTTGGTTCCCACGAGCATCTGGCTGTCGATATCGATCTCTCGGTGGATGAAGAGGGTGGTCTCCGGTTGCGCTCCGGTGCCCAGAGGTTCTACGAGGGGAGTTTCGGTTTCTGCTTTCCAATGCTATTCAGCGGCGTCGCGGCAGTGCGGGAGTGGTACGACACGAAGGCTCAGCGGTTTCGCATTGACGTCAACGTTCACAACAGGACTTGGGGACCCCTGTTCGGCTACCGTGGGTGTTTCGACGTCGAGTGGCGGAAGGTCGCTCCTGGCGAGATACCGAGCCACATCCTGCCAATGAGGCAGGAACATCGTGAATAGCCTGGCCTCCGTGGGATGGACTCCGAAAACCCGAAAGGTTGAGATGGCGGTAAGTCCGTTGAGCTTGGCAGGACTCTCGAATCGCGAGGGGAGGGGTTTCTAGATGCCCGAGCAACCGTTGCCGAAGCTGGCGGTGGGCACCCTGGGCGCGCTCGCCGCCGTGAAACTGCTGCTGCACCTGGTGGCCATCAATCAGTACGGCTATTTTCGGGACGAGCTCTATTACCTGGCCAGCACCGAGCACCTGGACTGGGGATATGTCGATCACCCGCCGCTCTCCATCGCCATCCTGGCGGTGGTGCGCGCCGTGCTCGGCGATTCGCTCGTGGCGGTGCGCATCCTTCCGGTCCTCGTCGGAGTGATGACCATCTTCCTGGTGGGCCTGATCACGCGCCGGCTGGGTGGTGGCGGATTTGCCCAGGGGCTCGCGGCGCTGTGCGCCCTGATGTCCCCGGTGTTCCTCGGCCAGGACCGATACTTTTCCATGAACGCTTTCGATCTGCTCTTCTGGACTCTCGCGACCTGGGCGCTGGTCTGCGCGCTGGACGGGGGGGGAGCGTGGCACTGGGTGGTGCTGGGGACGGTGATCGGTCTGGGCCTTCTGAACAAGATCAGCATGCTCTGGTTCGGCGCGGGGCTGTTCGTCGGCTTGATCCTCACTCCCCATCGGCGCGTGCTGCTCCGGATCGGGCCCTGGCTGGCGGGAGGCATCGCCGGAGCGCTGTTCCTGCCTTACGTTCTTTGGGAAGTGCAGCACGGGTGGCCGACCCTGGAGTTCATGCGCAACGCCACCACCCGGAAGATGGTGGACGTATCGCCGTTGAGCTTCCTGCTGGGCCAGGTCCTCGACATGAACCCGGGCTGTGTGCCTGTATGGGTGGCGGGAATCCTGTTCGGTCTCTTCTCGCGGGAAGGGCGGCGCTGGCGCGTGCTGGTGTGGATCTACCTGACGGTCCTCGCAATCCTCATCGCCGGCGGGCGCAGCCGTGCCTCCTATCTGGCGGTCGCCTATCCGATGCTCCTGGCGCTGGGAGGAGTGGGGCTGGAGCGGTTGTCGTCGCCTTCCGGCAGGCGGTGGCTGCGGCCGGCGGTCGTCGTGCTGGTGTCGGGCCTGGGTCTCGTTGCGGTGCCGATGGCTCTGCCGGTCCTGCCGGTAGAGACCTTTCTGCGCTATCAAGCCGCGCTGGGGTTGTCGCCTCAAACCGAAGAGCGCCATGAGATGGGGCTGCTGCCCCAGCACTACGCCGACATGTTCGGATGGGACGAGCTGGTCAACCTGGTCGCGAAGGCGCATGGACAGCTCACGCAGGGAGAGCGCATGCGCTGCCGGGTGTTCGGTCAGAACTACGGCGAGGCAGGGGCGGTCGACGTCCTGGGGAGAAAGCTGGGCCTTCCCCGCGCCATCAGCGGTCACAACAGCTACTGGCTCTGGGGCCCGGGGAATGACGATTGGGACATCCTCATCATCATCGGAGGCGATCGCGAGGACAACGCGGAGTTCTTCGAGGACATCGAGATCGTCGGGCAGACCAACTCGCCCTGGTCGATGCCCTACGAGCGCGGCCTGGACGTCTCCATCGCGCGGCGCCCCAAGATCACGATCCGCGAAGCGTGGCCCCGTCTGAAAAGGTTCATCTGATAGCCTCTCGTGAGGCCTCCGGAGGGCCCTTGGACCCCACCACCGGATCGGCACGGTTGAAATCAAGGGGATGGAGCGCTCACTGGAGGGGGCACGTTTTTCTCTTCGAAAGGAAAAACGTTCCTGCCCACGACGCGCCGGCCGGGGCTCGATTGATACTCATCGCCGTCGCGCTTGAAGGAGCGCGGCTCGCGCTCGTCCGTTGGCTCCCGCATCTGCTTCCACCCCTATGGCTGCTGACTCCGATCCTGCTGGGCGTCGCCCTTCTGTCGATCCGATTCGTGGGGAAGGTGAGGTATTCGGAGATCGGCCTGTATCGGTGGCGCGATTGGAGCGACACGGAGAAATCCTACTTCATCCAGGTCATGGTCATCGCGAACGTGGTATTCCCCGTGGTACTGGCGTCGCGGTTGCGACGGGTTTTTTCCGGGCCGTCCTTTCCAGGGGTCGTGTGGAAGGTCTTTCTGCCATACCTGATCTATGGTTTTTATCAGGAGCTGGTGTATCGGGGCCTTCTGCAAACGGTGCTCGTGAGCCGCTGGGGTGCGTGGCGCGGGATTCTGGCGAGCAACGCTCTCTTTACCTTCGGGCCGCTCCACTATCTCTACTTTTACTCAAGCGCCGCCTCGGCCCTGCCGATGTTCGCGGCCATATTCGCCATCGGCCTGCTGTTCGGGGTGCTGTACTGGAGGTCGGGCAATTTGTGGATCGTCGGCACGATGCATGCCGTAGGCAATTCGTATCTTGTCGGCGGCCTGGACGCATCCGGGTAGACAGCGGCTGCAGCCTTCGATCCGGCGGTTTCGGGCGCCAGGATGGGGTGAAGTCATGAAAATCGTTATTCCCGGTGGAACGGGTCAGGTTGGCACAGTGCTGGCGCGCGCCTTCCACAACGACGGCCACGAGGTTGTCGTTCTCGGACGGACGCCGAAGGATGCTCCCTGGCGGGTGGTTCTTTGGGATCCCGCGGCTCTCGGCGGCTGGGTCGGGGAATTCGAAGGCTCGGACGTCGTCATCAACCTTGCGGGCCGGTCCGTGAACTGTCGATACACGGTGAAGAACCGGGAGGAGATCCTCCAGTCGCGCGTTTCGTCGGTGAGCGCGGTGGGACGGGCGATTGCCCAAGCGAGCAGACCTCCCTCAGTCTGGCTGCAGGCCGGCACGGCCACGATTTACGCGCACCGCTACGACGCGCCGAACAACGAGCGATCGGGACGGCTCGGGGGCTCGGAGCCGGACGTGCCGGAAACCTGGCACTTCAGCATCGACGTTGCCAAGGCGTGGGAAAGAGCGCTCGACGACTCCCCAACCTCAAGTACGCGCAAGGTGAAACTGCGGTCGGCGATGATCATGAGCCCCGACCGAGATGGCATATTCGATACCCTGCTCGGACTCGTGCGCCGGGGGCTGGGAGGAACCTCAGGGGACGGTCGCCAGTACATTTCCTGGATTCACGAAACCGACTTCGTTCGTGCCATTCACTGGCTGATCGAGCGGGAGAGCGTGGATGGAGCCGTTAACCTGGCATCGCCGAATCCTCTCCCGAACCGGGAATTCATGTCGGCATTGCGGCGGGCCTGGGGCACTTCCGTCGGTCTGCCGGCAACCCGGTGGATGCTCGAGGTCGGTGCGCTCGTTTTAGGAACCGAGACGGAGCTGATTCTGAAAAGCCGGCGCGTGGTCCCGGGCAGGCTGCTCGAGCTCGGCTTTGCGTTCACCTTTCCCGACTGGCAGGCCGCGGCCCGGGATCTGTGCGAGCGCTCCAGGGCGCTTGCCGCGCGTTAGGGGTATTGTCTTGAGGGAAGCGGCATCAGATAAACCAAGGAGGAGGCTAGCATGAGTCGCATTGCCATTCGTTACTGTGCCTATTGAATCTCAGCACTCCACGCCGTCCGGGTGGCGGCGCGGCTCCGCCGCGAGCTGGGAGCCGAAGTGGAGATGGTCAAAGGCCACTACGGTGAATTCAAGGTGCTTGTGGACGGGGAGAGCATCATCGACGCAGGGGCCTTGGCAGCGCTCGGCGTTCTCCCCTCGGGAAAGAAAGTCGTCGAGGCCGTGCGAGCGCGGCTGTCTCGCTAAGGGCACGGCTCTCACTTTTGCGATTGCGTCTTCAGAAACGTCCCTTTCTGAAGCTCGTCAAAAGCCTCCCGGAGCTGCTCTTGCGTGTTCATCACGATGGGGCCGTACCAGGCCACAGGCTCCGCGAGCGGTTTTCCCGAGACCAGGAGAAATCGTATCCCTTTTTCCCCGGCCTGCACCGTGACCTCGTCGCCTCGGTCGAAAAGCACCAGCGTTCGGTCCTCCGCCTCCGTGGGGGGCGCGGTGTCCGCCCACCCGACCCCTTCGGTCGGCACGGCGAGGGGGCCCGACGCGTTGCAGAACTTCCCGGACCCCGCGAAGATGTAGGCGAAAGCATGGCGCGTGGTTTCCACCGGCAAGGTCTTGCGCTTTCCCGGCGGCACTGTGACGTCCAGGTAGACAGGGTCGGCCGCCATCCCTTCCACCGGCCCGCTCTTCCCCCAAAAACTGCCGCAGACGATGCGGGCCTCGGTCCCGTCATCGTCCGTCGCTACCGGGATCTCCCCCGACTTGATCTCCTGGTACCTCGGCGCGATCATCTTCAGGGAGGAGGGAAGGTTCCCCCACAGCTGGAAACCGTGCATCCGGCCTTTCGGATCGCCCTTGGGCATTTCCTGGTGGATGATTCCGCTTCCCGCCGTCATCCACTGCACGTCCCCGGCGGCGATCGTGCCGCGGTTCCCCATGCTGTCGCCATGCTCGACGGTTCCGGCGAGGACGTAGGTGATGGTCTCGATACCCCTGTGCGGGTGCCAGGGAAAGCCCGCCAGATAGTCCTCGGGCCGGTCGTTGCGGAAATCATCCAGGAGGAGAAACGGGTCGAAGTCGGACGTGTTGCCGAACCCGAAAGCGCGGCGCAGATGCACGCCGGCGCCTTCCAGGGTCGGCTTGGCCTTTATCAGTCGCTTGATAGGTCGAATGGACATGGGGTCCTCCAGCACTCGGGTTGCTACTTCGGATGCAGCAACGATACTCTTGCTTCGGGGCCAGTCAAGCCCTGAAGGTAGGATGGGCCATCCGGCCAAGTGCCGAAGCGAAGGAAGGGAGTCGGAGCGATGAAGAAGATGAAGGAGTTGATCAAGCGGGCGCGCAAGCTCTCGGAGCCCTTTCAGGTCACCGACGGGGACCGATTTCGACTGAAGGACGTGGACCCCGGCGATACCCTGGATCTCACCTCGGAGGACAAGCCGCGCGCCAAGGAAGCGCTGGCGACGGGCGTCGAGGCGCTTGCCAAGCTCCAGGACATGCTCTACGCGCAGGACAACTGGGCCCTGCTGCTCATCTTCCAGGCCATGGATGCGGCGGGCAAAGACGGCGCCATCAAACACGTGATGTCCGGGGTGAATCCGCAGGGCTGCCAGATCTACTCTTTCAAGGCGCCCACCTCGGAAGATCTCGACCACGACTATCTCTGGCGCTGCATGAAGTGTCTGCCCGAGCGCGGCCGCATCGGCATTTTCAACCGCAGCTATTATGAAGAGACCCTGGTGGTGCGGGTGCATCCGGAGTTTCTCCAGAAGCAGAAGCTCCCTCCCGAGGTTATCGGAAAGGACATCTGGGACAAGCGATTCCGGGACATCCGGGACTGCGAGCGCTATCTGGCGCAGAACGGTATCGTCATTCGCAAGTTTTTCCTGCATGTCTCCAAGCAGGAGCAGAAGCGGCGGTTCCTGGAGCGTCTCGAGAATCCGGAGAAGAATTGGAAGTTTTCCGCCACCGACGCCAGAGAGCGGGGTTTCTGGAACGATTACATGAAGGCCTATGAGGACATGATCCAGAACACCGCCACGAAGCACGCCCCCTGGTACGTCGTGCCGGCGGACAACAAGTGGTTCACCCGCGTCGTGGTGGCCGCGGCGGTGATCGACGCACTGGACGGGCTCGATCTCAGCTATCCAAAGGTCGACAAGGAAAAGCGCAAGGAGCTGGCAGCAGCCAGGCGTGCCTTGATGGAGAGCCGGTAGGGACCAAGGAGCTCGTCCCGGGTCATGGATCGGGCGCGGCGGCGGGCTGCTGTTGGAGCGGAGGAGCCGTGGTTTTTCTCGATGAGGCTGCTGTGAGGCGCCTTCTGCGCATGGTGGATTTGATACCGGCCATGGAAACCGCGCTGGCGGATCTCTCCGGCGGAAAAGCGGTGCAGCCGGTTCGCCAGGTGGTGCCGGTCGCCGAGCATCAAGGCTTCATGGGAGTGATGGCGGCTTACGACAAAGCGCTGGGCGCCAAGCTTGTCACGTTCTACCCGAACAACCAGGGCCTCCCCACCCACCATGCGATGATTCAGCTGTTTCGTCCGGAGACGGGGGAGCCGCTCGTCATGATGGACGGACGGCTGATCACCGAGATGCGGACGGCAGCCGCTTCAGCCGTGGCCAGC
>Ga0065705_10002436_pt1 | contig 12374 bp, 10 predicted proteins | sample SwibulcommuniRL2_FD_59092 | JGI IMG/M metagenome (GOLD analysis project Ga0065705, IMG submission 59092) | Bulk soil microbial communities from switchgrass field near Rose Lake, East Lansing, Michigan, USA - RL2 Bulk Soil v2 (version 2) | ecosystem: Environmental > Terrestrial > Soil >... | reverse complement strand
GTTGATCGCCGTCCGCCTGTTTCATTCGAGGTTTTGCAATTATTAATTTACAACTGCGGGCCTAAATTTGTAGCCATACACGATCAACCCTCGTTCATCCCCATCATTGCGCATCTTGCGGGTAACCATTTCGACGGGCATGCCGATCTCGACGGCGTTATTGTCCACGTCGGTGAGCTGGGCGGTGATCATCGGACCTTCGTCCAATTTGACGAGGGCTACCGTGTAGGGGGCATTGCTGTCATAGCCACTGGGGGCTTCATAGACTGTAGTATAGGAATACACTTCGCCTTTGCCGCTGAAGGTGTAGAGTTCCTTTGCTTCGTCGCCGCAATTCGGGCAGACATCGCGCGGCGGAAAGATCTTGTAATCGCAATGGGGGCAGACTTCGCCGACGAGCCCATAGCGTTGTTTCTTCAGTCTCCAATGTCGTGGAATTTCCATAATTTCAGTTCCTTTCTGCAAAGATAATTCTACGCAGCGAGACTCTCAAAGACTCTCAGGCTTTATCCTTTCGGAAGTGTTAATCGGAGAATGTCACTCTGGAATGATGCTCTATCAGGCGCAATCGATGGCCCTCGAGTGGAGCGGCTCTTCATCCCTGGGTAATCCATAATATAATCACGCGCTAGCAAGGAAGATTAACATCGATGAGAATTCTTCTAATTAATCAGTCATTTGTCTCTCCCGACGAACCCGGGCACACACGCCATTTTGAAATGGCGCAATTTTTGCGGGCTCGCGGGCACGAACTTGTGATTGTGGCAAGCGACTTGAACTATCAAACGGGACAGCGGACGGTGGAGCGGCATGGCATCTCTTCCGAGCAGGTTATAGATGGGATCCGCGTATTCCGAACGTACATATATCCGTCGCTGCATCGGAGTTATTTCTGGCGCATCATTTCATTCTTTAGTTTCATGTTCAGTTCAGTCTGGACGGCTCTGCTCGTGAAGGATGTGGACCTTGTGATGGGGACAACGCCTCCCATTTTTCAGGCGGTTTCGGCGTGGTTCGTGGCGCTGATCAGCCGCAAGCCCTTCCTGCTTGAAGTGCGGGATCTCTGGCCTGAGTTTGGCGTAGGCATGGGCGTTCTCACGAATCCGATCATTATCGGGCTGGCGCGCTGGCTCGAAGGGTTCCTGTATGCGCGTGCAACCCATATCCTCGTCAATTCTCCCGCCTACAAAACGTATATCGTCGAAAAGCGAGTGCCCGAAAAGAAGGTCACTTTCATTCCCTATGGTACCGACGTGGAAATGTTCAACCCCAACGTGGACGGCATGCGCGTCCGCAGGGAATTGGATTTGGAAGATAAATTTCTCGTTGTGTACGCGGGCGCACTGGGGGCGGCAAACGATATTTACACACTGTTGCGCGCCGCCGAGCGCCTGCGGGGCGAGCAACACATCCGCTTCGTTCTGTTTGGCGATGGCAAGGAGCGCGTAAAGCTGGAAAAACTATCGCGCGCTCAGAAATTGGATAATGTTATCTTCGCCGGAGTGCATCCGAAAAAGGAAATGCCGTCCGTATTGGCATCGTCGGACGTGTGTCTGGCGATCCTTCAAAATATCGAGATGTTCCGCACCACCTATCCCAACAAGGTTTTTGATTACATGGCAGCTGGACGCGCGACCGTGCTCGTCATCGATGGCGTCATCCGGGACGTGATCGAGTCGTCGAAAGGGGGCGTGTTCGTGGAACCGGGCGATGATCGATCCCTTGCAGAGACGATTCTGCGGCTTTCCAGGGATCCGGAACGTGTCCGGCAGATGGGGATGGATGCCCGCGAGTATTTGCTCAAACACCTCGACCGCCGCGACCGCTTGGAGGATACCCTGCTCTTCCTTCAAAGTCTGGTGAGGGCATGAAAGTTTTCCTCACAGGCGGCACGGGGTTCACGGGTTGTCATGTAGTTGCACTCTTACTCAAAAACGGAATTCAACTCCGCTGCCTGTACCGCCCGACCAGGGACCGCTCGACTCTGCTTCACGAACAGCCGGAAATCGAGTGGATCTTGGGAGATGTGTCCGACGCTGAAGCTCTATCCGCTGCGATGCAGGGAACAGATGCACTTGTCAGCCTTACATCGCTCGGCTTCGGTCACGCTGACGCGATCATCCGCGCCGCGAAAAATGCAGGGATCGATCGAGCGATATTCATGAGCACCACCGCCATATTCACGCGGCTCAATGCAAAAAGTAAAAAAGTGCGCCTCGATGCGGAACATGCCATCGAATCCAGCGGTTTGAAATACACCATCCTGCGCCCGACGATGATCTACGGCACTCCGCGTGATCGCAACATGTGGAGGCTGATTCGTTTTATGCGCTACTCACCGGTCGTTCCCGTTTTCGGCGATGGAAGCCGCCTTCAACAACCGATCCACGTCGACGACGTTGCCCAGGCAGTTCTGAAATGTTTAGCCTCCGAAAAAGCGATATGCAAAAGCTATAACCTCGCGGGAAAGCATCCGCTGACCTACAATCAAGTGATCGACACGATCGCAGCGCAAATGAACAGGCGTGCCTGGAAATTTCACATTCCCTATCCGCCAGTTGTTGCGGTGTTGAAATTCCTTGAGAAACTTCATCTTTCGCTCCCCATCAGGGCGGAACAGGTCCTGCGGCTGAACGAGGACAAGGATTTTAGTTACGAACAAGCAGAGCGGGATTTTGGGTTTTGTCCGCTATCTTTTGAGGAGGGCATACGGATGGAGTTTGGAATCGGTTCGGTGGGAACGTAAGAAGAAGCGCAGTATTTGCAAAAGTCTTGTATCTACATCCGAAGGAAGTATGAAAGGACTCGTTGGACCTGGACTATGCTGAACAACACAATGAAGAAGCTGGTTCGCATTCTCGTTCGCCTAAGCCTGCTCGGCGGGATCGCTACCCTGCTCGTTCGAATCGTTTTCATGCTCAATGCAGCTTCTCAAACCTTTTCGAAAGAGGATGTGCCCGCCCGGCGGGTGGCGATTGTCTTCGGGGCGGAGGTAAGAAGGGATGGGACACCCTCCGTTGTACTGCAGGACAGGGTCGAAACCGCCGTGGCGTTGTATAAAAGTGGCAAGGTGGAGAAACTGCTGATGAGCGGTGACAATCGTTTTGCGGACTATAACGAACCGGAATCCATGCGCCAATCTGCGCTGACTCTTGGCATGCCCGATTCTGATATTGTCCTGGATTATGCAGGCCGGCGCACCTACGATACCTGTTACCGTGCCAGGGAAATCTTTGGTGTGAATTCGGCTGTCCTTGTCACCCAGGGGTTCCATCTGCCGCGTGCCCTTTTTCTGTGCAAAGCCTTCGACATCGATGCGGTGGGTGTCGAAGCCGAGAATTACTACTACCTCAAACGTTCACGGCTCGTTTGGAACACGCGCGAATTCCTGGCGACGGTCCAATCCGTGTTGGATGTGGCTCTGTTCAAGCCGCTTCCCGTTCTTGGAGAACCCGAGCCGATATTTCGACAGGAGTAAACGTCGCTCATCGATTTAGATAATCGGACCTCCAGGTTTCGTTTACAATCATCCCTGTGACCTTTATCGTCGTATTCATCCTGCTCGCCATCCTCTCGTACTTCGGCATCTCCTATTTCCGCCGCCTCGCCTGGAAATATCAAATCCTCGATGAACCGAACGAACGCAGTTCTCATTCCAGGCCGATTCCGTTGGGAGGTGGGTTGGCCATCGTTCTCATCGTCCTTGCGACCGGGGCATGGGTGGCGAATGAAATAGACGTGAAGCGCAGCCTCATCTACATCGTTTCCGCCTGCATTATGGCTTGGATGGGCTGGCGGGATGATGTTCATTCACTGCCGGCAGTGTTCCGCCTCATCGTACAGGGAGTGATCGCTATCGCCTCGATCTGGGGCATGGGCTATTTCAAGGTGGTCGCCATTCCCTTGTTCGGCGAACTGCAGCTTGGCGTGATCGGCATCATCATCACATTCTTTTGGATCGTCGGTTTGACCAACGCCTATAACTTTATGGATGGCATCGATGGGAATGCAGGAGGCGTTGCATTCAGTGCGGCGTTGGGGTGGATGTGGCTCTCCGCCGATACGCAAAAGTGGTTTGTATTCTGGATCGCGCTGGCAATTGCTGCCAGCAGCCTTGGTTTCCTTGGGCACAATTGGACGCCGGCCAAAGTGTTTATGGGCGATGTGGGCAGCACCTTTCTCGGCTATAGTTTTGCGGTGCTGTCACTGGTCTCCGCGGATCCGGGCGGTGACGCGCTGTTGATCGGCACACTGCTGATGTGGATCGTCATCATGGACTCGTTCGTGACCTTTCTGGGTCGCCTGCTCAAGCGAGAGAATGTGTTCACCGGTCATCGCTCACATCTATTTCAAAGGCTGGTCCTCGGCGGTTACAAACACATGACCATCAGTCTTTTGTACATGCTGCTCACCGGTATCGCGGGTTTGCTCGCCTATCTCTGGTCCCAGGATGATCAAGTTGCTCCGCTGTTGATCTTCTTCGGATTGCCATCCCTGTGGATTTTGCTGTCCGTGCATGCGGCGAGACTCCAGAATGCTCAATAATTTTCGAAATCTTCAGTCCCTCTTCTGGTCTCACGGCGTGCGCTGGTTGTGGTTCCGCCTCGGTTATGCCTTACGCAAGCGGACGGGATACATTCGTGTGCAAATGCCTCAATATCAGTGGGATGACCGTCCGCTTGGATCGTGGTTGAAGGGGAATATTCCATCGACGCCGGATGCGTACTTCAGATGGCGAAAACAAAATTCTCCAACATTCTTTTTTGATTTCTCGTCTGTCATGCTGAGCGGAAGCACAGCATCTCTTACAACAGAAGCAGAGACCCTTCGCTATCGCTCAGGGATTCATATCCCCTGGAATCCTCAAACCGCCGTAGACGAAGCCGAGCGAATTCTATCTGGCGAGCTAAAATATTTTTCTCACACCTATTATCAGATTGGATTTCCTCCGGACTGGCATAAAGACCCGCTCACCGGCAGGAAGATGGATTCGCATAAGCACTGGTCTGAAATCTCGGATGATGCGGAGGGGGACATCAAATTCATCTGGGAGCCGAGCCGGTTCGCGATGGTTTACACCCTCGCCCGCGCCTACGCATCCACGCCGGATGAGAAGTTTGCCGCGGCGTTCTGGGAGTTGATCGAAGCCTGGGCGGAGTCCAATCCTCCTAACACCGGACCCAACTGGATGGATGGTCAGGAGGCAGCTCTTCGTCTCGCGGCATGGACTTTTGGCTTGTACGCCTTTCTTGAGTCTCCATCCACAACTGCGGAGCGCCTCAGCCAATTGGTGGTCATGCTCGCCGCGCATGCGGAACGGATTTATAAGAATATTGGCTACGCCATTTCCACGCACAGTAATCACACGATCAGCGAGGCATTCGGCTTGTGGTTCGTCGGCATTCTTTTCCCGGAATTGCAGGAAGCCGAAAAATACCTTGCGTTAGGACGCAGGCTTCTCGAGCAGGAAGCCATTGCTCAGATCTTCCCCGATGGCAGTTACTCCATGTATTCGCTCAACTATCAGCGCTTCATTCTGCACATCTATCTTTGTGCGATACGGTTGGGAGAATTGAACGGGTCTCCGCTTGACAACGTTGTTTCGGATCGCGCCTCCGCATCCCTGGATTATCTCGCCCAACTCATCGATCCCGAAACAGGCAAAATGCCCGTCTACGGATCAAATGATGGCGCGCTGGTATTGCCGCTGAACGATTGCGACTTCACTGATTATCGTCCCCTCCTGCAATTGGGTTCCTACATAATAAAAAAACGATTCCTCTTCGAACCCGGTCCATGGGATGAAGACATATTCTGGTTGTGCCAACCCATCGCCTTTGAAGGGAGCGGGGCAGGGGTGAGGGTTAAGAACCCGCCTTCCTCTTTCCAACACGGCGGCACATATCTGCTTCATGGAACAAACAGAAAAGCCATCATCCGGTGCACGGATCATCGCTCGCGTCCCTCCCACGCCGACCAGCTCCATGTGGATTTATGGCTTGGCGGCAATAATATCGCCTGTGACGCCGGTACCTATCTCTATAGCGGAGAAAACATCTGGCGGAATGGTCTCGCCCACACCGCCGTTCATAACACGGTCACCGTGGATAACCTCGACCAGATGAAAATGCTCACGCGATTCACATGGACGGATTGGTCGCACGGCAAAGTGTTGCGACATGATGAAAGCCTCTGGAAGGGTGAACATGATGGATATCAGCGTCTGGTTGACCCTGTGGATCATGTACGCACAGTATTATCATTGAATGATGATCGCTGTCTGATCGTGGACCATCTGTATGCACGCAAAAAACATCATTACGCCCTGCATTGGCTGCTATGTGACGGTGAGTATGGAGTGCAGGCTGTCCCGAAGGGACGCGCTCCTGCATTTGGCATTTTCCTGACGCCGACAGCGGCGAAGTCCAAAATGAATATTCAATTGGGGTTGCTTGAAGGAAACGGGAAATTCTCTGTCATCCGCGCGGACCCGAACTCTACGCGCGGCTGGCGCTCAGAATATTACGGCGACAAGGAACCTGCCATCTCCGCGATGCTGGAAACAGACCGGTCGAGCGCCTGTTTCTGGTCCTATTTTGGAGGGGAAGGCGATTCTCTTCAAATTCAGGGACCGCGCCTGCATATCGCTTATGGGGGCTCACAGCTGATTATCGATTTGGCCAATCCCGGCAAATCCGTACCCAGTGAATAAAATGGGTGGAAATCAAGGCATAACCATGGATCTGAACAAAGCCGAAGTACGCCCCAGATTGCTCATCGCTTTCTTTGTCACGGTCGCCGCGGTTTTTAGCCTGGGTCACCACCTCCTTCGTTTCTGGGAGCTATCTGTAACGCGGCAGTTGCTCGTATTGGCAATTGCTCTTCCTCTTTTCACATTCCTGGTTTTCCTACTCTTGAACCGCATTTGGGACGATCTCCGACGCATCGGTCGAATCCGATGGCTGCTGATTCTCGTACCGGCTTTTGCGCTGGCATCCTTTACTACCTGGGCGATCTTCAAGGCTCCCGTGATTTGGCATGAGCTACAAATCATCCCTGTTCCGGGTACCGCCTCGACGCAAATTCAACTGCTGGAGATCAAAAGCTCCAACGCAGCTGTGATAAAGTTTTCTGCGATCGATGACATTGATGGTTGGATCCTGAAAGATGGCATGCTGGTCTCTGAACGTGCGGATCCGCTAAAGCTCTCGTTTCTTGGTCCCATCGATAAGCCGGCGATCCTGACGTTCGTCACCGATCCTCAGAGTGGTCGCGTACACATTATTCTGGATGGCAAAACGTCAGAATTTGAGCTGGCGAACTCAACCGGCGGACAGCGCGCCGTGCAGGTAAACACAAGCTTTCGTTTTGGGATTCCCGGTGCAGTGATCATCTGGTTGATCACGATTGTTGATGTTTTGTCACTGACAATGGGTTTCCTCTTCTTGTGGCTGCTACAGGAAATCCCGCAGGCTCGCGGTATCTCTCTGCAATCTCGAGATGGAGATTTGTCCTGGTCACATCCGAATGCCATGCTTGTTCTGTTGGGTATTTCGTTCCTGTTCCATCTTGTAAACTATCTTTCTGTCCCTCTGGTCCTTGGCGCGGACAGCCCAACCTATCTACAAGGACCCGTTCATTGGCTGCGCGATCACAATCTGGAAGGCGTTTCCCCATTCCGTGGACCTGTAACGACCGCCTTTTTCCTGCCGCCCCTTCTTCTTTTTGGACGAAATCCATGGGGCATGAAACTATTTCTTCATTTATTTGCTTTATTGATTGTGCCTCTCAGTTATCGGCTCGGGTGGCAGCTCAGCGGAAAAAGATGGTTTGCATTTCTTGCCGGGCTGGTTACAGTGCTCACACCCGATCTGTATTTCTATTCCAATTATGTGATGTCTGAGATCCCAAACATATTTCTTGTTTTATTATTTTGTACGGTGCTGTTGTCCGCCATTGAAAAATTATCGCCCCAATGGATCATTGTCGCTATGCTGGCGGGATCGTTAACTGTTTTACTCCGATCGGAGAACATCATCCTGTTGTATCTCGGCATCCTCAGCCTGCTGGTAGCAGCATGGTTGAAATGGCAATCGAAAGAATCGTTCTCTTCCCGGGGTGAATCCAGTCGAAGAGATTTCTACCTGCGGCCGGTCTGGATTCTTGTTTCCGCCCTCCTCGCATTTCTGCCGATCCTGGCATGGTCGGCGCACAACTCAAGGGTTAATGGATTTTTCGGGCTATCAAACTACGCGGGCGAAGTCCTTTATACCGGCTGGGTGTACGAGGCGGAGGCAAGTCACGTTCCATTCGCAGATCGCTCATCCGCAGCGATTCGCCTCATCCAGGAAGCGTATGGGGATTTTACGGGTGACCAACCCGGCTCGCAGGTTCCTACCGGTTGGAAGATCTATCCATTCCTCGTTCAACACGGTTATACAGGTGAGCAGGCGCTTGAAATCCTACGACAGGCGGCCGTCGACTCCATTAAGAAAGATTACCGAACAACGATGGATGTCTTATTGATCAAGATCGAGGACAGCTTTAAGCCCACCACCACAGCCGACGAGACGATTCCGCTTCCGGGTGAACCGTCCATCATAAGTTCGCTTAAGCAGGAGTATTTTGATGAAGAGGAATATGGGATTCCCTTCCTGATCCTATTGCAGCGACGCGTTTATCAAATCATCGATGGGTATTATCTGTATATCTATCCAGCCTGGGCATGGTTTTGTGTTGCTGCAGCTATCCTGTGTTTTTACCGGAAACCTTTTGAAATATGGGGACCTCTTGCACTCATCACGATGACCCGGATCTTTCTTCCCAATTTGTTTGGTTTGTCCCACTGGCGACCCGTCGTCTCGGGACTCGTATTGATGGAAATCTGTGCCCTGGCGATGGCACATTCCATCCTGCTGTTCTTCTTTAGGCGTGTGCAGACAGATGAGCCTGCCAGCCCACCCACCTAAGCGCGTTCCTCTTCAGGCAAAATCTGGGATCGTTTTTCCAATCCAAATCTGATCTTGGTCAGAAACCAAAGAGCGATCAAGCCATCCATGGAGTTGATCTTCTTGCCTTCATCCCAGGACCGCGGAATATAAGAGATGGGGACCTCAAGAATGGGGATGTGACGGCGCAGGATTCTCCCCGTTACTTCTGCGCAGAATTCAAAACCTTTGCCTTTGAGATCGATCTCCTTGATCAGGTCGGTGCGAAAGACTTTGTACCCGGTAGTAATGTCTGTCAGCCTGGACCCATAAAGGATATTGGCGACGACGCTGAGAATAACCCCTCCCCAGAAGAATGCGAGCGACACGCGCGGGTTCTTTCGCAGATTCCTTGATCCATAGACAACTCTGACAGTTGACTCTTGAAATGGCTCCAGCAGCGGTCCATACTCGGACGGGTCATACTCCAAATCTGCATCCTGGATCAGCACCAGTTCACCGGTCACATAGCGCAGCGCGGTGTGAATGGCTCCGCCCTTGCCTTGATTCTGGTTATGGAAGATCACAGTCAAACCCGAATTTCGAGACCGAAGTTCGTTCAATTTTTCCCTGGAGCCGTCTGTAGAGCCATCATCCACGACGATGATCTCCTTATGGAATTTCGTGGATTCTACCCGCTTGATGACTTCTTGGATGTTATTGACTTCGTTGTAAACCGGGATGATGATCGATAATTTCATTGAACTTGTAGTGCTTCCTTCATCGAATTGTTCCGTCTGCCGGTAGTACCGGCGTGGCGTCAAAATATATCATATCTTGGGCGGGAAAATTGCTTCTGAAAGCTCCCTTATGTATTAAAAAATTACNGCAGAGAACACCATCCATCTGAAAAGGCGATCAGGAGCCTGGNGANGCTGCGGTTCGATTGTCAAGGATCTGTTACACCTTCACGGCGGCTTCNTGCTCGCGCAGTTTTTCCGTCGCCCGGAAATATTTCAAGTAGCGCATGGAATTCGAATCCTTGCCAAGAAGCAAATCCGTCGCTTTGATGGCGCCGCCGAGCTTGATCGGGTCGGTGATCGAGCAGGTCGCTCCGGCATGGATGGCGAGTGTCAGGAACGAACTGTTTACCGAATGCCGGTCAGGGAGCCCAAAGGAGACATTGCTAGCTCCCAGGCTGATATTGACGCCATATTCCATCTTGATGAGTTCGATGGTCTTCAGCGTGACCAGCGCTGCGTTGCTGTTGTGTCCGACCGTCATCACCAATGGATCGATGATGAGATCTTCCACGGGAATGCCCATTTTGGCGGCGCGCTCGATGATGGTACCGGCAGCTGCCAGGCGTCCCTCGGGCGTGGCTGGGATACCTTCTTCGCCGATGGTCAAGCCGATCACCGCTGCGCCTCTGTCCCGGACGATGGGCAACACGCTTGAGAGCTGCTTTTCCTCACCGTTGACGGAATTCACCAGTGGCTTGCCCGGTGTGACTCGTAGTCCGGCTTCCAGTATCTTCGGTTCGTTGGAGTCAATGCATAACGGCACATTCACAACGGATAGCACTGCCTCCACAACTTTAGGCATGATCGCGGCTTCGTCGATCTGAGGGTGACCCACGTTCACGTCCAGGACGTCCGCGCCCCAGGCAACCTGTCTCTGGGCGAGATATTTGACGTACTCAAAATTCTGTTCGACAAGCGCCTGACCAAGCTTTTTCAAACCGGTTGGATTAAGCTTCTCGCCGATCATCACGAATGGCTTATCCGCCCCGATGATCACTTCCTTTGTGTTGCTCTTCAAAATTGTGTGCATGCGCCCTCCGATGTTTTGTACAACCTTGCTGTGACCTTGCGAAGGTTCTAAACCTTCGCAAGGTTGTGCTTTGTTGAAGATGAAAAACTCTTCGGCAGTAGATCTGCCTCCCTGATTATACGTGGAACCACGTCATCCCAGCCGACGGGCATCAGGTGAATGCCGTGAATGCCCTGTCCGTGATACTTTTTGATCTGACTGATCAACTCCAGGGCGATCTGAACGCCTTCCTCCGAAGCCCTGCCTGCCGTATTTGCATAGTCGATGCGCTGGATAATTCGCTCTGGCATATAAACGCCTGGAACTTTGGACAGCATCACTGCCATGTTCAGGCTCTTGATGGGCGTGATGCCGATCAGGATGTGGACTTTGTCCAGCACATTGCGTTTTGCCAGTTGATTCATCCACTCTTCCATGCCGGTGATGTCGAACACCAGATTGGTCTGGAAAAATTGCGCACCGGCGTTGACTTTCTTTTGTTCGCGCAATGCCTGGAATTTTGGATTCGATGAGAATGGAGATGCTGCCGCGCCCAGGAAAAACTTCGGCGGAATTTTGATCTCGCGCCCATCGATATATTTTCCTTCATCGCGCATGCGGCGCAGGATCCATAGCATCTGGATGGCATCGAGATCGTTGATCTCCATTTTCTCACGCGGGGCAGGGGAGAGCTTGGCGCTGTCACCGGTCACGCATAGAATGTTGCGCACGCCGAGCGCCGTTGCACCGATCACTTCGCTTTGCAAATTGGAGCGCGAGCGGTTGCGCGCAGAGATCTGCAGCACCGGTTCCGCCTCATAATCAAGTGCAACCGTACTGCATGCCCATGACGTCATGCGCGGCGTAGCAGAGGCGTTGTCGGTAAAGTTGAGGGCGGTCACATACGGCTTGATCTTCCCGATATTCCGGATCAATTTATTGGTGCTGGAAGATAACGGGGGAGTGACCTCGCTGGTAACAACAAATTCACCCGCTGCCAGGCTCCGCTCCAGCTCTGAAGCGGGCTCCGTACAAGCGGGCGCATGATATTTAGAATCACCATTCCACCATACGGGTTGGCGCACGGGAAGGAAGATCCCATCCCATGTTTCCTTACGAACTTCCGCAGACCGCGATAACAGTCCGCCAATTGTTTTTCCAATTCCTAATTTTGCGACTTGTCTGAAAACATCCCGCCACGAATCGGTTCCCACCTTATCCCAATCGAGCGGCGGAAGAACTTCAAGCAATAAATCCTCACGACCAAACTGGAATGACCGCTCATAGATCTTGTACCATACACACGGGCGAGTCTCATCCACGTAACAACGTTCAGAGGTCGAGCCGCCGCACGGGCCGTTGCGCAAGCCCTTCGGGCATTCCATCGGGCAGATCAGCGCCGTCTCTTGGAGCAGGCAGTTTCCACACATCCGGCAGCCAAACAGCGGACCCTTCACGCTGTATTCCAATACCTGCAGGGCTCTATCCCCAAAATTCTGCTTCTTGAACGGAGAGTACGCAGGTTGCCATCTTCGACCGGGAGTCAAACCAGGCATTCATACCTCACTTTGTCCAAATTATATATTATATATAATTTTCAGTAACTGAATTTTACCTGAGACTCTCCAAAAACTG
>Ga0065705_10104643_pt1 | contig 12389 bp, 6 predicted proteins | sample SwibulcommuniRL2_FD_59092 | JGI IMG/M metagenome (GOLD analysis project Ga0065705, IMG submission 59092) | Bulk soil microbial communities from switchgrass field near Rose Lake, East Lansing, Michigan, USA - RL2 Bulk Soil v2 (version 2) | ecosystem: Environmental > Terrestrial > Soil >... | reverse complement strand
CCAAGGATCTCGGCGGCCGTGGCAGCGGACCGAACGTGTATAAACAGTTCGCCCGCAACTGTTTGCTGGCCCGCCGCCTGGTCGAACGAGGCGTGCGATTCGTGACGATGGTCCATGCCTCCTGGGACCATCACAGCAACCTCGACGAAGAGCTGGGCTACTGTGCCGGAATGGCCGACCAGCCGCTTGCCGCCCTGATCAAGGACCTCAAACAGCGCGGCCTCTTGGACAGCACGCTGCTCGTCTTCGCTGGGGAATTTGGCCGGACGCCGCTGGCGGAAAATCGCGGCGGCGTGATGCCGGAGAAAGTGGGCCGCGATCACCATCCCTTCGCGTTCAGCATTTGGATGGCAGGTGGAGGCTTCAAAGGGGGCCTGACCTATGGCGCGACCGACGAAATCGGCTGGAGCGTCGCCGACAAGCCGGTGCATGTGAACGACCTGCATGCGACGATTCTGAAGCAGTTCGGGTTCGATCATCGGCGGCTGGCCGTTAACTACAAGGGCCTGAGCGTCCGCCTGACCGATCAAGGGGGGAGCGTCGTGAGCGATCTAATCGGATGACTGTCTAACCGCGGATAGCGCGGAAAACGCGGATGGGGAACGGTCTTCTCGCAAAGTCCAAGTGTTTGCAGTAGGTTCAGTTTTGAATCCGTCCTCCTTCATCCGCGCACTCCGCGTCATCCGCGTTCACGATACCCTGCAGTGACAAACCTCCCGTTTTCCACCGGCTATTGCACCAACGTCCACGCGGGAGCGACGCTCGAGGCGACGCGGGCCAACCTCGCCAAGCACGCGGTCGCTGTAAAGGCGCGATACAGCCCGGATCGCCCAATGGGCATTGGCCTCTGGCTTTCGGCTCAGGCGGCTCAGGAGCTTGCGGCGGGCGGAGGTGCGGCTGAATTTCGCGATTGGCTTGCCGAGCGAGGTCTGGTTCCTTACACCTTGAATGGTTTTCCCTACGGCGACTTCCATCAGGCCGTCGTCAAGCACCGCGTCTATGAGCCAACTTGGTGGCAGGCCGAGCGGCTCGACTACACCCAGCGGCTGGTCGAATTGCAACACGAGCTATTGCCGCCGGGCTTGGAGGGGAGCATCTCGACGTTGCCGATCGCCTGGGGCACACCCTGCCCCGATCGAGCCGGGCAGGAATTGGCCGGCCAGAGGCTCCACCAGGCAGCGCAACACATGCACAAGCTGGAGGAGCGGACGGGCAGGCTCATCTATCTTTGCCTGGAGCCCGAACCAGGCTGCGTGTTCTCGTTCGCCGACGACGCCGTGCACTTTTTTCAGTGGCAATTGCTCGACCGGGAAGACGACGAAATCGTCCGGCGCCACGTGCGGATTTGCCATGACGTCTGTCACGCCGCGGTGATGTTCGAAGACCAGGCCGCCGTGCTCGGCAAATATCGCGACGCAGGGATCAAGGTGGGCAAAGTGCAGGTCTCGGCTGCCCTGCGGATGGACCTCGACCTGTTCGAGCCGCCATCCGCCCAGCCGCGAGCCGAGGCGATTCGCCAACTCAGCCAGTTCGCCGAAGACCGCTACCTGCACCAGACGGTCGTGCGCCGTCGGGGGGACGACATCTTTTACGAAGACCTCGGCCTGGCGCTCGCCTCGGAGCGCGACGACCCGCTGGGCGAATGGCGAGTCCATTTCCACGTGCCGATCTATTTGAAGCAATTTGGGCGGCTGTACTCGACGCAAGAACAGATCGGCCAGTGCTTGCGGGCACTCAAGATGACCAGCGACTGCCGTCACTTCGAGGTCGAAACATATGCCTGGGGCGTCCTGCCGCCGGAGCTTCGCCAGCCGGACCTGGCCTCCGGCATTGCGGAAGAGCTGCGCTGGTTTGAGGCCCTGGTGAAGGCGACCGGGGGTCCGCAGCCCGCGTGCCGGGCATAACGGCCGTGGGGAGGGCGAGGCTTTAGTATCGGGAACAAGCGCCGAGCCGCAAGCACTACTGGGCAAGCCCGGTGGCACCCGCAATCCGTCCGGCTACGCCAGCAGCCGCTGAACGGTCTCGATCAGCTTGTCCATGGCGAAGGGCTTTCGCAGATAGTCATCGACGCCGAGCATTTCGGCGTAAGCCTTGTGCCGGCTCCCCTCATTGGCGGTGATCATGACCACGCGCACCGGCACGGGCCGCGTTCGGCGGAGCTTTTCAAGGACCAGAAAGCCGCTGCGCTTGGGCATCATCATGTCGAGGATCACCAGGTCCGGATCTTCGCGTTCGGCCATGGCCAGGCCCTGGTTGCCGTCGCGGGCGATGTAGATCTGAAAGCCCCGCGCTTCGAGGGCATACCGCATCGCATCAACAATCTCCGCGTCGTCATCGACGAGCAGAATCCGCTTGGTTGAAGACTGGGCAGTCCGAGACGATTGGGCGGGCTTGTCGTCCTTGGCTTTTTCCTTGGCCATCGTGGTATCGATCCAGAGCGCTGGTCGTAAGGGACCGGACCAAGCAGAGTGGTTTTCTTCCTGAATTCCGATAGCTTATAGAAGGCGACGCCGCCAGACAACGAGTGGGAGCGATGTACGATGCCCGAAACGCATTTCACGCCGCACGAACTTGCCGACTACGAGCGAGACGGCTTTTTCGTCGTGCGCGGGCTGTATGACCGGGGCGAGATCGACAAGCTGCGGCGTTTCGCCCAGGAGGACCCAAGCTTTGCCGGCAGCGTCTATGGCCGCAAGGATTCGACCGGCCACGAGACGAAGTTGGCCCTTTGGAATCACGCCGGAGACGACCTCTACAGCATGTTTGCCCGCTCGCCGCGGATCGTCGAGCGAATGGAGCAGGTCCTCGGCGGCGAGGTCTATCTCTATCACATGAAAATGATGCTTAAGGAGCCGCGCGTCGGCGGCGCTTGGGAGTGGCACCAGGACTACGGCTACTGGTACCACAACGGCTGCCTGTTCCCTTTCCTGGCGAGCTGCCTGATCGCCGTCAGCCGGGCGAATCAGGCCAATGGCTGCCTCCAGGTAATTCGCGGCTCGCACCTGATGGGGCGGATCGATCACGGGAAGGCGGGCGACCAGACAGGGGCGAGCATGGAGCACGTCAACGCCGCCTTGGAGCGAATGGCTCTCTTGCACATCGAATGCGAGCCAGGCGACGCGATCTTCTTCGACTGCAATCTCCTGCATCGCAGCGACATGAACACGTCGGATGAGCCGCGATGGTCGCTAATCTGCTGCTACAACGCGGCTCGCAACAACCCGTACAAGGACTCGCGGCATCCGCGATATTCGCCGCTGGCGAAAGTGGGAGAAAGCGCCGTCCGCGAGTGGCAACCGAAGTAGGGTCTAGCGGGAGCCAACAGGAGCCGCGGCCGCTCGCTCGCGAAGGAATGCCGGCACTTCCGGCAGAATGCCTTGCTTGTGCAATGAGCGGAGCGACAGCTCGCGGCCGTAGTTGAGCACCGTCCGGACGTCGTCGGGCTCGATCTGTGCCAGCTCCGACCGGCGCTGCGAGGCTGCTTGGCTGGCCGACCGGCGATGAAACTCCAGGATCGCAGAAGGATCGTTCGACGGGAGGATGAAGAATTGGAGCCCGTGTTCGATCGGTGGCAGGTTGTCGATCGGAGTATTCCCCGTTTCCATGTACAAACCGTCGAGCGTGATCGACACACACGAGATCGACTTCGTATCGAGATAGTGGGACAGTACTCCCAGGATCGTGCGGCACGGGCTAAGGAAGTAGCGCGAGCAGGAAGGCGCGGGATCGCGCCGCAGAACAAAATCGCCCAGCGGCTGAAAGCCCTGCTGCAGAAATGCCGCCGTGTAGAGCTCGAAGAAGCTGCGGTGATGACGAGGAAGGTCCTGCGCGGCGATCGGTTCGAAGAGCCAAGGAGTGAAGCGGAATGTGTCGAGTAGCTGACTCCGCATCATGCCGCGAAGCAGCCACGGCGTTACCCAGCGATGGACGCCGATCTGAACGAAATACTTGAACACGGCAACCGCGCAGACGATGACGACGAACAGCAGGAATGAGAGGAAGTTCATGGCGCTATTGCTTTCCACGACTTTTATGAAATGGCTCGTGAAAGCTTAGGTCAGCGTCTTGTAGTACGGCCGCGCGCCTGACCCCTCCTCTTGCGACTGCGCTGCCCATGTCTGACCGTAACGGTTGCCCGGGCGCCGCCATAAACACTCAGGGCTACGTGCCAGGGTGAGTGGTTGACTAAAGGCAAAATGGGTACCCTTAGATTTGCCATTCGGATGTGTAAACCCATCAACAAATCTTAATGCTTGCTTGCAATTAACTCCTCTTCGCGCGATAATCGCCGATGGTTTGATCCCGCCGGCAACCACCCCGAGGTGCCCCACCCGCCTGATGGAACAATTCGCGAAGGAACCTACCATGCGAAGAGAGCGTCCCACCGCGGCCCTCCTCCTGGCCGCACTGCTCGCACCCGCCTTCCTGACTGCCACTTACGCCGCTGATGCCCCGCCTGCTGCCAAGCCAAAGGCCCCCGGCCTGGGCGATCCTGGCAAGCTGACCGCGATCAACGTCGAAACCGGCCGGCTCAAGGACGGTTTGGTCGTGATCTCCGGTCGTGATAGCGGCCAGCAGATCGTCGTCACCGGCCAGTACGATAGCGGCCAGGTGCGCGACCTCAGTCGCACGAGCACCTATGAAGTGTCGCCGGCTGGAATCGTGAACGTGGACAAGTCCGGCCTCGTCACGCCCGTGGCGGAAGGCGAAGCCACGATTCACGTTGTGGCGGCTGCTGGCATCGACGGCAACCTGAAGGTGAAAGTCACGAACCTGGTGCAGGACCTGCCGATCAATTTCGCCAATCAGATCACGCCGGTCTTCACGAAGTACAGTTGCAATGGCGGCGGCTGCCACGGCAAGTCGGGTGGCCAGAACGGCTTTCGACTTTCCCTTCTCGGTTTTGAGCCGAAAGAAGACTACGACTACCTCGTAAAGGAAGGGCGGTGCCGCCGGCTCTTCCCCGCCGCTCCCGATCAAAGCCTGTTGCTCCTCAAGGCTACGGCCCGCTTGCCGCATGGCGGCGGCCAACGGATCGAGTTCGACTCGCCCGCATACCGCCTCCTCAAGCGGTGGATCGAGCAGGGCATGCCTTACGGCAAGGAGACCGACCCCGTCGTCACGCACATCGAGGTGTCGCCGACCGAGCGGCTCATGGAGCGTGAAAGCACGCAGCAGATCGTTGTGGTGGCGCACTACAGCGACGGTTCGACAGAAGACGTGACCCGCACCACGCAATTCGACAGCAACGATACCGAGATGGGCGAAGTGAGCGTCACGGGTCTGGTGACCACGGGCCAGCTAACTGGCAGTGTCGCGGTCATGGCCCGCTATCAGGGGCACGTCGGCGTGTTCCGCGCGACGATTCCGCTCGGCGTCCCAACGAATAACCTGCCCCCCGGCAAGAACTTCATCGACGAGTTTGTGCAAAAGAAACTCCGCTCGCTCGGCCTGCCGTCGTCGCTGGTGGCCGACGATGCGACCTTCCTCCGCCGTGTCACGATCGACCTGGCTGGGCGTCTGCCGACGCTGGAAGAGACCGAGCAGTTCCTGGCCGACCAGTCTCCGACCAAGCGCGAGGGTGCGATCAATCGCCTGCTCGATAGCACCGACTACGCCGACTACTTCGCCAACAAGTGGAACGCGATTCTCCGCAACAAGCGCCGGCAAGACTTCGAGAAGATCGCCACGTTTACCTTCCACGATTGGATTCGCCAAAGCCTGCACGAGAATAAGCCGTACGATCAGTTCGTCCGCGAAATTCTCACGGCGACGGGCACGCCGGGCCAGAATCCGCCAGCCGCCTGGTATCGCGAGGTGAAGGACGCGTCCGCCCAGGTCGAAGACACTGCCCAGCTCTTCCTCGGCTTGCGCATTCAATGTGCCCGCTGCCACCACCATCCATTCGAGAAGTGGAGCCAGCAGGACTATTACGGAGTGTCGGCGTTCTTCTCGCAGGTCGGCCGCAAGCGAGGCGAAGTCCAGGACGCCGATCGGATATATCACCGTCGCGGCGTGGCCAGCGCTCAGAATCCAAAGTCCGGCCAAAGCGTCAAGCCGACCGGCCTCGGCGCCAAGCCGCTCGATCTGTCGGCGGATACCGACCCGCGACATTCACTGGCAGACTGGATGGCGGCGAAGGACAACCCATTCTTCGCCAAGTCAGTCGTCAATCGCTACTGGAAGCATTTCTTCGGTCGCGGCCTGGTTGATCCGGAAGATGACATGCGGGTGACCAATCCGCCGAGCAATCCCGAACTGCTCGAGGCCCTAGCTAAGGACTTCATCGATCACGGCTTTGACCTGAAGCACCTTTGCCGCACAATCGCCGGCTCGGCGACCTATCAGTTGTCGGCCGAACCGAACGAGTGGAATCAGGACGACAAACAGAATTTCTCGCGCTATTACCCCAAGCGGCTGAACGCGGAAGTCCTGCTCGACTCGATCGACCAGGTGACGGGGACGCAGACGAGCTTCGGCGGCATTCCAGCCGGCACGCGAGCGGTTCAATTGCCTGACAACGGGTTCAACTCGTATTTTCTAACGGTCTTCGGCCGGCCCGAATCGTCGAGTGCCTGCGAGTGCGAGCGGTCGAGCGAAGCGAACCTGGCTCAAAGCTTGCACCTGCTCAATTCCGGTGAAATCCAGGGCAAGCTGACTGCCGGCAACAGCAAGGCTCAAGTATTGGCGGCCGACAAGTCGCGCCCTCACGAAGCGAAGATTCGCGAGCTGTATCTGCTCGCTTTCTCGCGCGTGCCGACGCCCGAAGAAATGACGATCGCCATCGCCCACATCAACAAGAATGAAATGGACCCCAAGCGGGCCTATGAAGACATCGTGTGGGCGCTGATTAATACCAAGGAGTTTTTGTTTAATCACTAGCCACCTTCGGCGTCACGCTCGGGGTGACGTCCCCCGCGCGGAGCGCGGCGTGTGCTGTTTGACACCCATTGTCGCCCAATCAGACTGAAACTCTGACCAACCGACGATCCCGCCTGAATTACCCTGCCGTTTTCCCTCTCCGACCCAGGAGCGGCTCCGATGAAACATGGCCGTTTTCTTCGTCTATTGGCTCGCGCGCTAATGTTGTGCGCTGTGATGATACCTGCCGCGCCCCTATTCGCTCAGCTCCCGGTGACCCAGCTCACCAGTGTCTTTCCTCCCGGCGGCAAGCCGGGGACTGCTGTCGAGGTGACCCTGGGGGGCAACGACCTGGAGGACGTCGAACGCCTCGCATTCAGTCACCCCGGCATTACCGCCGCCGCGAAGATGAGCGCGCCGACCGAGTTTGAAAAGACTCCCAAGCCGGTAGCGAACCAGTTCACGGTGACGATCGCCGGTGACGTGCCGCCGGGAGTGTATGAAGTCACGGCGATCGGCCGCTTCGGGATGTCGAATCCGCGCTCGTTCGCTGTCGGCACGTTGAACGAGCTGTCCGACGGGGCAGGCAACAGCACTGCCGACAAGCCGCTGGAAGTCGCCATTGGCTCGACGGTCAGCGGCCGCGTCGATCAGAACGCCTACGACTACCTCAAGCTCATGCTGAAGCAGGGCGAGCGGGTCGTCATCGACTGCGCGGCCGAACGGCTTGACTCGCGGCTCGATGCGACGATGGTGCTGCTCAATGGCGCCGGTCGCGAGGTCGCCCGCGTGCGCGACACGCTGGGCAAGGATCCCGTGCTTGATTTTACGTCGCCCGTGGAAGGAGCTTACACGCTCAAGCTCTTTGACGCGGTGTACGGCGGAGGACAGGAGTACTTCTATCGCCTGTCGGTTAGCGCCGCCCCGCTGGTCGATTTCGTCTTTCCACCCAGCGGTCCCGCCGGGTCGAACAATTCATACACAATCTATGGCCGCAACCTTCCCGGCGGCCAACAGGCCGATGGGCTCGTCCTGAATGGCGTTCCGCTGCAAAAGGTTCAGGTCAACATTCCGCTTCCCAGCGATGAGGCCGGCAAGTCGCAGCTCGCGATCTTGGGGGCCGTCGATCCGCGGCGAGCCTGGCAAGACGCGATGGAGTTCCGCCTGCCGACGCCGCAAGGCCCGGCAAATCCCGTGGCGGTCTATTTTGCGAAGGTCGCCACCACACTGGTCGAGCAAGAACCGAACAACGAGCCGGCTCAGGCCACGAAGATCACGCTTCCGTGCGAGTTGGCTGGCCAGTTTTATCCGCAGCGCGATGTGGACTGGATTCAGTTCGACGCGAAGAAGGGCCAGACCTGGTGGATCGAGGTCATTTCTCACCAGCTTGGCCTTGCGAGCGATCCGGCCTTCACGCTGTTCCGCATCACGAAGAACGACAAGGGGGAGGAACAGGCTAACGAAATCACCCAAGTCGATGACTCGCAAGAGCGCCAGGGTCGTCAGCCGCGTGATTTTGACACGTCCAATGACGATCCCTCGTTGAAGTTTGACGTGCCCGAGGATGGCACTTACCGCCTGATGATCCGCGATCAGTTTGGCGACGGCCGTAAAGATCCGTCGTATGTCTATCGCATGGCAATCCGGCCGGCCGAACCCGATTTCCGTCTGCTGGCCTATCCCGACAAGCCGGCTCAGGGACAGCGCGACCAGAACCAGACGCGGATCGAGCCGCTCACGGTTCGCAAAGGCGGGGCGACCTCGATGACTGTGCTCGTGAACCGTCGGGACGAGTATGCCGGCGAGATAACTGTCACCGTCGAGGGTCTTCCGGGCGGCGTCACCTGCCCCGGGGCGGTGATCGGCGGCGAAGTGAAGCAGGCGGCATTGGTCATCTCGGCTGCGGAAGGTGTCGGCCCCTGGAGCGGGCCGATCAAGATCGTGGGTCGCGGCAAAGCGGGCGACCGTGAGCTGGTGCGCGAGGCCCGCTATGCGGCCGTGGTGTGGGGGACGCAGAATCGCCAGAACCAGGCGCCGGAATTCCGTCTCACGAAGTCGATGCAGCTAGGCATCATCGACAAGGACCTCGAGCCTGCCTTCGTGCAGATTGGCGAAGACAAAGTATGGGAGACTTCGCTGGGAGGCAACATCGAGATTCCCATCACGATTACTCGCCGCGGCGACTTCAAGGAGAACGTCAAGCTGTCGGCCGATGGGCTGCCCGATCAGATCAAGCCGAAAGAGGTAAACCTCGACGGCAATACTGGGACCGGCAAATTCGAGCTGCAGCTCAACCAGCAAAACATCAAGCCGGGCGCGTACACCTTCTTCATGCGGGGCGAGACCAAGCGGAAATTCGTCCGCAACCCCGATGCGATTGTTGCCGTCGAAGCCGAACAAAAGGCAACGACCGACCTGCTCGCGCAGCTCAATGAAGTGGTAAAGACCGCGACCGCGACCAAGGACACGGCGACAAAGACCGCCCTGGATACGGCCACTGCGGCCAAGACCGCCGAACAGAAAAAGGCCGAAGCCGCCAACAACGTCAAAGCCAAGACCGACGCCGCCAAAGCGGCTGCCGACAAGTTGACTCAGGCCAAGGAGGCCGCTGCGAAGGACGCCACTAACCAAGGGCTCGCGGACGCCGCCAAGGCCGCGGAAACGGCCGCGACCGAAGCTGCCGCCGCTCAAAAGAAAACGGAAGAAGAGCAGGCCACGGCCGACAAGGCACTTGCCGATGCCCAGGCAGCGGCCAAGACGGCCGAGGAGGCCCGCGTTGCGGCTGAGGCGGCCCTAAAGACTGCTCAGGACAAGGTCACCCAGGGGAATCAGTTCAAGCAGCAGCTCGACAACCGCGTAAATCAGGTCAAACAGAACAACCAGCCGAAGGACACCAACTTCGCCCTGGTCTCAACGCCGATCAAGCTGCGGGTTCACCCGCACCCGTTCAACTTCACTGCGACCAATCCCCCCGCCGCCCTGAAGCAGGGTGAGAAGCAGGAAGTGGCCGCGAAGGTTGAGCGGCTCTACGGTTTCGCCGAGCAGGTCGAGCTGACATTCACGCCGCCGCAGGGCGTGCAGGGCTTGTCGTCCCAACAAGTCAATCTCAACAAAGACCAGGCCGACGGAAAGCTAGAGGTAGTCGCCGCCGCCAATGCGACGCCCGGCCAGCACGCCTGCACGCTCCGCTGCCGCGGCCGATTCAACAACGTGCAGGTTGAAACGACGGCGACCGTGATGATCACCGTCGAGGCGAAACAGTAGTCCCTAATTCCTGGCAGTCCCACACTCCGTGTGGGACAAGCGATTTCTGGTTGATGCCCCCTCCAAGCAGGATTTCCGATATGTCGATTCAACGCTCCCACGTTCTAGCCGCCGTCGCCGCGATTGTGCTGGCCCCGCTCTTGTTCGTCCAGCGCCAAGCACTCGCCGAGCCGATCGCGATCGCCGAAGTACAGCATCAAGGCGATGTCGATTTCGAGAAGGAAGTACTGCCAATCTTTCGCCGCAATTGCCTCGCCTGCCACAGCGCGACGGAGGCCGAGAGCGATCTGGTGCTCGAAACGCCGCAGACGATTCTCAAAGGAGGCAGCGAAGGGCCGGCCGTGGTGGCGGGCAAGAGCGCCGAGAGCCTCCTGCTCAAGATGGCGAGCAGGCAAAAAGAGCCGTACATGCCCCCGCCAGACAACGACGTGAAGGCCAAGCCCCTCACGCCGCAGGACCTGGGGCTCATCAAGCTCTGGATCGATCAAGGGGCCAAGGGAGATGTCAAATCGGCTTCGTCGATGATCACCTGGCAGCCGCTGCCGCCAGGCATCAACCCGATCTATTCCGTGGCGATCACCGCCGATGGACAGTACGCCGCCGCCAGTCGGGCCAATCAGATTTTTCTCTACCACGTGCCGAGCAAGCGCGAGCTGGGCCGGCTGACCGATCCCTCACTCATCGAGAAGGGAATCTACAAGCAGCCAGGCGTGGCCGATTTGGACCTCATCCAGTCGCTCAAATTCAGCCCCGACGGCCAATGGCTCGCTTCGGGCGGCTTTCGGACCGTAAAGCTGTGGCACAAGCCGGCCGGCGGCAAGCGGCTCGATTTGGCCGCCCTGGAAGGCCCGCCGCGTTCGATCACCGTCTCCGCCGACAGTAAGTTCGCCGCGATCGGCGAAGAGACCGGGAAAGTGAAGGTGTTCGACTTGACCAATGGCCAGATCGCCAAGACGCTCGCCGGACATAGCGGCCCGGTCACGGGCGTCGCGTTTACCGCCGATGGCGCCAGGCTCGTCACTGGCTCGCTCGACAAGACCTTCCGAGTCTTCAATCTGGCCGACCAGCAGCAGATTGCATCAGTCGAGACCGCGTCGCCGATCAACGCCGTGGCGATCGTCGGCGAAGGCAAGCTCGTGGCGACCGCCGGCGCCGACAACATGCTTCGCACTTGGGACCTGCCGGCGATGCAGCCGGCCGAAGCGCCCAAGCCGGTGAAGGAAATCGGCGGTCACGGCGGGCCGATCAACAGCCTGCTTGCGCTCGCGCCAAACGGCGCCAAAGTGCTCACGGGCTGCCAGGACGGCGGCATTCGCGTCGTCGATGTCGCCAGCGGCAACATCGACAAGCAGATGAACCACGGCGCGCCCGTGATTGCCGCGGCCGCGCGAGCCGACCTGAAGCGGATCGCATCGATCGGCGCCAACAACAGCGCCAAGCTGTGGGACGCCGACAACGGCCAGCAATTGACCGAGCAGAAAGGGGACTTCCGCGCGGCCCTGAAGCTGGCCGAAACGCAGCGCACCTCGGCTCTGGCCAAGAAGCACGTCGAGTTGGCCAAGGCGGACCTCAAGGAAGCCGAGGACCGCAAGAAGGCGGAGGAGGAAAATCAAAAGAAGTCGGGCGAGGCCCTCACCAAGGCTGACGGCGAATTCAAGCAGAAAGACGAAGCCCTCAAGGCGCCCAAAGCCGAGAAGGAAGCTGCCGATAAGGCGCTCGTTGATGCGACCGCTGCCAAGACGAAGGCCGATGAGACAAAAAAGGCGATGGACGAGGCCTTCACGAAGGCCGACGAGGCGCAGAAGAAGACCAAGACCGAACAGGACGCGGCCGCGAAGGTGGCCGTCGATGCGGCCGCTGTTAAGACGAAAGCAGACGAGGCCAAGAAGGTTACGGACGACGCTTTCACAAAAGCCGATGAGGCCCAGAAGAAAGCCAAAACCGATCAGGACAATGCGACCAAAGTTGCGACCGATGCGGCGACGGCCAAGACCAAGGCGGACGAGGCCAAGAAAGTGACCGACGACGCTTTCGCCAAGGCCGATGAAGCTCAAAAGAAGGCCAAGACTGACCAGGACAATGCGATCAAAGCCGTAACCGACGCGGCCACGGCGAAGACCAAGGCCGACGATGCCAAGAAGGTCACCGACGACGCGTTTACCAAGGCCGATGAAGCGTTGAAAAAGGCGAAGACCGATCATGACAACGCGGCCAAGGCGGCCACGGATGCCGCCGCTCTCGCCAAGACGGCTGCCGATAAGCTT
>Ga0065705_10104642_pt1 | contig 12392 bp, 3 predicted proteins | sample SwibulcommuniRL2_FD_59092 | JGI IMG/M metagenome (GOLD analysis project Ga0065705, IMG submission 59092) | Bulk soil microbial communities from switchgrass field near Rose Lake, East Lansing, Michigan, USA - RL2 Bulk Soil v2 (version 2) | ecosystem: Environmental > Terrestrial > Soil >... | reverse complement strand
GGGTTGGCCAGCGACGCCTGCCGGCGCAGCGGCAGGCGCGACAGAACCGAGCTGTGGCGATCGATGAGCAGGCGGCTGCGAAAATCGATGCTCGGGGAAGGAACGGCTCGTTGAGCCATGGAAGGGTTTTCTCCTGAGGGCGCGGCGATTATAGCATGCGGATTTCCCCCTCCCCGCCAGCCTTGCCACCGGCGCTTGAAACCGGATAGAGTGCGCCGCGTACAACAGCCCGGAGGACTCATGGACAGACGGGTTTCGCATTTTCGGCATGCATGGGCGACAGCTGGCGGCTGGAAGCAAGCCGGGCTCATCCTGGCATTTCTGGCGTTTGGCCTCGTCCTCACACCTGAAAATCGGATCATCGCCGCCTCGGACGACGCGGTGGTCATTTACGGGGGCAGGCTGCTGACCGTTACCCACGGTGAGATCGCCAACGGCTCGATTCTCATCGTCAATGGCAAGATCAAGGAGATTGGAGAAAAGGTGGACGCCCCGCCGGGCGCCCAGGTCATTCTTGCCGAGGGAATGGTGGTGATGCCGGGAATCGTGGACACCCACTCGCATATCGGCGTGTACTCCTGGCCGGAAGTTGATGCCAACTCCGACGGCAACGAGATGACCGACCCGGTGCAAGCGGGAGTCCGCGCCATGGACTCGGTCAATCTGGAAGACCCGGCCATCCTGCGGGCGCTGGCGGGGGGCGTCACCAGCATCCAGATCCTTCCGGGCAGCGGCAACGTCATCGGCGGCGAATCGGTGACGGTGAAGCTGCGTCCCGGCTCCACCATGGACGAGATGATCTTCGCCGGCGCGCCGCGGGGCTTGAAGATGGCGCTCGGGGAGAATCCGAAGCGGGTGTACGGCAGCCGAACCAAGCTCCCCTCCACCCGCATGGGCAACATCTACGTCATGCGCAACGCCTTTCAGCAGGCGAAGGACTATCGCGCCAAGTGGGACGCGTGGGAAAAGAAACCGGCCGACGAGCGGGGCGCGCCGCCGGAGCGCGATTTGAAGCTGGAGACGCTCTCCGACGTCCTGGCCGGGAAAGTCCGGGTCCACGTCCACTGCTACCGCAAGGACGAGATCGAGGCGCTATTCCGCCTCTCTGACGAATACGGCTTCCAGGTGGCCTCTCTGCAGCACGGCCTCGAGGCCTACAAGGTCGCGGATGAGGTGTCGCGCCGTAACATCGGCGTGGCGACCTTCGCCCACTGGTGGGGGTACAAATGGGAAGCCTGGGACGGCATCCCGCAGAATGCCGCAATCCTGGCGGAGCACGGCGTCAAGGTAGCCATTCATTCCGATTCGCCCGACCTGATCCAGCGGCTGTACGAGGAGGCGGCCATCGCCATGCGCTACGGACTGAGTCGGGAGGACGCCCTGAAGGCGATCACCTTGAATCCGGCCTGGATGCTCGGCGTGGACAACCGCGTGGGGAGCCTCGAGGTCGGGAAGGACGCCGACATCGCCATCTTCTCGAAGGATCCCTTCGACATCTACACGCAGGTGGAGAAAACCCTGGTGGACGGGAAGGTGGTCTACGATCGCTCGAAAGCCTCGGGCGCTTCGCAGACCGCAGGCACACAATGAGGGTGCCTCGGTCGATAAGCGCCGTGCCTGCGATCATCGCACGCAGAGCCGGCGGTACGCGGCGCCTCACCGGGCTGCTGCTCGGCGCCGCCTGCCTCCTGGGCAGCACCAGCGGCCTGCGCGGCGCCAACCCGGTCGCTGCGGCGGCGCCGTCCCCGGCCGTGGCCATCGTCGGCGGCAAGGTCTTCCCGGTCTCCGGACCGGTCATCGAGGGGGGGACGCTGCTGCTCCGCAATGGAAAGATCGAGGCGGTCGGCAAGGGCATCGCGATCCCCTCCGACGCACAGCGCATCGATGCCACGGGACAGTGGGTGTTGCCGGGGATGATCGATTCGCGGACCCACCTGGGGCTCTGGGAGATCGATCTTGATCCGGCGACGCGCGACGAGGACGAAGACACCGACCCCATCACGCCGCAGATGCGCGTCGTGGACGCCTTTTACGACGAGACCGAGAACGTCCCGGTCACGCGCCAGCTGGGGATCACTTCCGCGCTCACGACGCCGGGTGATGAAAACCTCATCAATGGCCAGAGCGCCCTGGTGGACCTCTCCGGCGGCGACCTGGAGCAGGTGTTGATCAAGTTTCCCGTGGCCATGCACTTCAGCCTCGGGGAGCCGCCGAAAGCGCGCTATGGGGCGCGGACGCAGCTCCCCTCCACCCGGATGGGAAGCGCCGCTCTCATCCGGTCGAGCCTCCTTCAGGCCCGGGATTACCTGACCAAATGGGATGCTTACGAGCAGAAAAAGCTGGCCTGTGACACGGCCAAGCCGTCCAAGGGCAAGGGGAAGAAAAAGGATGAGAAGTGCCCGGCTGAGCGGCCGGCGGCCGATTTGAAATTGGCGGCCCTGTCCTCGGTGCTCAAGGGGGACCAGCCGGCAATTTTCCGGGCCCAGCGGATGGACGACATCCTGACCTCGATTCGGCTGTCGGAGGAGTTCAAGCTCCACCTCATCCTGTCGCACGCTGCGGAGGCTTACAAGGTCGCCGATCTGCTCGCCGCGAAGCACATCCCGGTCATCGTCGGACCGATCACCACCCAGCCCGATCACATCGAGACCCTCGGCGCCATCTACGAGAACGCAGCACTGCTCAACGGCGCGGGTGTGAAGCTCGCCATCCAGACCGATCGGACCAATGATGCGCGCACCCTGCCGTGGGAAGCGGGTCTCGCCGTGGCCTACGGACTCCCCTGGGATGTCGCCCTGCGCTCCGTCACGCTCTCCCCCGCCGAGATCTTCGGCGTCGCCGACCGGTTGGGCTCCCTGGAGCCCGGCAAGCGCGCCGACGTCATCGTCACCACGGGCGATCCTTTCCAACCCCTCACCCAGGTGAAACATCTGTTCATCCGCGGCGTGGAGCGCTCCCTGCGCACCCGCCAGGACGATCTTGCTGATAAGTATCGCTGATAGTCGGTAGCTACCCGCGTCCAGCGGTTCCTACAGCCCCTTAAAGCTAGTCCACCTAGAACTGGATGCATCGGGTAGGACTCGTAGCTCTGTACGCCTGGCGAAAGAAGTTTGTTGACCCCCAGATCTCGGACGCAAAGCGTCTGAAAGCCTTCCAGATGAGAAGTGCCAACTGCAGCGGGTAGTCTCAGCTCCAGGGTGTACCCTACCGAAAAGTGGTGAGCCTGCCGTGCGTCGTCTCGCGACCCAACGGGATGCTTATGGAATCAGCTGGAAATCAACCCGCTTCGATACCTCTAACCCCATATTTCTAGAACCGTGCCGAGTACGGCTCCGCCTGGTACAATGAACAAAACGCAACCCGCAATTATATATACTGTTTTGCATCCTCCTCCCGTCCTTGCCGAGGAAGGAGGATCGGAACTTCCAAGAATCCCATCCGATTCACTGGTGGGATCGGCTCCCGGACAACAGGATCTCGTCACGATGGGCTCGAATTCATTACTGCTCGAGGAGACCGCCCAGCCAGTCAATGAACCCACCCAGTAAACCTCGTCCGCCAGCGGCGCCCGCTCCACATCCACACCCAGAAGCACCGCCCGCGCTCGCACCACAACCCGTCCCAGAGGAAGTACCGCCTGTGCTGCTAAATGCGCAGCCGCCCTCGAACGGGCCGACTGGGCCCACAGGGGCCTCGGTGGCCTCAAGGAGAAGCTGCTCCAGTACGAGAATGCCTCCGAGTATTCCACTTAGTTTGCTCAATAATTCAAGATCATGGAGTATTTCCACGCCCACTCCGACACCTATCAAGCCCGCGGCACACGCGCCAGCCTTGCTTCGTCTTTCCAGCTCTTCTACGCGCTCTAACAACTCCCTGTTTTGTTTCTCAAGCTCCTTGACCTGTCTTGCAACGTCATCCGTTCCCCCCCCGTTCTCAATCCTGTTCTTGAGGTCTTCATACTTCCTCCCTAAATCCTCCACCTGTTTCTGCAGATCTTTGATCGATTTCTCTTGTTGCAACTCATCAGAGCCCCTCCCACCGTAGCGGGGATCATCCGGATCATGCCCCCCCTGCAATCCAAGGGGATCATTAAGATTCACGCTGTCATTGCGCGCTAAGGTGTATCCGTTGCCCAAATTAGACTTGTCGGTCCAGATCCCTATAGGGTCGCGCTGGAGGAATCGCCCAAGCGCCGGCGAGTAGCTGCGGTGGCGCATGAAGTAAAAGGCGGTTTCGTCGTCGAAGTAGGCGCCGTGGAAGCGGATGCGGTTGCCGGTGCCACCGTCGAGAGGGAGCGTGGTGTTGCCGAAGGGGTCGTAGCGATAGCGCTCCACGACAGTGCCTGTTGAATTCGTCAAAGCGGCGATGGAGCCGATGGAATTCTCGTGTGAATAGTAGGTGGCGCCGGCTGTTCTCTCCTGGAGAAGATTGTCGAGGTTATCTCCCCAGACGTATTGCCGTGTAATGGCATTGGTGCCATCACGCTCTTCCGCGATCTTCAGCCCGTCGTACAGGTACTCCGTGGTGGTCCCGCCGGCGATCATCTTCATGCTGCGGCGATCGGAGGAATCGTAGGAGTATTGCGCAATCAGGGCATTGGTGCCCTGATTCCGGACTTCGACCATGCGGTTCTTGAAATCGTAGGCGTATTTTCGGGTGCCGTCCGAGATCAGGTTTCCGTTGTCGTCGTAGGTGTAGTTCTTGACAGGAAGCGCGCCCTCCTGCGTCATCGTGTATTGGTTCGCCTCGGCATCTTTCAGCGCGCCATCGACCGTTTGGGTGTACGTCGTGACCGTTGGGACCGCCGAGAGGACCTGCGTGCTGGTGGTGCGGTTTCCGACCCCATCGTAGGCATATTCGAGGCGGTTCGCAGCACCGGCATAGGCAGCCGGATCGATCTCGGTGCCGGGAGCGATGGCCGTGAGATCGATGGCTTGGGGATTGCGTGTCACCCGATAGATGGAGTCGTAGCTGTAGACATCTCCCAGGTTCGCGTCGTGGACGCGCTTCTCGAAAAGACGGTGGCTCATGCGATCGAAGCCATACTGGAACTCGGCGATCATCGCGTTGGCGCCGGTGCGATGGTTCATGTCCACGATGCGTGGCAGAGTGTCATAGCCGACGTCCAGCTTCGAGATGGGGGTTGCATCGCTTCCATAGGTCCCTCGCTCCAGCCTGTGGGGTCCCTTGTAATGCTTCGTCGCGATCGTCTCCCCAGAGTCGCAGATCGAATTGGCTCCAACATCACAGATACTCTGAAGCCGGTTCAGGTTGTCGAAGGATTGTGTCAGAACCCTCCGTCCGCCTCCGAACTGCCCGGGATAGGTGATTTGCGTACGGTTCGAAACGCCGTCGTAGACCGAGTCAACCGATAGCGCTCCCTGCTGGTCCTTGGTTCGGTTGGACAGCGAGTCGTATTCGAAATCGCAGGTCATGCTGCCCATGATGCCGTCGTCGTTGACCGCGTGCGTAACACGGTTGTTCCCATCGTAGCCGAACGTCTCGAACGTGCCGCCAATCACGAAGGCGGGATGGGTCCCAAGAGTGCGGCCCAACAGGCGATTCACTCCGTCGTAGGTCATGGCGACGGTGGTGCCATTCTGATCGGTCCACTGGATGAGATGATTGTCGGTGTCGAACTGCGTGGTCCGGGTGGTCAGGTCGGCATAGGTGATGCCGGTCATCCGATTAAGCCCGTCGTACACATAGCTGGTAACGTGGTTGTTGTCGTCGGTTTGAGAGACGAGCCGTGAGTCGTCATCCCAGACCTGCCGGGTTGTGATCAGCCCGGTCTGCGATCCGTCACCCCGGCCATTGGAAGTGAGCACTCGCTCCGTCGTCAGCTTTCGGTTCAACGCGTCGAAGTCGTGCCGGACGATGTTCCCCGGACCGGTGGGCTGCCCTGCGCCGCGTACCGCATCCGATGTCTTGACGATATCCCCTCTGGAGTCGAAGAAAACCTCGTTCGCATCACCGGCGTTGTCGGTGGATTTCCTGACCCGGTCCACGCCGTCGTACTCGAAAGTGGTGACAAAAGTGTTCAGGCCCGAGCCGAGGTCGGTAGAGAGATCCCTTTCCGTTGTGGAAGTGATGTTGCCGTTGGCGTCATAGGCATGTTCCATCTCGTTCAGGAGCTGATCGATCGTCTTGAACTTCCGATCGGCCGTGTCCCACTGGGTCGTTGTCTTCAGCCCGCGATCGTCGGTGACTTCGAGGATCTTCCCGTCCTTGTCGTACTTCATCTGGGTGATTCGGTGGCCATCCCCGACGTTCACACCGGTCTTGGTCACGAAGTGTCTCCAGTCCACCTGATAGGCTCGACTCAGCTCATCAAAGGTCGTGTCGGTCTGCGTCAGAAGGGAGAGCGTCGTCGCGGCGTGATCCACGGGCCCCTGCAGGGTCGACTGGATGGGGTTGGACACCAGGTCGTAGCCTGTGGCGTGCTCGTTCCCTTCACCATCGATGATTTTCACGAGCCGGTCGAACCCGTCGTACTGCCGCCGTATGACGTCTCCCGCGGCGGAGCCGGGGAACAGGGTCGTCGGGGCGAAGCTGTGCTGCGTGTTACGGATGGAATCGATCGTCTCCTGGAGATTGCCGTTGGCGTCGTAGTTCTCTGTGGTCACTACGGCGTTGGCCGGCGGAGACTCGAGCATCGAGGGTTGGACATTCGCTGGATTGGTATCGTTGTCGCCCACGATCCCCTTGTAGGGCAGGTCCCGCTCGTCGCGCAGGGTCGTGATGATGTTGTTGGGGACACTTCCGGAGACGGCGAGCGGAAACTCCTTGGCGATGACGTTCAGGTTCGCATCGTACGAGAGGCGCCACGTGACAGAGCCGGTTTGGCTGTTGTCGTTGAGGCTCTTGTCGAAAGTCTCGGTGACCGTATAGTGAAGTAGATTGTACGTGAAGGTGTGAACGATGACCCCGTGGGGATAGGCGGCCCCTGTCTCGTTTTGGTTGCTGATGCACTTCTGCACGAGGTCATCGTTCGCATCGTAGCGGAAATCGGTCTGATAGCGCGCCGTGCTTGCCGGCGCGAAAGGCTGCCGGCTCTGGCTTCTCACCAGCTGATCCAGCTCATTGTAGAAGAACAGCGCATCCTGACCAGGCGTGGGAGGAGGAGAGGCGGTGAGGCCTTTCGGGTGGGTCACGCTCTTGGGGTTGCCCCTCACATCCCGATCGAATTCGGTCTTGAGCGCGAATCCCCCGTCGTCCCGCGTGATTCTCTGCAAATAGTGTGCGCGGCCAAACGAGTCTCCCGGCGGGAAGTAGTCGAATTTCGATACGTGGCCTTCCGGATCCGTGGTCTTGAGCGTCTGACCGCTGCTATTGGAGGTCCGCAGCGTACTGATGACCTGCCCGGCGTTCGGACCTGCGGTAATCGTCGGGTACTGGACCTTGACGAAGTTCCCCTGAGTTTGCGTGGTGGACAGATCAGCGTTCAGATCGCCCAACCCTTCCGGAATGCGCTCGGCGATTGCGATGCCTTGGGCGGCCTGGAAGCCGGTCCCTTCCTGATAATCGAAGAAGGTAGTTGTCGTGTACCGGCTGACCAGGGGATCGGTGAGGTTTAGATGGCCGCTACCATCCAGAGGAACGCTGCCCGTGGGGAAGGCCCGCTCATCCGTGATCGTACGAATCCGGTTGTAAACCGGGTCGTGGGTGAAACGACGCACCAGAGCCGAGGGGCTGCCACCGACGGTTCCCACGAGCCGCCTGAATTCGAGGAGATTCCATTGATTCTGCCGGCGAGGGTTCAAGGAGTCGTAGAGAAAAGTAGCGGAGTTGCCGCGCGGCAATGTGACTGTGGTGAGCAAGCCCTCGGCCGAGTAGCCAAAGCTCGTCGTGTAGTCCCCCTCACCCGGCCGGATGCTTCGATTCGTCCGCTCGATGAAACGGATCAAATGTCTGGAAACGTCGAAGTACGCGACCTTGATGTTGCCATTCGCATCGGTCACGGTCGTGCGGGAAAAGGCGGATCCCGGAGCGTCCGGGTCGCCTGCAAACTGTCGCGAGTAGACCAGCCCTGAGGTGCCCCCCACGCCTCCTGCTCCCCGCAGGATGCTCGTCACATGGTCGTAGTCGACCGCGGTGGCATCGAGCGTCGTCGCATAGGTGAACGTGGCTTTGGCGGAGGCCGATCCGAAGTCCGTGACGCTGATGAGATTGTTATTCAGCCTGGGATCGCCCAATCCCGAGCTATAGGTGAACGTGGTCGTCTTCCCCGACGGGAAAGCCTGGTTACAGGTGCAGGGATTGTTGGGGTCGCAGCTCCCCAGCGCCGTGACGATGGGAGAGCGCACCTGAGTGAGGTTGCCTCCCAAATGCGTGAACACGACAGCACGCCCTCCCGAATCGGTGATCGAATCGAGCTGCTGACCGCCGCCACTAGGACTATAGCTGAAGGTATAGCCTCTTCCCTGGCTGTCGACCGCCGTGGCGATGTTGTGAAAGCCGTTCCGCGTGAACGACAGGGAATTGCCGGCGCGATCGAAAAGCGAGGTCAGGAATCCATCCACGTCGTACTGGAACGTGATCCCAGCGCTGTTGACCTGCGTGTAGGTGGAGTTTCCGTTGCGCACCAGCTTGTCGAAGATTCCGGCCGGGGAGGTGAAGTTTCCCCCGCCCTGCGACAGGTAGGTGTCCTCCCTGCCCAGACCATCGATGACCGAGACATTTCCCGATCCATCGGGGATGACGTAGACACGCCGATCATTGTAGTTGTTCAGCCAGTTGGCTCCCAGCGGAGCATTCGTGGTGGCGCGGCTCGTGTAGGTGCCGATGAAGTCGAAGGGGAATCCCTTGCTGTCGACGTGAAGGAAATGCTGCTCCATCCTCAGCTCCCCGTTCAGAAGCCCGACACTGACATCCTCCGATACCGAGGCACCCTCATGGGGTCCTTGCTCGATGGGGAAGCGCTCTGCAGGCGCGCAGACCGCATCCTTGCCGGGCCCAGCTAGACCGACCTCCGCACGGGTCCCAGGCTCAGTAGTCGTCATCGGATGTGGCACGCCCACGAACCTCGGCGCGGGAAGGTAGTCGCGCAGCTTGTCGTTCGGCTGGGGCGGGAGCTGCTCGCACAAGCCCATGCAAGGGGTGCACGAAAGCGTCGCAACTGGGTCTCCCGACACCTCGAGGTTGTCAGCTTCCACCATTCTCCAAAGCTGTCCCGGAATGTGAGGTGTCACCACCGGCTCGAAAACGGAACCTTGCCCCGTGGCGGGGGAGACCTCGGCGGTATGCATGGAGTCGAACATCCAGCGGACACGAGACTCGTAACCCGGGGGATCCGTTCGTACCTCGTAATGCAGCCTGACCGTCGGCGCGATGAAGTATTCGGCCTCCGTCGGCCTCTTGACCCACTTCGCCTCGTAGACCATGACCCGAGCGCTGGGAGGCGCCGGGGTCGAGGCAAGGCTTGCAACAATTGGGTATTGGTCCCCGACCTTCCAGCGACTCGTTTTGAAGCTGGGTCCAACGCCCCACGCAGTCGTATGCTCCGGCGCGCTCCACTCCACCAAAGATGCAAAATCCGCCGGCTCCGTGACACCGTGGCAGGTGAAGGCCCGGCCGACGTAGGTAACCGCTCCGGGCGGGTCAGTCATCTGGACCCGAATCTTCTCCGGGCGTATTGCAAGAACTCGTACCTGGACGTGGAAGGGCTGCTTGGCCACCCCGTCAAGGTGGGGCGTGACAGTAATGGTGTATAGGCCTGGCTTTTTGCTCTTGAATTCCGCGGTCGACGCAAAGGTCCAGCTGGTAACGGGACGGGCACCTTCCCAGTTGTAGGAAACCGTGTGCCCCGGCTCGCCACCCGAGAGCTTGATGGTCAATCTCAGAGTGCTCTGATGGGTGATGGGCACAAGCTCGCCATCCTGAACGCGGTTACGTTGAGTCGTCAGCCCTTGGATGGGTTCCCTGAATAAGGACAAAACCAAGGGCCGGGGAGGAAGAGCGTGGTGACCTAGCGGAGTCGATGATTTCTCGTCGCCATCAGTGGACGTCACCGAGGGTGGAGTGGAACCCTGGCTTCCGGACAAGGTGAGAGCCGCAAGCAGTGTCCCCGTCAGAAACCAAAGGGGCAGGCGCCGTTTGGCATGGAATTCCTTTTCCTCGTGGGAGGTTCGGGACACTCGCATATCCATCTCCTCGAATTCAGCCTGCAGTTATTGATGCCTTTGGGCGCGTCACCGGAATGGAGAGCTGGGCAAAAGGGGCAAATTGTCGAGTGGGAGTCGAAAGCAACCGTGGCCTTCGATTTGAGTTATTGCGGAGCACGCACGATAGGTGGATGGTCGCTTTTGCAGATAGCCAGAGGCGGGATAATGGCTCGAGGGCCTTTGGATTTAGCGCGAACCCAGGAGCGGGTGTCGACACTGACACGAAGGGGCACGCTTCTTCGGACATGTTACCCCCGAAGCAACACGATCCCCCGGGCCCTTTCGGGTGGCCGAGTCGGCTTCCCCCTGTTTAGAAGTTCCCAATCGCTGGATCAGATGCCAGCACTTAGTACACCCCGGCCTCTAAGTCTGTCAAGCAGAAAAATCGCGCCCCTGAGTATCTGACCACACTCCGGGATCGCCGCGGCTGCAAGGCCCTTCTGATCGAGCGCCTGGGCTACGGAATCCTCCGGAACCGCCTGACTCGCCGATCGCAGAGCCGCGCGGGCGGCATTCCCAACCTGCCGGGCCGTCGCCTCGCAGCACTCTCACCGCACCACCCGAAAAACTAGCTTGTTTCAACTTCCTCGCTGTCGTAGTTTTTGATCAACGAACGGCCCATCCGTCGGAAACGGAGGGCACCCATGCTCAACCGGCGTCTGGCATCTGCTCCACACCTCGTGTTCGCTGCGCTGGCTGCTCTGCTGCTGACGACGCCACGCCTGACGGCCGAGGACGAGGCCGAACCGTCCTCTGAGGCACTTCAGGCCGAGCTCCGCTCCGCCCTGCAGACTCTCTGGACGGGCCGGGCGGAGGAAAAGCGGGCGACGGTGGAAGACGCCCGGGTTTGGGCCGCTCCCTTTTCAACAGCCGACCGGGACGATACGCAAGCCCGCACGGACGTGGAATGGCTGCGCGCCATTCTCCACACGGAAAAGGATGACTGGATTCTGGACCGGCTGCTGCAGAATCTGCCGCGCCTGGCCAGCGACCTGCTGAATCCCCTTTACCGCGACGGTCTCGCGCATCCCTCGCAGAACGTCCGCTGGCGCGCCATCCAGTGGTTCCAGACGCAGAAAGACTCCGAGGCGCTGCCGCTTCTGGAAAACCTGTGGACTTCGGAGGGAAGGCCGTGGGTATTGCCCGACCTGATGGAGGCACTGGCGATCAACAGTACCACGAGGTATCGAGACGACATCTTGGACCTGGCCCGCGGCGAGGATGTCTCCCTGGCCCGGGCGGCGCTGCGCGCCTTCGAGATCCTGCATGACGACGCACTCATTCCTGATCTCGACGAGATTTCACGGGGCGGAAACCGGCTCGTGCGCCAGGCTGCGCTGAATGCATTGGCCACCTGGCCGGAGTCCCAGAGCGCTCTCGAGGCCGTCCTGCGTGCTACGCAGAGCACCGACCGCGAGACTCTGCTTGCGTCCATTCCACTGCTCGAGAGTTTTTCTTCGGCGGATGCCGTGCACCGCCTCATGGAGGTCGCGGCGGATCATGCGGATTCACAGGCGCGGGAGGATGCTTTGAAGGCGCTTGAATCGATGCGGCCGGACGGATTCGTCGAACTTCTGGTGGACATTCTGCGCGAGGCTCCTTCCGAAGGGGTGTCGAGCCTGCAGTCGGAGGCCATCTCGGCGCTGCATAATCTGGATGATCCTGATGTCCTGCCGATGCTGAGCGGGGTGGATCCCAGGGTGGGTGGAGCCGGACTCTACTCCTTTCAAGAGCTGATCGACAACCTGTCGCGCGATCGGACGGCCTCACCTTTTGGAACCCAAAGGATTCGATTGGCCTGTGGGATGTGGAGCTTCCAGAAGGGCGATGGTGACGAGCGCAACTTCGCGCTCATCGAGCCTCCCGGTGGATTCCAGACCATCCGGTGCTGGGGGTTTCCGGCGGTTCCAGGCGACCCGGAGGACTTGTCGAGAATTCCTGCCGGATCCGAAGTCTGGATCGGCGATCACTTCGAGTTGGGGCCCACATCCTGGGTCCAGGTGACAGGCGACGATGCCTATGGTTGCTGGGTCCCTCGGGACCAGCTCAAGCCCGCCGCCGAGGGGCTCGCTGAGGGATCCGGAGCGCCCACCGACGTCTATCGGCTCGAATTCGATGTTTCGTTCGAGGAGTTCGAAGGGGACGCAGCCCGGGCGCTCCGCGACGCGGGACTGATGACCAGGATCGAGCCTGGGGACGAAGTGGTGGGTGTTGCGCTGGCACTCCACC
>Ga0065705_10104641_pt1 | contig 12402 bp, 4 predicted proteins | sample SwibulcommuniRL2_FD_59092 | JGI IMG/M metagenome (GOLD analysis project Ga0065705, IMG submission 59092) | Bulk soil microbial communities from switchgrass field near Rose Lake, East Lansing, Michigan, USA - RL2 Bulk Soil v2 (version 2) | ecosystem: Environmental > Terrestrial > Soil >... | reverse complement strand
GTGGCGAAAGGGCGGCCTGCGCAGACGCATCGGCTGCGATGGCCCCGAGACGGGCGAGGTCCCTCTTCCCGCGCGGCGGAGGCGCCGGGACGGCAATGACGCCTGCGATGAGGCACCCGAAGAAGGCTTCGACGAATTCCAGGCCGGCTGGATACAGCAGCAGGGCGCGCTCGCCCCGAAGGCCTTCCTCGACGAGCCGCGCGGCGATGCCACGGGCACGAGTGTGGAGCTTTTCAAGGGTCAGCGATCTCGGATCACCGGATGCGTCCGGGAGGTGGGTGAATACCGTCTCGGAGGGGCGATTCTCCGCCCGGCGGCGCAGGACCTCGACAATCGTCCCGGCGCTTCCTGCCACCTCGCTCTCGACCGTCGCAGGAACTGAAGATTCCACGCCATTCCCGACTAACGAAACGCTCCCCAGTCCGGAAATCGGGTTCGGAGAGCAAGGTTCGACTCGACGGTATGAAGCGACCCGGCATTTCTTCGCCCGATCCGCGACAAGCTTCGGCGGACTCCTCCTCAAGACGCGGCTTGCCACGGCCAGCCTCCCATCGAAGCGAGGCGACCGTCCCCGCATCCTTCGGACCCGCCTCACTTTGACGGCTGAGGAGCACCCTGAGATGGCTCCTCGATCCAGCGAGGGCTGCCCGAACGGGCTTTGATCTGACGGATCAGAACCAGGATGATACGCGCCGGGGAGGGGTACCGGCAAGGGGATTTTTTGGTTTTGAGGGGAGGGCTTCCAGTCTCTAGGCCGCGATTCCACCAGGGTGGACGATGCCCGTGTAGAAAAACTGCTGATCCCTCGCGAATCGGCCGCTGAGCTTGCACCCGTTCCATGGCCGAGGCAGCAGGGAATGCCTGAGCGTGGCGGCAAAGGTGCCGAGAGCTTCATCCACGCGGATCTCGCAATCCCGGAAATCGAGAAAGACGCCGGTCAGCGGGTAGGCACACTTGAAGACGCTCTCCTTGGCGCTGAAAACCAGCTTGGCCGTCTCTCCTCTCGTCTCCGCTGGCGATTCCGTGAGCCAGGCCGTTTCAGAATCGGTGCAAATCAAGGCAAGAAGCTCAGGATCCAGCGGCTGGGCCGTTTCGACGTCGATCCCCAGACCCAGAAAGGCGCCCTTCCTCGCCACCGCGGCGGCACAATACCCCCCGCAGTGAGAGAGGCTGCCGATGACGTCTTCGGGCCAGATAGGAGCCCGATCCTTTCCCACCAGGAGGGGGAAGTTCAGGATCCCGAGTCGGGCCAGCGCCTGCCGCGCGCAAAGGCGCCCTTGTGCAAACTCGCGGCGGCGAGCCGCGACCGCATTGCGAACACAACGCTCCTCTTCGGGATACAGCGACCCGGGATCGACCTCCACCTCCAGAGAACAGGTTTCGATTCCCGGGGGGAAAAGTGTCTCAACCATCGGCTCGTCCCCCCTGCAGCGGCCGCCCCTGCGTCATTGATCAAGCCAGCCATCATCTGTGAACGAGTAGCGCAGGGCGACGGTTCCGCCGGAGGGGGTGGAATTGGGATCGCTCGGGAGGTATTTCGGAAAAGTCCGCAGCAGCTTGCCTTCCTTCACCTCCACGATGTCGTGGCCCATGTATCCGGAGCGCTGTTCCTCGCTGAGGTCGTTGAGAGGATGAAGAACGAACTCTCCCCTTTCCTGTCGAAAGAAATGGAGCGTCGGGTAAGAGCCGCTGCCGACGGAGGTCATCACCACGATGAGATCCGCGTCGCCATCGCCGTCGAGATCCTCCAGCCAGGCACCGGTGATGGTACCGTCGCGATTCTCCCGGATCTGCCGGACGCCGCCCGGCAGGGCGATGTGCACGAGATAGGTTCCGACCGATTGCGCTTCGCCTTCGGGGACCAGAACGTGTGCCCGGATTCCCGCATTCTCGAGTGAGATGGCACCTGTTTCCTCGCTGCCTGAGAGCTTTTCCCCTCGCACCTGCTCAGATTCGACCTCAGCGGGTTGCTGGTTTCCCTGCTCCGGCGTCCCCTGCCCAGCCTCGCCCCGCCGCGATTCCACACGACAGCCCAGGGAGATTGCCCATATCCACCCGAGGCAGACAATAAGGGCCGTCTTGCCGCGCATCATGCTCACCTCGCCGTCCCGCATGGAACGCCTCCCCCGCACCTGCGGCGTGTCGCCGGGCGCAGAGAATAATCATGGCATTGCCGAGGAATCCGGGGAACCGGATCGGCGCGGCCGAGAATAATCTACACAGAAGCTCTGCTCAAGGGGGCGGCGCAGAATCGGACCATGTTTCGAGCACGCTTTGTCCGAAACAAATCCTCCCCAGAACATGGGATTGTCGTATATTTAACGACAAGCACAGGGGTAGCTTTCAAAGTCACAGCTCCGGGCATCGTCCACCATTCCGGGAACGACGTCTCCAGCAGATGACTGGATGGAGGATCTCATGCACCCGAACAGGCAGCCGACCCGCTCAATCCTATTGATCTGCAGTATCTTCGGGGGACTTTCGCTGCTCTCCCCGGCGTTGCATGCCGTCCCCCAATTCCCGAATCCGGTCTTTCCCGTCGGGTCGAATCCGTATGGGCTGGTGGAGGCGGATTTCGACGGTGATGGCGTCAACGACTTGATTGCCTCGAACTTAGGGGATGGCTACCCTGGGGGTGATCTTTCATTCCTGCGTGGCCTGGGCGACGGCACTTTCGCGCAGCAGGTGAAGATCCAGCTTTCAAACGATCCTATCGATGTCTTTTCCTCCGATTTCAATGGCGATGGAAGACCCGATCTGGCGGTGTATTACCAGCAGGGCGCAGCGTTTCTTTTCAACCAGGGGCAGGCGGTTTTCGGACCGGAGACGCCTCTTCCCACGATTTTGCAGGTGCGCGCTCTCGAGATGGGGGATTTCACCGGAGGCGGCGTCCAGGACCTTGTCGTGTACGGTGATTTTTCGGGCCAGCATTTCTTCCAGGTGCTCTTCCCGAACGGAGAGGGCTTCTGGGCTGGGCAGGCCGTTCCGGCCGGGACCTACAATTTCAATCCGAGCCCCTACTTTTACATGAAGGTCGCGGATTTCAACGGGGACGGGAAGGATGACATCGCGGCCGTCACCAGCATTTTCAACGGAACCAGCGACATTCTGATTTACCCGAGCGCGGGAGATGGCACTTTCCTTCCCGCGCTCAAGAGCACGGTGCAGGGGAACAGCGGCCAGCGCGTCTTTCCCGCAGAGCTCAACGGCGACGGCCGCATGGATCTGGTGTACACGCTCTTTCACTACCTTCCAGACGGCAGCGGACAAAGCGACGCCTTCCTGCAGTACGGCCGGGGGGACGGAACCTTCGATGCCGGTCCCACTCTCATCTTGGAGGACACTCTCAACGACATCGTGGCGGGCGATCTGAATGGCGACGGAACCCAGGACTTCATTCGGGTGAACGAATCCGGCTTCATCGTCCACCTCGGTCTCGGCGACGGCAGCTTCGCTCCCCAGCCGGTTGTCTGGGTGGGTAATGGTAACTCCAGGGCGTTGCTGAGCGACTTCACAGGAGACGGGAAAGTCGATTTGAAAATTCTCGGCAATATGTCCGAAGCGGTCTTCACCTTCGTTGGAAACGGCAACGGCACCTTCGGCCCGGTCCCCATCGAAGCCTTGCAGTATGCCCCCATCGGCGCCGCGGCAGTCGGTGACCTCAACGGAGATGGCAACCTCGACCTGGCGGCGGGACGCGTTGACACGGACGAGGTTTCGGTCGTGCTGGCCAATGGCCCCGGAACGTTCGGTCCCGAGGTGCGGATTGCCGGCGGCGTCGGCCCCATGGGATTGAAAGTTGCGGACTTCGATGCCGACGGGAAACTGGATCTTGCGGAAGTGGTGCTCAACTGGCCTTACTCTTATCCCAATCCCATCCCGCCGGGCACCCTGCTGGTGTCGAAGGGGAACGGTGACGGGACCTTTGCTGCGCCTGTCCCCTACTCCACCGGACCGTATCCTCTGAGAATGTCAGTGGCGGATTTCAATGGCGATGGGGTGCAGGACATCGCGGTCGCTGATTTCGGGGATATCCGCCTCGTGCTTCCGGATCTCAGGGTTTTTCTCGGGAATCCCGGGGGACCATTGACGCTGATGTTTCCGAAAGTCATTCCCTCCTACCCCTCGGACATTGACGTGGGAGATTTCAATCTGGATGGCCATCCCGATCTTGTGCTCACCACCCGAAGGGATCGTGACGCTTCATCGGCATTCATCCTGCTCGGAAACGGTGACGGAACCTTCCAGGATCCGACCCTGCTGGCACAGTTTTCCGTGACGACGAAGGTGGCCGTGGGCGTGGCCGACCTGAATGGAGACGGGAACCCGGACCTGGTGGTGGCCGACAGTGGAGCTGGCTTTCCTTCTTCGAACAATCTAGGAGCCGTCCATGTTTTCCTGGGCCAGGGAAACGGAACGTTCCTGGCGGGAGCTACGTTCCAGGCGGGATACGGTCCCTACGACGTGAGCCTCGGGGATTTCAATGGAGATTCCCGCATCGATCTTTTTGCAGAGACTGGCGGAGCCTATGAGTCCTTTTTCCCGGGCGTGGGGGACGGAACCTTCGGACCCCAGGAGCGCTATGGCCTGTTCGGCACCCCGACCATCCTGGGGAGCTTTGACTTTAATGGCGACCATCTGGAGGATCTGATCGCCTTTTCCAGCATGGGACTGTTTCTCATCGAGAGACGAGGCACACTCCCGACGCAGGTCCTCGATGCCCGGCTCCGTTTCTCCCAGCCTCGGGGAAGACGAACGGAGTTCGTGGAATGGAGCACGGATCAGGAAGGAAGCCTGTCGGGCTTCAACCTTGTTGCCGTATCACTGGCAGGGCAAAAGCAGCAGCTCAACCCCGAGCCCATCGCTTGTGCCGAGTGCACGACCGGCAGGGGACACTCCTACAGCGCCATGCTGAAGGCACCCATAGCAGGACGATCGATTTACGTCGAGGTGCTGTACCAGGATGGACATGCGGAGCTGTTCGGACCGGCCGCGGCGCCGTCACGGCCAGGAGGGGGTTTCTCGACGGTCCAGGATCCTTCCCTACCGCCGGAGCGGAGGTCTCCTGGCGAGCGCCCCCGTATGCGCTGAAGCGCATGCGGAATTGGCGGTTTGAACGGGTCGCTCAGTCGTTGTCGGTGATCGTCAGCAGCGCGGGGTTGGGAGTGCCCAGAGTGGCCCCGCCTGTCGGGTTGCTCAGCGTCAGGCTCACCGTCTCATTTGGCTCGTCCAGCACATCCGGCAGACTGGAGACCGTGAATGTCCTGCTGGTCTGCCCCGAGGCGAAGGTCAGAGTTCCCGAGCTGCCCGTATAGTCCACGCCAGCTGTGGCCGTGCCACCGCCGGTGGTGTAGTCCACGGTCACGCCGCTCGCCGTGCCACCAGTGCGCGATACGGTAATCGTCACGTACGTGCCGGTTTCACCGACGCTGTAGGTCGCCGCGCTGAAACGCAGCACTCCGCCCGAGTCATTGTCGGTGATCGTCAGCACCGCCGCGCTGCGCGGGCCCAGAAGAGCTCCTCCCGTCGGGCCGCTCAGCGCCAGATTCACCGTCTCGTTCGCCTCGTCGAGCGTGTCGGACAGGATCGGCACCGTGAAGGTCTTGGTGGTCACTCCGGCGCCCAGGCTCAGCGTCCCCGACACCGTCTTGTAGTCCGACTCCGCGGTGGCGCTTCCGGCGCTCACGGAGTAGTTGACGCCCACTACTGCAGCCGTCGGGCCCGAGCGCGCCACGGTGATGGTGGCGTTCACGGCACCCTCCACAACGCTATAAGTCGCGGCGCTGAACTGCAGAGCCACCTCGTCATCCGCAAGAGTCAGCACGGCGATGCTCGTCGTGCCCAGCGTGGCTCCACCCGTCGGGTCGCTCAGCGTCAGGTTCACCGTCTCGTTCCCCTCCCCCAGACCATCGTTCAGAACCGGCACCGTGAACGTCTTGCTCAATTCGCCGGCCCCGAAAGCGAGCGTTCCCTCGGTGTGGGTGTAGTCTGAGCCAGCCGTGGCAGTCCCATCACTCGTGCCATACTCCACCGTCACACCGCTGGCTGTGCCGCCCGAGCGTGTCACGGTAATTGTGGCGCTCGCCCCGGCCTCACCGGCGCTGTAGGTCGCCGCGCTGAACTTCAGTGCTCCTCCCACGTCGTTGTCGGTAATCGTCAGCGTCGCGGGATTGGTAGTGCCCAGCGTCGCGCCGCCGGTCGGATTGCTGAGCGTCAGAACCACCGTCTCGTTGGCCTCGTCCAGCGTGTCGGGCAGGATCGGCACCGTGAAAGTCTTGCTGGTGATCCCCGCCCCGAAGCTCAGGGTTCCCGGCGTCGAGCTGTAGTCCGTCCCCGCCGTCGCCGTGCCGTTGCTCATCGCGTAGTCGACGGTCACGCCGCTCGCCACCCCGCCAGTGCGCGTCACGGTCACCGTCGCGTTCGCGCTGGCCTCGCTGACGGTGTAGGTTGCTGCGCTGAATTTCAGCGCTCCGCCCGCATCGTTGTCGGTAATCGTCAGCACGGCAGTGGCCAGATTACCCAGGAGCGCCCCGCCCGTTGGCCCGCTCAGCGCCAGATTCACCGTCTCATTTGCCTCATCCACCGTGTCGGTCAGGATAGGTACGGCGAAGGTCTTGCTGGTGATGCCGGGTCCCAGGCTCAGCGTCCCCGACACCGTCTTGTAGTCCGACCCCGTCGTGGCGGTCCCGTCGGTCACGGTGTAACTGGCCCCCAGGGTGCCGGTGGTCGGGCCAGAGCGCACTACCTTGATGGTCGCGTTCACGGCGCCTTCCACCACGCTGTAGGTTGGGGCGCTGAACTGCAGGACCATTTCGTCATCCACTACCGTCAGCACGGCGGCATTCGGCGTGCTCAGCGTCGCTCCGCCCGTCGGGTTGCTCAGCGTCAGATTGATTGTCTCATTGCCCTCACCCAGACCGTCGTTCAGGATCGGCACGGCGAAGGTCTTGCTGGTTTCACTCGCCGCGAAGGTCAAGGTCCCAGAAGTGGATGAGTAATCGGATCCGGCCGTGGCCGTGCCGTCCGCCGCCGCATAGTGCACCGTCACACCACTGGCCGAGCCGCCCGAGCGCGTCACGGTGATCGTCGCGCTTCCCCCCGCCTCCCCAACGCTGTAGGTCGCGGCGCTGAGCTTCAGCGTCCCTCCCACATCGTTGTCGGTGATCGTCAAGGTCGAGGGATTGGGAGTGCCAAGCGTCGCGCCGCCGGTCGGAGTGCTCAGCGTCAGGACTACCGTCTCATTGGCCTCGTCCCGCGTGTCGTTCAGGATAGGCACCGTGAAGGTCTTGCTGGTGATCGCCGCTCCGAAGCTGAGGGTCCCGGTGGCCAAAGTGTAATCCGACCCCGGCGTGGCGGTGCCGCCGCTCGTGGTGTAGTCCACCGTGACGCCGCTCGCCGCCCCGCCGCTGCGCGTCACGGTGACCGTCACGCTGGCGCTGGCTTCGCTGACGGTGTAGGTCGCGGCGCCGAATTTCAGTACGCCGCCCGCATCGTTGTCGCCGATCGTCAGCACCGCTGCGGCAGGTGATCCGAGTATCGCACCCCCGGTCGGATTGCTGAGCGTCAGGGATACCGTCTCGTTGGCCTCGTCCAGCGTGTCGGGCAGAATCGGCACGCTGAACGTCTTGCTCAGCACACCCGCGCCGAAGCTGAGGGTCCCCGAGACCGGCGTGAAGTCAGAGCCGGCTTGGGCCGAACCGTTGCTCACCGCATAGTCCACGCTCACGCCGCCCGCCGACCCGCCGGTGCGCGTCACCGTCACGATCGCCGTCGCGCTGGCTTCACTGACGCTGTAGGTCGCGGCGCTGAACTGCACCTTCATGCGATTGTCGCTGTCGTTGTCCTGGATCGTCAGGACCGCGGCGCTCGGGCTGCCCAGGGAGGCTCCCCCGGTGGGCGCGCTCAGCGACAGATTCACCGTCTCATCGCTTTCAGGCAGGGTGTCGTTGAGTATCGGTACCGTAAAGCTCTGGCTGGCAACGCCGGGGCCGAACGTGAAGGTTCCCGACGTTGTCGTGTAGTCCGAGCCGGCCGTCGCGCTTCCGTTGCCGGTCGAGTAGCTCACGCTGACGGTGGCCTGGCTTGGATTGAGCCGTTGCACCATGATGGTGGCGCTCACCGCCGATTCGGCCACGAGGTAGGTGGGCGCGCTGAATTGCAGCACGTCGGCAGCCAGAGCGGTTGACTCAGTGTCCCCATTGTTTCCGGCCACCGGATCGAATTCGCTGGCTTGGACCGTCGCGGTGCTTACGAGAGGACCCGCAGCGGGGGCCGTCATCTGAACGGTGATGTTGGGCGCCGCGCCCGCAGCGAGCGTCGGCCTCGTGCAGGTGACCACTCCGGCGCTCTGACCGCAGGTCCAGCCGTTCGCCGATCCACAAGACCCCGTTCCCGAAGCGCACAGGAAGCCCGCGCCTGCCGGCAGCGTTTCTGCCACGACGATGCTGTTGGCGCTGCTGGGTCCGGCATTGAGAACGGTGAGAGTGTAGGTCAGCGTGGCACCTGCTCCCACCGGATTGGGACTCGCCGCAAGGTAAATCGCCAGATCGGCCGAAGGGCAGGATTCGGCGACTCCGTCGCAGTTGTGATCCAGTCCGTCGCACTTCTCCTGAGCCCCCGGATGGATGGAGGCATCCGCATCGTTGCAATCCCCCGCGCACTCGCTCGAGCCGTCGCCATCATTGTCCGCGTTTTGGCCAAGGGCGTAAGTCGCACCTCCGGATTCATCGAAGGGTCCGCCGCCCCAGACGATCATGGTGCTTCCCGTCCAGACCGCGCTGTGATGGGCACGTGCTCCGGGCGCGATGAGAATCGACGTGGCGCTCCACGTGTCGGCACCCGGATCGTATCGACCCCCGGTATTGATGTTGGCGGCGCCATCGAATCCGCCCCACACGAGCATGACCGAGCCGGTCCACAACGCCGTATGGTCGGCGCGGCCCGCGGGGGCGTTCGTCGTGGAGGTGGGCTGCCAGCTGTCGGTGAGCGGATCGTAGCGGCCCCCCGTCTTGTTATAGGCGAGCGCGGGATTGGCGATTCCACCCCAAACGATCATCTTGTTTCCCGTCCAGACGGCCGTGTGCTCGTAGCTGGCAGTGGGAACAGACGCCATCGAGGTCGGCACCCAGGTGTCAAGGGAAGGGTCGTATCGGGCGCCGGTCTGCAGGGCTCCATTGCTGTTGCGGCCGCCCCAGACAATCATTTGCGTGCCGGTCCACACCGCCGTGTGATTCGCGCGCTCCGCGGGGGCATTCGTCAGGGAAGTTGGAGTCCACTGATCTTTCACCGGGTCGTAGCGGGCGCCGCTGCCGGAATAAGCCAGGGGCAGGACGGAACCGCCCCAGACGATCATCTCGCGCCCGGTCCAGACAGCGGAGTGTGAAGTGCGTGCTTGAGGCGCGCCTGTCGTGGACGTCGTCGTCCAGGTGTCCGCCAGGGGGTTGTAGCGACCCCCCGTGCCGAGTACCGTGGATGCGCTGGATTGTCCGCCCCAGACGATCATCTCGCGCCCGGTCCAGACGGCGGTGTGAGCGTAACGCGCCGCAGGAGCATTGACCGTCGACAGCGAAGTCCACTGGGCGGTCACGGGATCGAACCAACCTCCCGTCTGGAGAGGGACGGAGACATCCAGCCCTCCCCACACAATCATCTTCGTGCCGGTCCAGATCGCCGTGTGGCTGTTGCGAATCGGCAGCGCGTCCGCGGTGGACGTGGGAGTCCAGGAGTTGGAAGCGGGGTTGTACCGTCCTCCGGTTTGAAAGTACCCCTGTGAGTCGTTTCCGCCCCATACGATCATACGGCTGCCGGTCCAGACGGCCGTTTGGCCGACGCGGGGAAGGGGCGCATTGGAAGACGACAATGCGCTCCAGGTATTGGCGACGGGATTGAATCGTCCGCCGGTATTGAGGAAGCCGGTGCCCGATGCGGAACCGCCCCACACGAGCATCTCCGATCCGGTCCAGACCGCGGTATGGCCGTAGCGAAACAACGGCTCGTTCAACGTATTCATGGGAGTCCAGCTGTCTGCCACGGGATCGTAGAGTGCTCCTGTGTCGGAGATGTCGCCGTATCCGCCCCACACGACCATGCGACTTCCCGTCCAGACAGCGCTGTGGCTGTTCCGATTCGACAGAGCACTGATGTCGGAGGTTGTTGAAGTCCAGGTGTCCGTTTGCGGGTTGTAGCGGCCGCCGACGGGCGACGCCGTGCCGCCCCAGACAATCATTTGCGTGCCGGTCCACACCGCGGTGTGGCCCCTTGCCTCCGGAGCATTCAGGGTCGAGACGGAAGTCCAGCTGTTGGCCACCGGGTCGTAGCGGCCGCCTGTCGTGGGTGCGATGGCATCATCGTCCTGGCCTCCCCACACGATCATGGCTCCGCCCGTCCACACGGCGGTGTGCAGATAGCGAACGGCAGGGGCGCTGGTCGTGGAAACGGGCGTCCAGGTGTCCGTCCCGGGATCATACCGCCCGCCGGTGTTCGTGGGTCCGTTACCCACCTCAAACCCCCCCCAAACCACCATACGATCTCCCGTCCATACGGCGGTGTGCCCATATCGACTGGAGGGGGCGTTGATCGGTGAAACCGGGGTCCAGGTGTCGGTGGCGGGATCGTAGCGGCCGCCCGTGTTGACGTTGACGCGATTGTTCAAAGGATACTGGCCGCCCCAGACGACCATGACACTTCCGGTCCAGACCGCCGTATGTCCCGCCCGGGCGTCGGGGAGCTCACCCAAGGCCCCGTTGTCCCAGGTATCGTCAGGGATGCAGGTCGACCCTGCGCTTTCCAATTGCCCGGGGGCCATCTCGGGAAGCCGGTCCGCCTCCCCGGCGACCGCTTCCACCAACGACGCATCGAGACGATCCTCGACCGAGCTCCACCACTCGTCCCAGCCAAGCTTTGCTACCGTGAACGTCGCGACCCTGGCGGTGTCGCTGCCCCGGTCGAGCGGCACGCGAATCAGGAAGGCATCGCGGGTCTCCTCCACCGGCCCGGTGTCACCCACCTTGTCCGGTAGTCGGGATTGGAACCTTTCGAATGCTTCCGGTGGCAGCTCGAGACGCCCGGGTCCCGGTGCGCTGGCATCGCCGCGCGCTACCTCGAGCACGGTCCGCCCCGGAGAGTCCGACATGGGATCCAGGCGGCCGTGCAGCAGATCCTCATGAATCGCTTCGGCCTGCGCCCGCTCCTCCGCATGGAACCCGGCGTCCACCGCAAAGAAGTTGCGCGTCAGTCGATCGACCAGGGCGGGACGCGCGACTGTCTCCTCGACCAGGAAGGCATCGTTTCCCAGAACGGCGTAAACCTGCCGCAGGCGCTCCGGCATGCGGCTGTTCGCCGCCATGCGCTCCAGCTCCCGCCGCAGCTGCTCCCTGGAGACAGGACTCTTCCAGAACATCTCGAGAGCGGCCGATTGCTTCAGGTAAGTGGTGACCTTCCTCTCCAGAAGCGACCTGGGGATCGCTTCCTCGAAAGGCAGGCTCACGCCAATCTGGTGGGAGTAATAGAGGCGCTCAATGGCTTCCTGCGCCCGGACCCGCTCCTCGAAGGTGAGCTGGCGGGATTGCGCGGTCGCTCCTTGGCCCAGGAGAACCGTGACCACCAACACCCAGCCGGCAACCCTGACGGGCCGCATACCGCGCTCCACGTGGATCGAATGAATTTCCGGGTGCAGAATTCTAGGCTTTTCAGCGGTGGCTTTGCAACACATTTAGGTGGAAATCTGCTGCGCAAGGCGCGCCGGGCGCGGTTTTCCCGGCAATAGCTCCAGGAGGGCGGCTCGGCGGCAGGACCGGAGGCTTATCACCGAGCCTGGGGTCGCGGCGCCGTTTCCAGGTCAGTCACTTCCTGCGGCTCGCCTTGCGCAGGGCCTGGGCCAGGTCATCGGTGAGGTCGCGCGCGTCTTCGATGCCGCAAGAGAAGCGTATCAGCCCATCGCTGATGCCCGCCGCCTCGCGCTCGGTCTTGGGGATCATCGTGTGGGTCATGGAGGCGGGGTGTGAGATGAGCGTCTCCACGCCGCCCAGGCTCACTGCCAGCGTGATCAGCTTCACCGATTCCACCAGCCGGACTCCGGCGCGAAATCCGCCCTTCAGCTCGAACGATAGCAGCCCACCGAAGCCGCGCATCTGACGCTTCGCCTCGCGATGCCCCGGATGCGATGACAGCCCCGGGTAGTAGACGCGCTTCACAGCAGGATGGCGCGCCAGAAACCGCGCCACGGCCAGGCCGTTCTCATTCTGCCGGCGCACCCGCAGCGACAGGGTTCGCAAGCCGCGCAGCACCAGCCACCCATCGATCGGATTGAGCACCGGGCCGAAGAGCTTGAAAGTGTGCCAGGCCTGCCGGATGAAGCGCCGCGAGCCGATGACCGCGCCGGCGGTCACGTCGGTGTGCCCGCCC
>Ga0065705_10104640_pt1 | contig 12406 bp, 6 predicted proteins | sample SwibulcommuniRL2_FD_59092 | JGI IMG/M metagenome (GOLD analysis project Ga0065705, IMG submission 59092) | Bulk soil microbial communities from switchgrass field near Rose Lake, East Lansing, Michigan, USA - RL2 Bulk Soil v2 (version 2) | ecosystem: Environmental > Terrestrial > Soil >... | reverse complement strand
GGAGCAGCCATTATGGCGGCGCCGTCGTAGCCGTCGGTGAGGGCGAGCATTGGACTAAGGTGATCGGCCCCTTTTTCCTGTACGTCAACTCCGGCGACGATCCACAGGTCATGTGGAAGGACGCGCTTGCGCAATCGGCGAAGGAAATCGCAAAGTGGCCGTACGAGTGGCCGCTAGGGGTGGACTATCCACGGAGACAGGAGCGCGGCACAGTGAGTGGGCGGCTCGTCCTGAATGATCCGCAGATGCCAAGCGCGAAGACGCCCAACCTGCTCGTCGGCCTAACCCATCCCGCTTACGTCCCGCCGATCGCGCGCGGGGGTGGCTTCGGCCCGTCACGACAGATCGATTGGCAGACCGACGCCAAACACTACCAGTTCTGGGTGCGCGGCGATGACCAGGGAAACTTCACCATTGCGAATGTGAGGGCTGGCGCCTACACGCTGCGCGCAATTGCCGACGGCGTGCTGGGCGAATACGCGCAGGCCGATGTCCGAGTAGAGCCGGGCCAATCGAACGACCTGGGAGCGCTCACGTGGACTCCCATCCGCAAGGGAAAGCAGCTCTGGGACGTGGGCATCCCGAATCACAATGGTTCGGAATTTTTCCAAGGCCAGGCCTACGCCGACCCGTCGATTTCGCTGAAATATGCCACGCTTTTCCCCAAAGACGTGCAATACGTAGTTGGCCAGAGCGACTTTCGCAAGGACTGGTTCTTCCAGCACGTGCCGCACAACGAAGACCCAGCGGCACGAGCGGTGCCCTTTTCGGGCATCCGCGGCAACGGACGGGCTACTCCCTTTGCCATCGCCTTCGAGCTCCCGGATGCCCCGCGCGGCAAGGCGACATTGCGGCTGGCCATTTGCGGCACCGGTGCGCGGGCGATTGAAGTCACTGTCAACGACCAGCCTGCCGGCCGGGTCGAACGCCTCATCGGCGACGGAGCCTTAGCCCGCCATTCGATCCAGGGCTTATGGTATGAGCGCGAGGTCTCGTTTGACGCATCGCTGCTGAAGCAGGGTACGAATGAGCTGAAGCTGATCGTCCCGGCCGGTCCTATCAACAATGGCGTGATCTACGACTATGTGCGGCTCGAATTAGACGAGGACGGCAAGTCGCAATAGGCTCCGCCGATCGTGCCCGCAATCCTGGCTACTTTTTCGCCGCGGCGTCCTGGAAATGCCGCTGGGCGAAATCGAGGAAGGCTTTCCAATCGGCCGGAACGGCGGTATGGCCGCTACTGTGATAATGAAAGGCGAGATCGCCACTGGTGATCGGCTCGTCGAGGGCTGGCAGCTCGGTGACGCCCAAATCCTTCGCACCGAGCAGCCGGTACACGGGTCCGGCAGCCACCAGCGAAAGAAACTCTCCCTTGGGGTCGCTCCACTGGTCGGATCGTCCGCCGTTGACATAGACGGGGCGTGGCGCGCACAGGGCGATCAGCATGTGTTGATCGACGGGCAAATCGTTCCACTTGCCAACCCACTTCTGGAAATTGCCGGAGAATTGCCAGGGGAAATTCTGCGCCATGTCGTCCAAAGTCTCGCCCCAGTCGCGACGGATCAGGGAGGCGCCCATCTCGCCGGACACGACGGCAAACACTGCCGCCACACGTTCGTCCTGCGCGCCGGCCCAAAGCACCGTCTTGCCTAATCGAGAAGTGCCGGTGATGGCCACTTGCTTCGCATTGACAGCCTGGTCCGTTTCGAGGTAGTTGATCGCCCGGCTAATGCCCCAGGCCCAGGCGCTGATGGTGCCCCATTCATCAGGCGCTGGCTTCAATTGCCCTTCCCGCAGCGCGAGTCCGATGACCCCTTCCGACCAGCGATCGGCGCGGTCTGGCTGAATGTCGGTGTAGCCGAGCGAGGCATATCCCCAGCCGCGGCTCAAGACCTCTCCCACGAAGTCAAATCCTCCGCCAAAAGCACGCGCCGCTGGAGTGCTCTGACCAGCCGCTGGCGCCTTTCCGCCACGGCCGCCTGCGCCAAAGGCAAAAGTCAGGTTTAGGAGCACGGGCACTGGCGTGGTAGCCTTCGCCGGCAGATATACGGTCAGATTCATGCGCGGGCCATCCGGCTTCTCCCCCATCGTGCCGACCACGCGCTTCATGATTGCGGCGCCGCCACGGACAGTCGAATCCGTTTCGGTCACCCGCCACACTACCTTCGGCGCGTTCTCCGGCACGCGGCCATAGATTTCGTTCTGGTAGGCCTTCCGGATCTCGCCGCGCCGCTCCCGGAGCCATTTCTCGGCGCTGGCGACTCGCTCCCCGCTAGACGTCACTAGTGGATCGGGCAACGTGTAGGTCGGGATTCGTTCTTCGCTGTAATTCGACACGTGCCCGGTCGCCTTGGCGAGGCGAACCGGGTTGCCCTTGGGATCGTTTTTGCCAATGTAAGGCACGTTGTCCGCATTGCCGCGCGTGCCCGGCGACGGCAGGCTGGAATCGTTCGTCGAAGTTGCCGGCACCTGGCCGAAGCCTGGCACATTCGGCAGGATCATCAGAACGACCACAAGGATTGACCTATGCATGGCAGTATCCTCTAGACCGATGGAAATTGCTCAGTCAACCGCTGGAGAGTCCAGCGGACCAAGTAATTCCTGCCGAGCAAGATCCTACCAAAGCGATGCGCTGAGACGCCACTCCCGCTGGCGCGGGTCGGTCACACCAAGTCGAGCCAAGGCCGTGGCGCCTTGACCGATTCGTCGCCAATCGCCATGGCACCTGATACAACCATGAAAGTTCGAGCCTGACAGACAGGTGCTGAACATCATCTCCATCAAGCAGGAGCTGATTATGAAAGTGGTCGGATTCGTAGTTGGGGCAGCCGTCACCACGGTGTTGGTGCTGTGCGAGCGAGTCGCTGATGCAGACGAGACCGCCATCACCTTGCCGGAAGGAGTGACGGCAGTTTGGAACCAAGGCTTGGCATTTCGCGAGGCAACGGCCACGCGCGAGCGGATCTGCATCAATGGACTCTGGCGCTGGCAGCCGGCCTCAAAGCCGAGTGATATCGTGCCCGCCGGGAACTGGGGATATTTCAAAGTTCCCGGCAGTTGGCCGGGTATCACCGACTACATGCAAAAGGACTGTCAGACGCTGTTTGCGCATCCAAGTTGGGCAGACCTGCGGCTCGCGAGCGTCACGGCGGCCTGGTACCAGCGCGAAATCTCGATTCCCGAGTCGTGGCGTGGCCGGCGGATCACGCTATCGGTCGAGTGCTTGAATTCGCTGGCGAGCGTTTATGTCGATGGCAAACAAGCCGGAGAATTGAGATTCCCTGGCGGCGAGTTGGAGCTGTCGCGTCACTGCCGCCCTGGCCAGACGCACATACTGACCATGCTGGTGACCGCGCTGCCGCTGAAGAGCGTCATGCTCGTGCACAACGACACCAACACCGCCCGCCAAGTGGCGGGAAGCGTCGCGCGGCGCGGCCTGTGCGGCGATGTGTTCTTGATCGGTGCGCCACAGGGCGCGCGCATTGCCGACGTGAAAGTGTCCACGTCTGTCCGCCGCGGCGAGATCACGTTCGACGTGGCGCTCGATCAGCTTGAGGCGGATGCGGCGTATGCCGTCCATGCCGAGCTAAGCGACGGTGGCAGATCGCTACACGGCTTTGACAGTCCCGCGTTTCAATCCGGCGACCTGAAAGAGGGCCGCATTGTTCTGTCCGACAAATGGAAGCCGGAAAAACTGTGGGACATCCACACACCGCAAAACCTCTCCCAAATCAGCCTTACGCTGCGCGCTTCCAATGGCAGAGTGCTGGATGTCAGCTTTCCCCAGCGGTTTGGATTCCGCGAGTTCTGGATCGAGGGCCGCGATTTCTTTCTCAATGGCAGCCGGATTCATCTTTGTGCGGTGCCGCTGGATAACGCTCAGGTGGGAGCAGCCTGGGCCAGTTACGACGGCGCCAAGGAAAGCCTGACGCGACTCAAGAGTTTCGGCGTCAACTTCGTGTACACGCACAATTACGGCTGTGAACCGGGAACCCATCTGGCCTTCGACGAGATATTGCGAGCCGCCGACGACGTGGGGATGCTCGTCGCCTTCTCGCAGCCGCATTTTGCCCAGTACGAGTGGCAGGCGCCCGATGCCGACGTCAAGAACGGCTATGCCCAGCACGCCGAATACTACGTGCGGGCCGCGCAGAACCATCCGTCGGTGGTTGCCTACGCCATGAGCCACAACGCCACCGGCTACGGCGAGGACATGAACCCCGACCTGATTGACGGCCTCGCCGATCCGCGCAGCCAGCGTGAGCGGGACTACGTTCAGAGGGCCCTGCGCGCAGAGGCGATCGTCAAGCGCCTCGACGACACCCGTATTGTCTATCACCACTCGTCGGGCAACCTGGGCTCGATGCACACGATGAACTTCTATCCCAATTTCGTCCCGATCCAGGAAATGTCCGACTGGTTTGGGCACTGGGCGACGATGGGAATCAAGCCGGTTTTCACCTGCGAGTACGGTGCCCCCTTTGGCTGGGACTGGGCGATGTATCGCGGCTGGTACCAGGGAGAGCGGTCTTTTGGTAGCGCCCAGGTGCCTTGGGATTTTTGTTTGTCCGAGTGGAACTCCCAGTTTTTGGGTGACCGGGCCTTCCAGACGAGTGATGCCGAGAAAGCCAACCTGCGCTGGGAAGCCAAACAGTTTCGCGCCGGCAAAGTGTGGCACCGCTGGGACTATCCGTTCGACCTGAACTCCAAGCGTTTCCAGGAACGATACCCCGTGATGGCGATGTACCTGACCGATAACTGGCGGGCCTTTCGCACGTGGGGCGTTTCGGCCATCTCCCCCTGGGAGCACGGGCACTACTGGTCGCTGCGCGACGGCGTGGACCGTGGCCGCCGGAATCTAAAAGTCGATTGGCAGCGGCTTCAGTGGCCCGGTTTCAGCGCGGATTATCTCGACCAGCGTTACGAGCGCATGGACCTGGCCTTCGAGCGCGCCGACTGGACGCCGACGCCCGCGGCCGAAGCGCTGCTCCGCAATAATCAGCCGCTCTTGGGCTACATCGCTGGCAAGGCCGCTGCGTTCACCAGCAAGGACCACAACTTCTTCCCCGGCGAAACGGTCTCCAAGCAGCTCATCGTAATCAATAACTCCCGCGAGCCGACGAGGTGCGATTGCGCCTGGTCGATCGGCTTGCCGGAGCGCGTAAGCGGAAGCAAGTCCGCCGACGTGCCCGCCGGCGAGCAAGCGCGGCTTCCGCTGGAGATCAAACTGCCGGAAAGCCTCCCGCCGGGTACGTATGATCTTCGCGCCAGCTTCAAATTCGCCACTGGCGATCCCCAGGACGATACGCTGACCATCCATGTGGTCCCGCGACCAGCTGTGCGGCAATCTGGCCTCAAGATTGCCCTGTTCGATCCCCAAGGCGAGACAGGCGCGCTCTTGGACCAGCTGGGCATCGGTCATCAATCGGTGGCTGCCACGGCCGACCTGGCTGAGTACGACCTCTTGATCGTGGGCAAGGGGGCACTTACGCAGGGCGGCGCGGCGCCGGACATCGCCCGTGTGCGAGACGGCCTGCGCGTGCTTGTGTTCGAGCAAACTGGCGATGTGCTCGAAAAGCGGTTCGGATTCCGCATAGCGGAATACGGCTTGCGGCAGGTCTTTCGGCGTATTCCCGATCATCCGCTCGTCGCCGGCCTGAACGACGAGCACCTGCGCGATTGGCGCGGTGAAGCCACAATTCTTCCGCCACAACTCAAACACACACTGCGTCCCCGCTACGGACCGACCGTCGAGTGGTGCGGCATTCCCGTCCCGCGGCTTTGGCGCTGCGGCAATCGGGGGAATGTGGCCTCCGTGCTGATCGAGAAGCCGCCGCGCGGCGATTTCCTGCCGATCCTCGACGGCGGCTACAGCTTGCAGTACAGCCCGCTTCTGGAATACCGCGAAGGCCGCGGATTGATCCTGTTCTGCCAGCTCGATGTCACTGGCCGCACTGAGGGCGATCCGGCGGCTGAAACGATCGTGCGCCGGATGTTTCAGTACCTGTCGAACTGGAAGCCAGCGCCGCGGCGAACGGTCGTCTATCTCGGCGAGGCGGCAGGCAAGGACCATCTCGACGCGGCAGGCATCACGACGCATCCTTATGAGCGCGGTAAACTCGGCAGCGACCAGCTCCTGGTCGTGGGTCCTGGAGGAGCGGCAAGCCTCGCGGGCGATGCCGGCGCGGTCGCCAAATGGCTTCAGGCAGGCGGCAAGCTCTTGGCCATCGGTCTGGGCGAGCAAGACGCCGCCGCATTGCATGGCGCCGCTGCAACTGCGCCACTCAACATTAAGCTGCGCAAAGCAGAGCATATCTCTGCGTTTTTCGAACCGCCAGCAAGCTCTTCGCCACTGGCCGGCATTGGTCCGGCGGACATTCACGATCGAGACCCCCAGGAGCTATTCCTGGTTTCAGCGGGTGCGCGCGTCGTCGGCGATGGCATCGTCGCCCAGGCGGACGACGGCAGCTTCGTGATTTGCCAGATGGCTCCCTGGCAATTCCGCGGCAGTAGCCCGCAAAACCTGCGCAAAACTTATCGGCGGTCATCGTTTCTGATGGCGCGGCTGCTGGCCAATCTGGGGGCGACAAGCACAACGCAGATCATGGAGCGATTCCACACGCCCGTTGACTCAACAAAAATGGAGCAGCGCTGGCTCAGGGGTCTGTACCTGGACGATCCCGAAGAATGGGACGATCCTTACCGGCACTTCCGCTGGTAGGTCGAAGCCGTCCTGGCGCGTGGCCGCTGACTCTTGATTCCTGGTCCCTGACTCCTGGCTCTTGAGCCCTTGTTCGGCGCGGGTCTCCCGACCCCGCCGTCGCCGCGCTCGTCACCAAAAACTGTACCACGGCTTCTTCTCGATCTCCGCGCTCAGGCCGCTCCCTCCATAGACGCTGCTGCACTTCGAGGATGTCGACCAAGTGGTTTTGCCGCCTGAAGTCGTCAGTCCCACCGCATCGACGCAGGCCCATGAGCCTTTGGCTGTACTATCGACGTGAATCTTTACTCGCTGCACGGATTTGATCGACGCCGGCACCGGCACCTGAAACAGACCCGAGCGAGCCGTCGGCGTTGTCGGGTCGGTTCCCTTCCAGATGCTGGTCTCGGTGCCGAAGCGATCGACTACCATCACTTCCGTCACGCATCCGAGAGAGTAGGTCTCGTACAGGTCGATCGTGGCCGCGGCCACGGGGTTGTCGAAAGCCACCTCGACCCAATCGACCGCGCGTGCGCTCAAGGGACACCAGGATTTACCCGCCCCGCCCGTCGGATCATCGGGGGCGCCCAGAATGTCCGCCGCGCTCCACAAAATCTGCGGCGTGGGATTGTACATTTGCTCGAGCTTCGTCAGCCGCTCGTCAAAGCGACTCCGGTCCTTCCACCAGACAATGGCCATTCCGGTAACCAGCATCAGCCACATCAGCGTTCCCAGGCTGAACGTCGGCCGCAGCCAGGAGCTGGGTCGGGGCTGTGGTCCAGCAGACCTGGCGGTCGGGCTAGGTGCGGGGTCAGGGGACCCGCGCACCACGGGGAGCAAATCAGACGCGGATGGCATCGGCAACGATCCCAGGGTTGAAGCCCCATTATCGATCGGGCCGCCGCCACGCATCAACCAGCAAGTTACATAGCCGCAGAGGATCCAGCCGCCCAGGTGTGAGCATCGCTACGCGACGCGGCGACGCGCGGGCGACATCGATCCGTGGATCAAAACCCACGGCTACCATCAGGCGGCCGCTCTGGGGCGAGAGGCAGGTCGGGACGCTCAGGCGCGGAGCGCGTGCAAACATGCCAGTACTTGCTTCAGGTAACGCGGTGCGATCTGGCGATCCGCGGCATGTTCAGAACACATGACAAAGCGTCCCTGAATGACAGCGCGAGCCGCAACAAAACAATCCAACAGGTCGGCTTGTTCGGGCGGCAATTCGCGCACCAGGCGGTAGCCGTCGAGCAGTGCCTGCCGCTGCTCGTGCCGGGGGTCGAGTCCCCAGAGCCCATAGATCGTGACGGCCAGGTCATAGAGGTAATGTCCCAGACCGAGCTCGGCAAAGTCGATCAGATGAACCGCGCCGAGGTGAATCAGGTAGTTCGACTGAATCAGGTCGGCGTGAATTGGACCATGCACCTGGCGACCTGTGCCGAGGCTGGCCATCATCTGGGCAGCCCGCCGGGCGGCGCGCTGGAATACTTTGCGCTGGGCGGACGATAGGTACTTGAGCTCGGCTGTCCGTATTTTCTCGCTCGCGCTAAATAGTCGCTGCGCGTTCCAAATCGGGCCCGGGAACGGCCGCGGCAGCGTGAACCGTTCGGCCAGATCGTGCATTACTGCCATCTGCCTGCCGACGTCGTGAAGGACCCAAGCCCCCGGGCCAGTTCGCCGAAAGTAGCGTCGGCCCGGGACCCAGCGCATGAGTGAGCAGGATAGATCTTCTGGAATCCCGGTGCCGCGGACGGGAAGCACGAACTGGCCGTTTTTCGCCGCGACCGGAAGCGGCGCAACGACGTCCGTCTTGTCATGCAATTCCGCGAGCCAGCTCAATTCGAATTGGACTGCGGCCGGCGGTCGGTAGGCCGCGCGATGTAGCCGCAATAAGTACTTGTCGCTCGTGCGCGCGCCCGCCACTTGAAAGGTGGTCTGACGATGGTGCGCCAGCAGGCGGATGCGCGTGTCCGCCAGGCCGTATTCCGCGAGCGCAGAGGCCGCCGCAAGTCGCAATCGCCGGATCTGAGCGTCAGGCGGCATCCCATCGAAATTGTCCTGCGTCAGTTCGCTGTCACGCATCGAAAAGCGTTTACTCCGCCTGCAGCCAAATCATGATGCCTGGCATGGGATTTGGCGATGGCCGGTAGGTTCCATCGGGCTGCCGCTCAAGGGGCCGTCGCTGGAGCGACTACGGTCATTACGGTGCCCGATTATAGTGAACGCCAGCGCGTGAGATTTCGCGCGTTCTCACGAGTCGCTACCCTACGGGGACGGGGCGGCTTGGTCGATCCAGAGGATGATGCCGGGCTCGTCGGACGGGCGGTCGGGGTTCTGCGGCGGGCCGTGGTTGATGCCGCGGAAGAGGACGACAGGTTCGTCCGGAGCGAAACTGAGCGTGCGGCCCATGGCCGTTTCCTCGTAGGCGAGCATGAAGTTGCTGCCGGGCACGTCCACGTGAAACGCGCGGGTGGTGACGCTGCCGCCGCCGGGGCTCTCGTACATGATCATGACGACATACACGTTGTCGTAGGGAGTGCCATTGATCATGTCGGCGGCAAAGACATCGACGAACACTTCGCCATAGGCGTCGAACATGCGCCGGGTTTCGCACGGCGGGGGCTTGTCGCCGGCGACGCCCTTGGACGCCACGTTCAGGAAGAAGTGGTATCCCTCGGGGAGGAACACCCGCCAGCGCCACACGTTGTGGTTGGTATGGTTCATCCGCCGCACGTGAATCCGGCGGGGGGACGTGATTTCCAGTTCATCCGACTTTTCGCGGTAGTTCTGTAGGATCTGCGAAGTGCGGACGTGCGAGATTACGGCCATGACAAGGCCCGTCCCCAAGAGGAGCGTGAGTAGCGAGAACGACCAGCGCGACCTTTTCGGTGGAGCCGCTGGGGCGGATTGCTGTGTAGTGGTCATTGGCGATGGCCATCACCCTAGCCCTCTTCCAACGAGAGAGGGCAATAGAAGAGAGGCGGGACGTCTACGCTAAGGCAGGTTGCGCAAGAGATCGAATTCTCCGTCCAGGTTCCGTTGCAACTCTGACCGAGAACCCGACAGTGTGAAAGAGACTGGGGATGATTTACCTTGAGAAGCGAAGTAGTGCTGAAGTTCGGTGGGAACAAAGATTCTGGTGTATGGTCCGCCGTTTGCGCAGCGTGGATCACTATCGGGAGGAATTTCGCAGCCCAATTGAGTAATCACGGAAACAAATTGATCGACAAAGTCAGCCTGGCAAAGCAGATCCCGCTGCAATTGCCGTTTCTCTGACGCGGAGCGCTTTGCATGGAGCCACCAGCCCAGCCCCATCGCCACCAGGACCGTCAGCCAAACCAAATCGCGGATCGTGAAGCGCATGGGAATCGGGGGTCAGGAGACAAGGGCCAGGAAGCAGGGACCAGCGGTCGAGGACGATCGACGATACCACGCCGCTTAGGGCTAAGACGAGGATGGCCGGTCCGGCGATTGCAACCCGACGCAACCGTGGTTGGCTGGCGCCAACCACAGCCACCCAACCACCCAGTTCCCACCCCGACCTAGAGGCTTTGGGAGGGACCGCTTCCGGGGGACAACTACCAAATGCCCCACTAGCCGAAGAGTTCCATGATCGGCTTGCCGGTGGTGATGGGGCGGCTGATGCCGCTGTTGTTCTTCGGCGCGTTGAGGGGGACGTCCAGGGCGTGGTAGATGGTGGCGGCGAGTTCCTCGGGGCGGACGGGATTGCTATCGACGGCGGAGGCGGTCTTGTCGGACTTGCCATAGACCGCACCGCCGCGGATGCCGCAGCCGGCGAGGATCGCGGAGAAGACCTGCGGCCAGTGCTGGCGGCCGGGCGGGTCCTGGTCCAGGATTTTGGGAGTGCGGCCGAACTCGCCCATGCACACGACGAGGGTGTTCTTGAGCATGCCGCGTTCCTTCAGGTCCGAGAGCAGGGCTGAGAGCGCCTGATCGAGGCGCGGCAGGCAAAAGCCCATGCCATAGGAGCCGTCGCCGAAGGCATTGCCCATGCCCATGTTGCCGCCGTGCATGTCCCAGCTGCTGCTGGGCGGGCCCTGCTTGTCAACCGCCGCCTGGCCGGTCCAGCCGTTGACCGTGACATAGCGGACGCCGGCCTCGACCATGCGGCGGGCGAGCAGCAGATTCTGCCCGAGGGGGTGCATGCCATAGCGCTCGCGGACTTGAGCGGGCTCGCGGCTCATGTCGAAGGCCTGCCGGCCCTCGGGGCGGGTCATCGCTTCGTAGGCCTTCGCGCGGAGGTCGGTCCAGTCCTTGCCACTTTCGATCAGGTCGAGCTTGCGGGACTCGATGGTGGCGAGCAGCGCCTTGCGGCGGTCGGTGTCGTCCTTGTTGCCAAAGTCGTAAACCTCGGGGGCCTTGAAGGTGTCCATTGCCGGATGATTGTCGGCCGCGCCAATGAACACCGGGGCATACGCCGAGCCGAGATACCCGCCGATGCTGATATTCGGGGCACAAAAGACGGGATCGCCAACACACTTGATCAGCCAGGCGTTGGAAACGAGGTTCCGCTTGCTCGGCTTGTGCTTGGACACGAACGAGCCGAGATACGGCTGGTCGTCGGGCTGTCCCTGCTGGACGCGCTTGACCGACTGGCCGCTGAGCAGGTTGTGCATCGCGTCGAAGTGGTTGCTGATCGCGCCCGGGTGGGTCATGGAGTTGATTAGCAGGAACTCGTCGGTCAGCTTGGCCAGCTCGGTGTGCATTTCGTTGATCCGCATGCCCGGCACCTTGGTGGCGATGGGCTTGTACGGACCGCGGTAGGACCCTGGCGCGTCGGGCTTCATGTCCCAGGTGTCGATGTGGCTCGGCCCGCCGCAGAGGAGCACGAAGATGCACGATTTTTCCGAGCGGGTGGCGTTGCCTTCGGAATCGAGCTTGTCGGTGCCGATCACGGCGCCCGGCATGCCGAGGCTAAGCGCTCCCAAACCGCCCACGATGAGTGCTTGCCGCCGGTTCGCTTGGAAGTCAGTCATGGCAGAGGTTTGGGGCTGGGGGTTAAGGGCTGGAGTTAGTAGGCGGGAGCTGGTGGCCAGGGGGCCAACGGCCAGGAGCAATTCTGAACGGTTGGAATTCGTTTGTCAAAGTCGATGTATGATCGCTGCCAAATGCACTGTAACTTAAGCCGCGGCTGCACGGTGGCTCGCGGTTCACTTGTGGGGCTACTTGTCGCCTTGGATAGCAGTTCGGCTTGCGTCCAATATGCGCTTCCAGACGGCGGTGGCGTCGGGATATGCCGCGTGGCCCGTGAAGTTGAACTCCGGCGCCAGCGGCAGTACCTGCGATTCAATGATCTCGATCACGCGGGCCGCATTTGCATCGTGTCCCCAGCAGCGGTGCAGAATGTTGGACCCCAGCGGCAGGTCCGCTCGTCGGTCGTCGAAGGCGATGTCCCCTGTGAAGATGACCCGCCTGCCGCCGAGTTCCATTGCGTAGATCACCGAGTCGGGGCTGTGGCCGGGCGCGAAGATCGCCTTGATCTTCACTCCACACAGGATGAACTCCGTCTCGTCTCCTGCTCGCTTGAGCGGCAACGGCTCATCGATGTGGCAAGGAACCCACAGGTTGTAGTCGCTCCAGGTGGGCATGACTCCGGTCACCGCGAAGGCGGCGCTGGCTGGAGCAACCACCTTCGCTCCCGCGGCCCGCCACAGGTACGCCGCCCCAGCATGATCGCCGTGACTG
>Ga0065705_10004397_pt1 | contig 12407 bp, 11 predicted proteins | sample SwibulcommuniRL2_FD_59092 | JGI IMG/M metagenome (GOLD analysis project Ga0065705, IMG submission 59092) | Bulk soil microbial communities from switchgrass field near Rose Lake, East Lansing, Michigan, USA - RL2 Bulk Soil v2 (version 2) | ecosystem: Environmental > Terrestrial > Soil >... | reverse complement strand
AGACCCGCCTCTACGTTCGCGTGTAGAGGCGGACCTTCAGGTCCGCCTCTCTAATGCTCTTCCTGATACCGTTCTTTCAACCTCGCGACGACGTTCGGATCCGCGAGCGTTGTCGTATCGCCCAGCGCCTTGCCTTCCGCGATATCTCTCAACAGGCGCCGCATGATTTTCCCCGAACGCGTCTTCGGCAAATCCGCCGTGAAGATCACATCGTCGGGCTTGGCGATCGAGCCGATCTTCTTCGCGACGTGGTCCTTGAGCTCGAGCATCAGGCCTTCGCTCGCCTGCACGCCCTCCTTCACCGTAACGAAGGCAGCAACCGCCTGGCCCTTGATTTCGTGGTTGCGCCCAACCACTGCGGCCTCGGCGACCTTTGGATGATCCACAAGCGCGCTTTCAATCTCCATGGTGCCGATGCGGTGACCCGCCACATTCAGCACATCGTCAACGCGTCCGAGCAGCCAGAAGAAGCCGTCGGCATCGAGCTTTGCGCCATCGCCGGCCAAGTACACGTCAGGCGTCCACTTGCTCCAGTACTGTTTCACGTAGCGATCTGGATCGCCGTAGATGCCCCGCAGCATCGACGGCCACGGACGCGTCAACGTTAAGAGTCCTCCGCCAACAGGAATCGTGTCGCCACGCTCATTCTTGATTTCCGCCTTCACGCCAGGAAACGGCCGGGTCGCGGAACCGGGCTTCGTCGTCGTCAGACCGGGCAGCGGCGTGATGAGGATGGCGCCGGTTTCCGTCTGCCACCACGTGTCGACGACCGGACATTTCTCGCCGCCGATGTAGCGGTGATACCAGACCCAGGCTTCCGGGTTGATCGGTTCGCCAACCGAACCAAGCAGGCGAAGGCTCGACAGATCGCGCTTCTTTGGCCACTCGGTGCCCCACCGCATGAAGGCGCGGATCGCGGTCGGCGCCGTATAGAAAATCGTGACGCCATAGCGTTCGACGATTTGCCAGAACCGATCCTTCTCGGGCCAGTCCGGCGCCCCTTCGTACATCACGACCGTTGCGCCGTTGGCGAGTGGACCATAGACAACATAACTGTGGCCTGTCACCCACCCGATATCAGCGGTGCACCAGTACACATCGTCTTCTTTGATGTCGAAGACCCACTTCGTGGTTGCGTAGGTACCGACCAGATACCCCGCCGTCGTGTGCATGATGCCTTTCGGCTTTCCGGTCGTTCCCGACGTATAGAGGATGTAGAGCAAATCCTCCGCGTCCATCTGCTCGGGTTCACACGTGTATGGCGCGTCCTGCATCAGAAGGTGGTACCAATGGTCTCGCCCTTCCTTCACGTGAACGGGTGCCTGGCCTTCCGCGAGTCGTTTGACGACGACGACGTTCGTGATTGACGGCGTTCCTTTCAGCGCCTCGTCTGCCATCTGCTTCAGCGGGACGATCGACCCACGTCGCCATCCGCCATCGGCGGTGATCAGCAAATTGCATTGAGCGTCGTTGATCCGGTCGCGCAGCGAATCGGAGCTGAAACCACCGAACACCACCGAGTGCGCGGCGCCCACACGAGCGCACGCGAGCATCGCAATTGCGAGCTCTGGGATGAGCGGCAGATAGATCGCCACGCGGTCGCCCCGCTTGACGTCGAGCGACTTGAGCACGTTCGCAAATTGATTGACCTGTCGATAGAGATCGAAATAGGTCAGCGTGCGGCGGTCGCCGGACTCACCTTCCCAGATGAGCGCAGCCTTGTTCCGCCGCGGCCCGCGCACATGGCGGTCGACGCAGTTGACGCTCGCGTTAATCGTGCCGCCGATGAACCACTTCGCATGCGGTGGCTTCCACTCGAGAACTTTCGACCATTTGGTAAACCACTCGAGCTCCGACGCAAACGACGCCCAGAACGCTTCGGGATCTTGTTCCGCGCGCTCGTAGATACCCGGATCGTTGATGTTCGCCTTCGCGCGGAAGGTGGCGGGCGGCGGGAAGCTGCGATCTTCCTGTAGCAGATCGGCAATCTCTGCGAGTGGTTTCTTGTCAGCCATGGCACGGTTCCATCGAATGGTTAGCTATTCGAGCCGGTTAGCATACACCACGGATGGTTCGTGGGGTTCGTGGTTAGCTTGTGGTTGGTGGTTCGGGGATACTCGTCGGTGGTTGCATTGACGGCGGCGCGGCGGGGCGACCGAAAACTGCGGCGCCGAGCAGGCCTCCGAGCGCGGCGAACGGAGCGGCGATGAACAACTGAAAAAAGAATCCGATGATCATCCTCGCGGGGAGAGAAGCCGAGTTACCGATGTTCTCGAGCCATTCCCGCACCTCGGGCGGGATGTCGGTTGCGCTGCGCAGCATCAAATCCGCGGCGCTCTGCTGAAGCGGGGCAACCAACAGGTCAACGACGGTTGACGCGAAGAGCCAAATCACGGCGCCGAAAATGCCCGCGCGAAAGCCGACTCGCGCCCCATCCATCAATCCGAACGGCCCGGGGTGCTGCTGTTGTGCGAGATAGGCTGCAATCGCGCCGCCTCCAAGGATCCAGAGGCAGCAGCAGTTGGCGAGATTGATGATCGGCAGCGCCGACAGCACTCCAATGAAGAGGCCGCCGAGCAGAACCGCCTGACTCAATCGTAGTACTCGCGTCCGAGGTGGGTGATCAGCTCCTCGCCCTGCAGGTGGCGCAATGTGTTCTTCAGTTTCATGAGCTGAATGAACAGATCGTGCTCGGGGTACACCTCACGCGCATGCATCGGCGCTTTAAAATAAAACGACAACCACTCCTGAATCCCGGACATGCCTGCGCGTTTGGCGAGATCGAGGAACAGCGCGGAATCGACCACGATCGGCGCCGCAAGGATGCTGTCGCGGCAAAGGAAGTTGATCTTGAGCTGCATCGGATAGCCGAGCCATCCGATCAGATCGATGTTGTCCCACCCCTCTTTGTTGTCGCCGCGCGGCGGGTAGTAGTTGATGCGGACAACGTGACACAGGTCCTTATAGAGCTCGGGATAGAGATGCGGCTGGAAGATGTAGTCGAGCGCTGACTTCTTGCTCTCTTCTTTGGTCTTGAACGACTCGGGATCGTCGAGCACCTCACCATCACGATTACCAAGAATGTTGGTCGAGTACCAGCCGCGCACGCCGAGCAGACGAGCCTTGAGACCAGGAGCGATGATCGTTTTGATCAACGTCTGCCCGGTCTTCATATCGTTTCCCGCTACGGGCGCGCCCGTCCGTGCCGCAAGCTCCAACATCGCAGGCACATCGGCCGTCAAATTCGGCGCCGCGTTCGCGAACGGAATCCCTTCGCGCAATGCGGCATAGGCGTACACCATGCTCGACGGAATCGATTCGTCGCTCTGCTCGAGTCCTCGCTCGAAGGTGGTGACCGAGGCGTGCACCGGCGCCTCTTTCATATAGACCTCGGTGCTGCCCGTCCACACCATCACCAGTCGATCGCAGGCGTGGCGCTCCTTGAACGCACGGATATCCGTAATCACCTGCTCCGCGAGATCGCGCTTGTTCTTTCCCTTCTTGACGTTCGGACCGTGAAGCCGCTTCACATACCGCTGATCGAACACCGCAGGCATGGGGCGGATTGCCTCGAGCTCGCCGCGCACACGATCAAGCTGCCCGTTCTCGAGCACGCCGGCAGTGCGCGCGGCGGCATAGCAGTCTTCTTCGAAGATGTCCCAGCCGCCGAAGACGATGTCATTGAGATCGGCGAGCGGAACGAATTCGTTAATCTTCGGCGACCGTCCTTCAGTTCGCTTGCCGAGTCGAATCGTGCCCATCTGCGTGAGTGATCCGATCGGCGGCGCCAGTCCTTTCCGGATGGCACAGACACCCGCGATGGTCGTCGTCGCAACGGCGCCAAGGCCGACAAGCAGAACGCCGAGCTTGCCGTGCGCCGGAGCGATTTGAACTGGTGAAGTCACGACCGCAGACTATACCATTTCGAAATTCGCATGTTTCTGCGCAAATCACGCATCGAACCGCTGCCCGTGACGATGAGCGCCGTGCGCATGGGCGAGCGTGTCCTGCAGATCGGTGTTGATGATCCAGCGGTGGCGAGTGCGATCGCGGCGAAGGTCGGACTGAGTGGCAACGCTGCGATCGCGGTCACCGACGATCGCGATGCAGCGCGCGCGAACAGTGCGGCCGCAAACACAGGAGTCCTCGTTGACGTAAAGGTCACTCCGCTTGCGCCGCTGCCATTTGACAACGAAGCGTTCGATCTGGTCATCGTCCACGGCATGCGGGGACTGCTCTCGTCGATCGATGCCAATGCGCGAATCGCGGCGATGGGTGAGTGGCATCGCGTCATTCGACACGGAGGCCGCGTGATGACCATCGAACCCGGAGCTGTCAGCGGCATCAAAAGCTTGATACAGCAGCGGCACAGTGACGACGAGTACGAGGGAAGCGGTGGGGTCGTCGGCGCNCTCGAGCGTGCTGGCTTCCGGCCCGTGCGGCTTCTCGCCGACCGCGAAGGCTACAAGTTCGCGGAAGGAATCAAATTATAGGGAAGAGGACAGCTCGACCGTTCTAAGGGACAGCGCCTGCAACTTTCAACCGGAAACCCCCTTGAATACAAGCGCGAAACGAGGCAAGCCTTTTGCCTCCGTCCGTTTACCTCAATGTCCACGGGTTTCCCAAACGAAGTATTCACGCTCGATGAGATCGCCCGGGCGGCCGGTGTGCCGAGTGGGGCGGTCGAATCGCTAATCGCACGCGGCGAACTGAATTTCGTCGCGGGCACGCGCTATATCAGCGTTCCGAATCCTCCCCGGACCGCCCGTCGACTTCGGGAGGCAGCGCTGGCGCTCCATGCCCAGCGAGTCGTTGCGCTGTTCGCAGGGACCCACAGCGCCGCGCCGCGCACCCGCAAGCCGGCCGTCGCATCGCTGGCAGCACATGCAGCCGTCGTACTGCTTGTCGTCTTGCTTTCGATGGGGCGCACCGAGTCGGCGTCCATCGTCGATTCGCCACATGAGGAAACGCACCTCGTGTTTCTCATGAGCCCAGGGCCCGGCGGCGGCGGGGGCGGCGGCGGGTTGCGCCAGCCGAAGCCTGCGCCGAAGATCCTGCGGAAAAGCGAGCGGCCAAGGCCGCAGCTTTCGGTGCCTCCGGTCAAAGAGGCGGAACCCGTCGTCGCGAAACAAGAGGCGCCCGAACCGTCACCCGCGAAGGAGATCATTGCTCCCGTGGAAACCGTAGCCGCCAACGAAGTGGATCGAGTCGGTCAGATCGAGCATGCCGCCGAAGCACCTGAGAGCAACGGGCCTGGTTCGAACGGCGGCGTTGGAACCGGTCAGGGTTCGGGCAACGGCGAAGGGCTCGGTTCCGGGATTGGCGATGGCGAGGGAGGCGGCACCGGTGGTGGCCCTTATCGCCCAGGCAGCGGCATCGAGCCACCGCGGCTGCTGCACGAAGTGAAAGCGCAGTACACGGAGGACGCGCGCCGACGCGGTATTGCTGGCGATGTTGTCCTCGAGGTCGTTGTGCGACGTAACGGCAGTGTCGGCGATGCCCACGTGCTGCAGGGCCTTGGCTATGGGCTGGACGAGCGCGCGCTCAGCGCGGTGCGTCAGTGGCGCTTCGCCCCCGCGCAGCGCAAAGGCGTCCCCGTCGACGTGCTGGTCGAAATCGCGGTCGAGTTCACGCTGCGGTAACGGAGCAGAAAATGGATATTGTGCTGTTGACGTTGACAACACTGTCGCTCGTTGCGGCGGCTGGATTCGGACTGCTGTCCTGGCGGATTGGGCGTGAGCAGCGACAGCGTGAGCAGGCAAGAATCGCGGCATTGGCGACGGCGATGACGGGCCCTTCAACCGTTCGCGGGGCGGCTTTTTCTTCCGAAGCCGACACGGCGACCCAAGTTGCCGTAGGATCGCTCTTCGAGCGCGCAACGGAAGGGCTTCGGGGACGCCCCGCCATCAAGGCAGCCGTTATCGCCGCGATGGTGGTGACGATCGTCATTGGGGCGATCATCGGTGCGCGCATGTCGGACGGCGCGGCCGCATCCGCGAGGCCGACGCGTAACGAATCGGTTGCGACCAATGCGGCTGCCCCGCTCGAACTGATGTCGATGCGCCATCAACGTCAGGGAACGACCTTGACCGTGTCCGGGCTCGTTCGGAACCCGTCGCAGGGCGTGGCCATGAGTGGCATCACGGCGGTGGTTTTTGTCTTTGATCGCACGGGAGCTTTTGTCACCAGCGGGCGAGCCGCCCTGGATTTGACTGCGCTCGGCCCGGGCGACGAATCGCCATTTGTCGTGAATATTCCGAACGCTTTGGACGTGGCGCGTTATCGCGTTACATTCCGAAGCGTTAGCGGGGTTGTCCGCCACATCGACCGGCGCGGCAACCAGGTACAACTCGCACAGGCCGTGAGGTAAGTCATGCGTTCCATCCGTCTCCTCCTCGCCACGCTCGCGTCGTTGACGGCGGCGGCCGTTGCGGTGGTCGGCGCCCAGAGTTCGTCGCAGGGTGACGACGGGTTCCGTTTCAAGAGCGGAGTCGAGCTCGTCAATGTCACCGCGACGGTAAGCGACGATAACGGCCATTTCGTCACGGGACTCACGAAAGACGACTTTACGGTCTACGAGGACGGACAGCCACAGGACATCTCGCAGTTCAGCAACGAGCGCGTGCCCGTCAGTCTCGGGATCCTGCTCGATACGAGCGGCAGCATGACGCCGGAGAAGATGTCGTCAGCGCGCAACGCGGTTGACCGGTTCATCTACGACCTGCTGGGCAAAGACGACGAACTGTTCTTCATGCAGTTTGCGAGCGTGCCCGATCTGCTTCAGGGATGGACCTTCGACAGGCGCGCGATCAGCCGCGCGGTCGGACAGGTGACGGCGGCAGGCGGAACGGCGATGTATGACGCGATCGCACAGGCACTGCCAATCGCGGCCGACGGCCGCAATCAAAAGAAGGCAATCCTTCTCATCTCGGATGGCAACGATACGAACAGCCGGACGTCGGTTAGCGCGCTCCGGAACATGATTCGCGAAAGTGAGGTCATGGTCTACGCGCTTGGCGTCGACGGCAACGACGTGTCCACTTACGCACCGCCGCCGCGACAACCGAGCGGTCCGCGTTTTCCGATTCCGCTACCGCGCGGCCGCGGCGGCCGGTGGCCGGGGTTTCCGTTTTCGCCGCAAATCGGCTTTCCGCCCGTCGGCGGCGTCTGGGGACGCTCCGGCAACGAGCACGTGAATGAGAATGCGCTTCGTGCGATTACCGATGACACCGGCGGCCGCACCGAAATCGTGCGTGGCTTCGGCGATCTTGGCAACGCGACGCAGCGGCTCGCCGATGAATTGAGCCAGCAGTATTACATCGGCTACAACAACGGCGGAAAGAAAGACGGGAAGTGGCACGCCATCAAAGTGGAGGTCCGGAACCGCCACTACACGGTGCGATCACGTAAGGGCTATGTAGCGTCGTAAAATCCCGGTGCGTGTCAACGTTCTGGATCGCGCTTGGGCTCAGCCTGCTCGGCGGCCTGGGCGGACTGCTCATTGCCTCCGGCGTCCTTCTCATTCACGACTCTCTTCGCGCGAGGCTGATCCCGTGGTTGGTCAGCTACGCCGTCGGCGCCCTCCTCGGCATTTCGATGATGGGACTGCTGCCCGAGTCGCTCAACGACCTGCCGGCGGCAGACGTCTTCGGGACGCTGCTCGGCGGCATCATGCTGTTCTTCGTGCTCGAGAAGCTGGTGCTCTGGCGCCACTGCCACACGCACGACTGTGAGGTTCACGAAAGCAGCGTCGCCTCCGTGATGATTGGCGACACGTTCCATAACTTTGTCGATGGAGCCGTCATCGGAGCGGCCGTGCTGACGTCGATTCCTCTGGGCGTGAGCACCGCCATTGCCGTCGCGGCGCACGAGATTCCGCAGGAGATCGGCGATTTCGCGATTCTTCTCCATGCGGGATATTCGCGGGAACGCGCGTTACTGCTCAACGTGCTGTCAGCGCTCGCGAGCGTGGCCGGCGCGATGGGCACCTTTCTCGCCTTCGACCTGGTGCCGCGGACCCTGCCGTACTTCCTGGTGATCGCCGCGTCGAGTTTTCTGTACGTCGCGATGGCCGACCTGATCCCCGGCCTGCACCGCGGTCGTACTGACGCCAGCTCACTCCGTCAGATTGTTCTGATTGCGCTTGGGATCTTCACGATGGTCTGGTTTTCCTGACTGTTCGCCGGCACGGTTCCGCACCTCTCGCACCACCGCACCCGTCGCACCTTTTGCACCTTTCGCACCTTTCGCACCGACCCGCGACAGTCTGCTCACACCGACCCGCGACAGTTGACTCGTACCCCCTAGTTCACTGGCACAAACTTCTGAATCCGCTTCCCGTCCTCGACTTCTCCCGTATAGACGTTCCCCTTCGAATCGACCGCGATTGCGTCGATCCAGTGCAGCTGGCCGGCATAGCGCCCATTGCCTCCGAAAGAGCCGGCGGGGGTGCCGTCACTGCGATTGAAGATCCACACCATGTTGTTCGTACCGTCGGCTACCAGCACGTGCCGTTGCTGAGGATCGGCTGAGAGCGCCAGGTGATAAACGGTTCCGCATGGCGGCGCCGTGGTACTCCACGGACCGCCGCAGTTGGCGCCGCGGGCCTGCGTCGAGGGGTGGACGAACCACTGGCGGACGAATTTCCCCTGTTTGGTGAAGACCTGCACGCGGTCGCTGCCACGCTCGCAGACATACACCATCCCGTCGCGTGAGAAATGCACGCAGTGGATTGCCGGCGCAAACTGTGTCTGGTCTGGAGGTGGTCCGGAGATGTCGTAATCGGGTGTGGGATTGTTGTCGATTTCGCTCAGCGGAATGCCTTTGCCGCCCCACCCGCGTTTGAACGCGCCGGTGTCCATGTCGTAGACCAGGATNCGCTTGTTGAGGAATCCNTCGGCGATGAAGATTTCGCGGGNCTCCTCGTCCAGCTCGAAGGAACCGATGCCCGGCGGAAAGGTCGNCGTCTGCTGGTTGTCGGCCTTCACCTGGTCGGCCGGCACTTTCGGGCCGCGGTGGCCGAAGTCGCGTACGAACTTGCCGTCTCTGGTGAACTCGATGATGCTGTCGCCCGGAGTCGTGCCCGAGAGATAAACGTTCTTCTGACGGTCAACTGCGATCGTCTGCAGCCGCCCGGGCCACCCGGGATGGTAGCCGGGCCCTCCCCACGCATTGACCACGTTCCCGTCAGGATCGAATTCGATGACCTCGGGCCCCAGCACGCAGCATTCACCGCGCGGGGGGTTGGCGGCGGCGGTCAGTTCGTCTGGACGCGCATCCACACGCCGATTGATCATCCAGACGTGATCATCGCGGTCGACATAGATGTCGACGATCTGTTGCATGCTCCACTTGTTCGGCAGCGGCTTGGGCCAGAAGGGGTCCACCCGGTACTTCGGCGGCGAGGCAGCGCGCTGCTGCGCCCCCACGACGGCGAGGACAACAGCACTGAGGACAACGACAGTCATCGCAAGTAGGCGCTTCGGCATGGCGTCGTTATACACGAGTTGTCCACGGCGAATGACGGATTCCCCAAAAAGGGCCGAAATCAGGCGCGTTTTCGACAGTTTTTGGCTGGCAAACCCCTTGCCTCGAGGGTATGCGGGGCCCGGGGAACGGTCGCTCCAAGTGGTGGTGATCGTGGACCCGGCCAGCGCGAAGGAGGACTTCTAATGTTCGCCAGGTTTATTGCCGCAATGGTGGTTGTGCTCGCAGTGAGCGCGCCTGCATGGGCGGCGGATCGAAAAGACCTGCAGGTGGCGCATGACGTCTCCAGGCAGGTTCTGACCTACCCGCAGTTTTCGATCTTCGACTCCGTTCACATGCAGGTGGACGATGGCATCGTCACACTGACCGGCAAGGTCACGATGCCCTTCAAGAAGAACGACATCGAAAAGCGCGTCGCGAAAATTGACGGCGTGCACCAGGTGATCAANAAGGTCACCGTNCTGCCCGTCTCGAGCTTTGACGATGAACTGCGGTTCCGGATTGCGAGAGCNATTTACGGCAACTCGAACTTCTGGAACTACGGGTCGATGGCCAATCCGCCGATCCACATCATCGTCGAGAACGGCCATGTCACGCTCGACGGTGTCGTCAACAGCAACACCGACCGGATGCTCGCACGTTCGATCGCCAGCTCGTTCGGCGCCTTCTCGGTGACCAACGATCTGAAGACCGACGCCGAAGTCCAGCAGGAGCTCGAGCACCTGTAATCAGGGTGCAGGGGCAGGTGGCAAAAGGGCTCAGACTAGCCTCTTGCCACTTCCTGCCCGGTGCCACTCCCTGCCCGCTGTCCCCTTCGAGCAATCCACCAGATTACGAGAGCAAGCGTCGCAAGAGCGGCCACTGCCGTGGTCGCAAACAACAGCATCGTCCGCGCGAGGATCGACTGTGTTTCTAGCTGCACGTCAATGTCAATCGGCGTACCGTGGATCCGCTCGGCCAACGGTTGTTCCCATTCGAGAATGTTGCCGCGTTCAGTGCGGTGAGACGGGGCGTTGTGATAGGTGATCCGGCTGGGCAAGTGCATCCGGAACGCAACCAGCTCCGTGCCGTCCCAGCCGACATCGTTCACCTGCTTGCCTGCCGACCGTCCGACTGTTTGTCTGAACTCGTAGAGGTCGCCTTCGCGCGCGAACTTATACGCAGACCATGCGAACGGCGCCAGCCGTTCAACAGCCCGCACGTCGGCGACATTCATGCTCACGTGGACGAACCTGCGGCCATAGCGACGCGACGAGGTCAGCGCGCTGACGGTCACACCGGGACCTTCGTAGAAGCGGCGGATCCGGTCGCGATCGAATCGCGTACGCGGACTCGGGTTCAGGTCCGCGCCGCGCAGCGCGACCAGGGCGGGCACCGACGCGTTGACGTTCAGCGTCGCCGATCCGTCGAGGGCTAGGTACATCTCCTCTTCGTACTCGTACTGCTTGTTGACGAGCCGACCGCCGCACGCAGAGAGCGCGAGCGCGGCAACCACCATAGTGGGCACCCAGAGGCGCATGTAGTCGAATGATATCCTTCGGAGAGGCAACCCTCTCAGCCTCCGCACGTTCGCAGTCATTGATGCCCCGCCCCACTCTGTTCCTGATCGACGGCAGCTCGCAGATGTACCGCGCTTACCACGCGTTTCGCGGTCGGGGGCTGTCCAATCAGGAGGGCCACACGACGCATGCGGTCTACGTATTCGTCACGATGCTGCGAAAGCTCATCGCCGATCACAAGCCCGCCTATATGGCTGCCTCGTTCGACCTGGCGGGCCCGACTTTCCGTGACCAGATCGTAGAGGACTACAAGGCGAACCGAGTCGCGATGCCCGATGACCTCGCCGAGCAGATCAACTGGGTCCATCAGGCCTGCGAGGCCATGGGGGTGCCGATCGTCACCGCCCAGGGTTACGAAGCCGACGACGTGATCGGCACCCTCGCAAAGCGGGCCTCATCGCACGGGTTCGAGGTGGCAATCGTCTCGATCGACAAGGATTTTTTTCAGCTCGTGCACGACGGCGTCCGTGTTTACGACCCGCGGGAAGAGGGCGCATGGTTCGACGAGAATGGTGTCATCGAGAAGTTCGGGGTCAAACCGTCACAAGTCACCGACGTCCTTGCACTTGTCGGTGACACCAGCGACAACGTGGCCGGAGTGCCTGGCATCGGGAAGAAGGGCGCTGTCGACTTGATCACCCAGTACGGCAGTCTTGATGGACTCCTCGAGCACGCCGGCGAGCTCAAACCCAAACAGCGTGAAGCGCTGGCCACGCATCGAACGGCAGCGCTCCAAAGCCGCGAACTCGTGACCATTCGCACCGATGTTCCCGTGGAGGTGGACTTCGAGGCGCTCAAATATCGCGGCGCGTCGCGCGAGCGCTGCTACGAGCTGTTCTCACGCCTCGCATTCCGGACGCTGGTCAACGACTATGCGCCCACCGCGGAGAACATTCAAAAGGACTACGCGCTCGTCCGCACCGAGGCCGAACTCGACACACTCGTTGCCGACCTGCGCTCAGCTGGTGAATTCGCGCTGCGAGTCATTCCAAGCGAACCGTCTGCGATGCGCGCCAGCGTCGTCGGCGTCGCATTCTCCAGCCGCGATCGTCAGGCGCGCTACGTTCCGGTGGGACATGAAGGAGAAGACGGCGGCGGTGATCTGCTTGCGGGTGCGACCACGCCCGAGCAGGTAGATCTCCGGACGGCGATGGACCGGTTGCGTCCGCTGCTCGAGGATTCGTCAGTTCGCAAACTGGGTCACGACCTGAAGTTCGACGTCATCGTCCTGGCGCGGCACGGCGTCACGCTCGCGGGGCTCGAGTTCGACTCGATGCTCGCCAGCTATCTGCTGGACGCCACACGCCCTGGTCATCCGCTCGAGGAATCATCCCTCGAGCATCTCGGCTATAAGGCACTTAC
>Ga0065705_10104639_pt1 | contig 12410 bp, 12 predicted proteins | sample SwibulcommuniRL2_FD_59092 | JGI IMG/M metagenome (GOLD analysis project Ga0065705, IMG submission 59092) | Bulk soil microbial communities from switchgrass field near Rose Lake, East Lansing, Michigan, USA - RL2 Bulk Soil v2 (version 2) | ecosystem: Environmental > Terrestrial > Soil >... | reverse complement strand
GGCCACCGCCGACGCCGCCGCATTCGCCGCCGCGGAAGACCTCTTCCGTAACTACCCGGCCAACAAGGGACTCGACCCCAGCGGAACCGCCAGGGAGCGGGCCCTGGCGATCGCTGCCGCCAACGGCTTTGCCGGCGACGGAACCATTTCCACGGTAACCGTCCACATTTCGCCCGAGGCCTACACCGGCGGCCCGCGCAAGGGCCAGCCGCTCCCGCGCGGCTATGCCGAGGTCAGCGTCCAATACAACCAGCCCCGCTACTTCAGCGTGATTTTCGGCAGCGGGGCCATCCCGGTGCCGGCCCGCGCGGTCGCCCGTGGCAACTGGGAACCGTCGTATATCGGCATTCACGTCTTGGACCTGCATGCGCCCTCCGCGCTCTATGGCAACGGCAACGGCCTCGCCGTAATCACAGGTGCAAAGGTGATCGTCAACTCGGACAATCCCGAGGCCGCGACGACCAACGGTCTGGTGATGCAATCCGACGATTTCAAGATCACAGGCGGCTCGCGGACGATTGGTGGCGGTGCGTTCATCGGCCCCATCGAGTATGAAACGCCGCCGCAGCCCGATCCCCTCCGCAACATTCCTGAGCCCGACCCGACCGGCATGCCCAGCAATAACAAGCTGACTTTGACCAACGGCACGCGGAACATCACGCCCGGCGTCTATCGTGGCGGCATCAAGGTCTCCGGCCAAGGCAACTTGAACATGGCTCCTGGCATCTATTACATGGATAGTGGTGGCTTTGCATTCACCGGCCAGGGCAACCTGTACGCACCAAACGTGATGATCTTCAACGCTCCCACCAAGAGCAGCGACGTGATAACCATCAGCGGTACCGGCTCGATCTTCATGAGTCCACCGGCGGACGGAATCTACAAAGGCCTCACGCTCTTTCAGGATCGTGAATCGACCAACGAGTTGTCCGTGCAGGGTGGCGGCAATATGGACATCACCGGCACGTTCTACTGCGCAAACGGAACCCTCGCCATCGGCGGTGGCGGTGCCGGCAGAATTGGCTCGCAGTACATCAGCCGCTACCTGTCGATCAAGGGCAACGGCACGCTGCGAATCGACTACAACCCCACGCAGGCGATTCCCGTGCGGGTGCTGCACCTTGTTGAGTAGGCCTGTCGTAGCGGCCACAAGTCAGCTCGTTTCACCGAGGAATCGTCGCAGTCGCGGCGATTCCTCGCGTCATTTGGGGACCCAGTGATTGGGGACCGGGTGAACAGTCTCCATCGCTGCTTGCAAGTCCGCCAAAAAAGGCCCGCCGCTTCCGCCGATTCTCCTCCGAAACCACAGGCCGCGTTGCACTTGCAGCGACCGCCTTCTCCTCGACTGGCGCCGAGCTCTCTTCCTCAGCCAAAAAAACTGAACAGCCCCTGACCGGGGGATTCTCAGCTTCGCCCGTGCCTTCGCTCTGCCTCTGCTGCTCAACCTCCAACCCGGATTCCTCGCCTTCCAACTTTGAACCTTGAACCTCGAACTTTGAACTCTCCTGTCCCCTGTCCTCTGTCCCCTGTCCCCTTGCTGCCGCCGCTTTCTCAATCGCCACTTGCAGGCCAATGGTCTTCATTGCGATCCGTGCCGCGAGCATCACGTACCGCGGATCGCCGAAGCTGCCGCGCGCTGGGCGCGATGAGCAATGCTGCTGCGAGTCGTGGATGTGTGCAGGAAGATCTTTGGAATCGCGCCACGCCTGCATCGCTTGCGCATAGAGATAGTCAAACCGATCGTGGGCGATCCTGGCGCCCACAGCCAATCGCTGCGCCGGCGTCGCCTTAGCCAGGTGCGGCACTTCGCTGGCCATCCACTCGGCCACCTGATCGCGAATCTGGATCACCCGCGTCTGCGAAATCCCCATCATCCGGGCCGCGGTCCGCGTGCTCTCCCCTTCGACGGTGATCAGGCCGTACACCTCAAAATCCCGCTCACTCGGCGGCAGCGGCACTTGGGAAATTGGGACCGGCGTCTCGCTTGTCCGTTCAACCAGCACTTGCTCAATAGCATTCGCGATCATGGGTGTGTCTCCTGCTTGGCCACGTTCTCGCGGCAACTTGGAAATGGGAAAAACCGCGGCCCCATTCAACACACCCTGCGTGACTAGTCTGGTCGTAAGATAGGCAAACTTGCGTCGCATCCCGATACTGTGCATTGACTTAAATTTTTCCGCAAACCGCTCAAAACGGCCCATTCCCTATATTTCTGTCTCTCATTTTTCTGTCATTTCCTAGCACCGCTCGAGCGCCGGTGTTCCATCCAAAATGGGCCTCGACTTGCTCATTCCCCGATTTCCGCCGCGCCAATTCCCCGCGATGCTCGCCATCGCCGCGCTCGGCGCACTCGCCGCGTCCCTCTACGGCATCCTGCACGACCAGCTCACCTACACGCTCGCCCCCGAGTATTTCACGCACCTCAAGTTCCAGCAGTTTGCCTGGGCCGAGCTCGGCTGGCCACGGCGAGCCTTCGTCGCCGAGATTGGCTGCCTGGCCAGTTGGTGGGTCGGCCTGATCGGCGGCTGGCTGGTGGCCCGCGCTGGGGCAGCCGAATTAGCGCCTCCCTTGCGCTGGAGAGTTGTCGCTCGCTCATTCGCCCTCGTTGGGCTCGTCACACTCACCGCGGGTCTGGCCGGCTGGCTTGGTGGCACCTTTGTCGCCCACAATTCCAGCCTCTCCAACTGGCAGATCGCTCGCCAGTCGCTTGGCGTCCGCGATCTGCCGGCCTTTGTTACCGTTGCCTACATTCACAACGCAACCTATCTCGGCGCGGCTCTCGGCATCCTGATCGCTATCCTCTACATCCGCTGCTACCGAAGGAGAGCAACCAGCCCAGCTTGCTCGAAGTGCTGATCGGTCGTGAGTGCCTCCATCAACCTCAGCTCTTTCATAACGCAAAAGCTGACACAATCGGTAAATGACCAAGCCTGGTCGGAATGCTTCATGAAGAACGCTCGCGCTATGGTGAAACGGCTTTCGTCCATCCACATGACGCGACAAGCCGTGGATTGAAAAACGCGATCAAACAGTTCTTCCACCAGGCGTCCCTCGCCCCGAACCTTGAGCAACGTTGCTGTTTCGTCAAGCACGTAATCCGTCGTAACAAGCCTGCGCTTGTCGGCCGCGGCACGCCGAAGCATGCGCCCAGCGGTTTGATGCTTCGGGTCGCGCTGGATCAGAAGCGCATAAAATCCGCTCGTATCGACGAACAACTCACGTGCCATAGATGGCCCGATCGATCTCGGCATTCGTGAGCGGCTGGGCCGTTGAACTGGCCAACGTGTCGAGCTGATAGATCGGATCGTCCTGCGAAATCGCGTCCGATCCAATCGGCTCCAGCCTGGCCACTGGCTTGCCGCGGTAGGTCAGAACAAACGCCTCCCCTTTGCCGACCCGCTTTAACACAGATTCGGCCGCTTTGCGGAATTGGAGTATGGAGACGGTTTTCACTGACGACACCCAATCAGCTAAATGTGACATGAAGTTGAACTTCAAGTTGAAGTATAGCACGAGCGTCGTGAGGAGCAACTCCAACCGGCTGGGCGCCAGCCGTAGGATGGAATTCCATGCTGCACCAATCGCCCGAAATCTCCCACGTCCCGATTGTCGATATCGGGCCGCTCGTCTCTGGCTCATCCCAGAAAGCAACAGTCGCTGACCAGCTCGGTGCGGCCTGCCGCGAGTGCGGCTTCTTCTACATCGTTGGCCACGGGGTGGACGAGTCACTCATCAGCCGCCTCGAACAGCTCAGCGGGCAGTTCTTCGCACTCGATCAGGCAACAAAGATGCAGATCAGCATGGCCCGTGGAGGCCGGGCCTGGCGGGGCTACTTTCCCGTCGGCGGCGAGCTGACGTCCGGCAAGCCCGATCAGAAGGAAGGGCTCTATTTCGGTGCTGAACTCCCCGATGATCACCCCGCCGTGCTGGCTGGCAAGCCAATGCACGGCCGAAACCTTTTCCCCGACATTCCGCAGTTCCGCGAGACCGTGCTCGACTATCTGGCGGCGCTCACCGAGGTCGGCCACAGCCTCATGGCCGGTCTGGCCTTCAGCTTGGGAGTCGAAGAAACCTACTTCGCCGACCGCTACACCCGTGATCCGCTGATTCTGTTCCGAATTTTCAATTATCCGTACTCACCAAAACCAATCACAACAAGCGAAGACTTCCGCTGGGGTGTGGGCGAACATACCGATTACGGCGTGCTGACGATTCTCCGGCAGGACGACGTCGGTGGTCTTCAAGTTCGCTCCCGCTCGCGGTGGATCGACGCACCACCAATCCCCGGCTCTTTCCTTTGCAACATCGGAGACATGCTCGATCGGATGACCCGCGGCCTGTATCGCTCGACGCCGCACCGCGTCCTCAATACGGCCCAGCGCGATCGGCTGTCGTTTCCCTTCTTCTTCGATCCCAATTTCGACGCCGAAATTCATCCCATCGAGGCACTCGCGACACGCGCGGCCGCTGACGATCGTAACGATCGCTGGGACAAAGCCAGCGTTCACGAGTTTCGTGGAACCTATGGCGACTACCTCCTGGCCAAAGCGGCCAAGGTGTTCCCGCAGCTTCGGCGGGAAGTGCTCTAGCCGTTTCACTTGTCCGGCCCCCTCGCGAAAGCTACGATCAACTCGACACCTTCCGTGGAAAGAGAATCTCGTGATCTGTTTCAGCACCCGGACGACCTTGGTTTTGCTGGCAGCGCAATTCGCCTGCGCCCCGCTCGCGGCAATCGGCATGGCCCGCGCTGCCAACAACGTCACCACCATCGCGGTTCCGGGCGGCGGCCAGCCTTTATCGGCCAAATGCGATCCGCAGGGCGTCATCCACTTGCTGTACGCTTCGAATGATGGTCCCAGCTACGTGCGGTCCACCGACGGCGGCAAGACCTTCAGCAGTCCCATCGCCGTCGTGGACAAAGCGGCGCGGAAGCCGGGACTGGAGTTCAGCGCGTGGGACATGGCGGTGGGCAAGGGTGGCTCGGTGCATGTGGCGATGGGCACCAATGCCTGGAAGCTGAAGCTGCCCAAGGAAGAGTGGGCCTTCTTTTACGCCCGGCTCGATCCCGGGGCTGCCACGTTCTCGCCCGTGCGGAATCTGAACCATCAGCCGAGCGAAGGCTTTTCGCTCGCGGCCGACGACAAGGGAAATGTCACCGCCTGCTGGCTGTCCGGCAAGCTGTACGCCAGCATCTCTCACGACGACGGCGCGTCGTTCGCGCCCGCTGCAGAGATCGATTCGTCGCTGGACCCCTGCGACTGCTGCACGACCAGTGCGGCCTATGCCGCCGACGGCCGCCTGGCCTTGCTCTATCGCGAAGAAACCGACAACCAGCGCGACATGTTCCTGGTCCTCTGGGACCAGAGCAAAAGCAAGCTGTCGCGGACGCGGGTCAGCTCGACGCTATGGAAGATCGATGCCTGCCCGATGAGCTACTACTCCGTCGTACCCAACAAGGACGGCCTTTTGGCCGTGTGGCCGACGGAAGGGCAGATCTATTTCGCCCGGCTCGACAGCTTCGGCAAGCCGCTTGCCCCCAGCGAAATCAAAACACCGGGAGAAACGGGCATGCGCACCGGCATGTTGGCGCTTGCCGACCCGGGCGGCAACACCCTGGTCGCCTGGAAGAAAAACGGCCAACTCTCCTGGCAGCTCTATGACCAAAAAGGCCAGCCCTCGGGACGTCTCGAATCGGTCAAGAGCGCGGGCAACGGAGTCGCCGGCGTGGTCGATGCCAAGGGCCACTTTGTGCTGTTTCGGTAGTTCGCGCTCATCACTTTGCGGCCGTGAGGCGATTCCCCTCGCTGCCGTTCCCGCCGCAAGGTACGATGAACCTTGTACCGGAAGGCCTGCCTTCCCGTCGCGGCTGCGGTTTGTGCGAGCTCCCTTTGGACGTCGGAATTGACGAACCCCGGAGTGCCGCAGCAGCGAGTTTTGTTCGCACCACCTGAGAGCAGGTGTCTGATGTCTGCGGTTGCCAGTGGCAAATCCAACGGAGCATCCCCCGAACTCAAAATCGTCAAAGACGCCACTTGCACGTTCTGCGGCTGCGTGTGCGACGACATCGATCTGACCGTCCAAGGACACCGGATCGTCAAGGCCGAACGGGCCTGCGTGCTGGGCAACGGCTGGTTCTTGAATCACGACATTGAGGACCGCCCGGCCTGCACCATCCACGGCCAGCCGGCCAGCGTCGCCGAGGGAATCGAGAAGGCCGCCCAGATTCTCGCGGGCGCGAAATATCCGCTCGTCTATGGCCTTTCGGACACGACGGCCGAATCGCAGCGCGTTGCCGCAGGCATTGCCGACTGGATCGGCGGCAACCTCGATACGACAACCAGCGTCTGCCACGGCCCCAGCGGCATGGCCTTTCAAGGGGTCGGCGAAGTGACCGCGTCGCTGGGCGAAGTGCGCAACCGCGGCGACTTCATCATGTTCTGGGGCTCGAACCCCGCCGAAAGTCATCCGCGCCACTTCACCAAGTACAGCTTGATGCCCAAGGGGATGTTCCTCCCCAACGGCCGTAAGGACCGGACGATGGTGATCGTCGATGTCCGCAAGACCAAAAGCGCCAAGGCGGCCGACATTCTGATTCAGATCAAGCCGCGAGCCGATTTCGAGGGACTCTGGGCCTTGCGGGCCTTGGCCAACGGCGTGGAACTCGATCCGGTGCAAGTCGAGGCCGACACCGGCGTGCCGCTCTCGACATGGCAGGACCTGATGGACCGCATGAAGCGGGCCAAGTTCGGCGTGATCTTCTTCGGCATGGGACTGACGATGACCCGCGGCAAGCACGCCAACAGCGAGGCCGTGCTCGCCCTCACGCGCGACATGAACAAGCACACGCGGTTTGTCTGTAAGCCCAACCGCGGCCATGGCAACGTGACCGGGGCCGATAACGTCGTGACCTGGCGGACTGGCTATCCCTTCGGCGTCAACCTGGGACGCGGCTATCCGCGGTTTAACCCGGGCGAATACACGGCGGCTGACGTGCTGGCCCGCAAGGAGGCCGACGCGGCCCTCATCGTCGCTAGTGATCCGATGGCCAACTTCAGCCAGCCGGCCCGCGAGCACTTGAAGACGATTCCCTATATCGCCCTCGATCCCAAGGACAGCCCGACGACGCGGCACGCCACGGTCGCCTTCACCGTCGCCACATACGGAATCAATGTCCCCGGCACTGTTTATCGCATGGACGATGTGCCCATTCCTCTGCGTCCCGCATTTGAATCGCCGTTTCCCAGTGACTTCGACATCCTCACCGGCATCGAAAAGCGGGTGAAGGAACTCAAAGCGGTCGCCAACGGCCTTCCCACGCGGCGCGCAAGCCTGCGGCCAGTGGGCGCCTGATGTATGCTCTTGCTAGGTGCGAATTGCAAGGCTTTGTTCAACCGGCATTGCGTTTGATGTTAGAATGAATCGAGCTGTATAGGGATTCAGGAGTTCCAGATGACGCTTGCCATTCCCACCGATTTGGAACAGAAGCTCGTGGACCGCGCTCGGCAGCGAAATGTAAGCGTAGAAGCGCTCGTGGGCGAGGCACTGCATTGGTATCTTCGCCTGGAACCGGGCTTGATCGACGAACTCGAAGCCTGGCAAGACGTCCGGGATGAAGCGATATCGATCGTTGAGGAGTCGTCGCGTTGAAACTGGGCGACGTGCATTGGGTCGATTTGCCCGATCGCGGCGGCCGCGAACAACGTGGCCGCAGGCCAGCGGTGATTTGGCAGGACACGGCGGCATTCTCTGGACTCCCAACGATTCTCGTAATCCCGCTCTCGTCGCAGCAAGGAGCACTGCGGTTCTCAGGTACAGCGTTGATCCAACCTTCTTCGGCAAACGGGTTGAGCCTGCCGTCCGTAGCTCTAGTCTTCCAAATCGGCGCTTGCGACGTGCGGCGAATCGAGCAACGGATTGGTCGGTTGAGCGACAGCGATCTGGCAACGATTCGAGCACTCGCACGCCAGCTTCAGGGGCTGGGCTAGTAGCGCGGCGCGGTGTCGAGCGAGGGGTGGCCGGTTCTTTCTGACACCGCCCGCTATAATGCAAGTGTCAAATCCTTCCCCGGCCCGCGGGCCTGTGGGAGAGCGGCTCTCCGTGGTCAGCGGGCCCTGGCGAAAGCGAGGTGCATCGTGCAACTGCCACGTTGGATCGAGGCCACGCTCGAACAAGAGCACGTTCCGTATCGGGTGCATCACCATCGCCCCCGTTACACCTCTCAGGACGTCGCCGCCGAGGAACACGTCTCCGGCCATCGGCTGGCGAAGGTTGTCGTCGTCCGGGCCGGCGATGAGTTTGTGGCCGTCGTACTACCCGCGTCGCGGCGGCTGGACCTGCTGGCCGTGAGCGAAGCAATGGGCAGCGTCGCGTGCCGCCTGGCGACCGAGCAGGAAATCGCCGAGCGGTTCATTGATTGCGAAGTCGGGGCCATTCCGCCCCTGCAACATTGGGATGGCGTCAAGCTGCTGGCCGACGCGTCGCTCATGCAAGGCCGGGGACCGATGATGTTCCAAGCGGGCACCCATGAGGACGCGATCGAACTGTCATGCGACGACTGGCGGCGGATCGCGCACCCCATGGCCGGACGCTTCGCGACGTCGCTCAACTGACGAACTTCCCATAGCTCACCACTGCGGCTGCATTCCCAGCAGCCGCCGCAAATGGCCGATCTGGCCAGCGTGGATCAACTCGTGCTGGCTGCACCACAAAAGCGACCGCAGCCGCGTGTTGGCAATGCGATGCGGCCGCTCGCAGGGCTCCTCGAGGCGGGCTGGGTCGAATGACGACGATTCGGCCAGCAGCCGCTCGTGAACGCGGTCGAAAACGGCCCGAATTTCCGCAGCCGACGGATACGCCGCCAGATCAGCGGACGGGACGCTGCCGCGACCGAACATTTGGCGAAGGGCCGTCGAGATGAGTTCTTCGTCGGCTGGTTGCTGGCCGCGAATCCGAGACAGGCCAAGCCAGTATTCTGCGCTCGCCAAGTGGCCGACCTGCCAAGCCACATGCGTCGCCGCGCCCGGCGGCATCTCGAACCAGCGCTCCAGCGGAATGTCGCTCACCAGCTCCGTCGTGTACCAGCGAGCAAAGCGGATTTGCTGGAGTGCGTTGTGCAAATCTGGGAGGGATAACATAGCTGCGAGTCCCATCAAGGAAAGCTGGGGAAACCTGGCGGGCAGCGAAATCTAAGTCGGTCTTGGCCGCGCAAGCCGATATTTGATACAAGCGGGCCACGAAGCGAGCTGTAACCCCGTCCGCTAGCACGACCCAGACATTGCCGCCGCCGCCTTGGTTCGCCAAGGCCGCGAAGAACGACCTCGCCCGACGCCATGCGCAATTTTCTCCGCGTCGTTCGTCTTACGCTCAATCGCCGCTGGACGTTTGCCGCGGCGATGCTCTGTTCGGTGGGCGTGGCGGTGCTCTGGGGCGCCAATCTGGGCCTCATCAAGCCCATCGTTGACGTCGTCTTCAGCGAAAAGCCGCCGCACGCCTTTGCGGATGCCAAAGTCCAGGCTGGCCAGGAAAAAGTTGCGGGCTTCCAGAAAGAAATCGCCGCCATCGACGCGGAACTTGCGCGCGGTGCGCCGAACGCCAAAGACCTCGCCCGAAAACGCCAGGCCCTCGACAACAAGCGCGACGCCGCTCAAAAGGAACTCAAAGCGGCCCAGTACCTCCAGCCGCTCGTGAAGGGGTTCTTGCCCAACGATTCGTTCGTCACGCTGGCCCTGTTTGTTGGCTTTTTGCTCGTGGCGACGCTGATCAAGGACGCGCTCTTCGTCGGCAACCAGATGCTGATCGAGCGGTTGACGCAGCTGGCCCTGCTCGACCTGCGGAAAACGCTCTTCCGCAAGCTCCTCAAAATGGAGATGGCCCATTTCGGCAACGACCACACCAGCCACCTGATGCACCGGTTCACGGGCGATATCAACTGCTCCATGAACGGCGTCAACGTGCTCCTGGGCCGGATGACTCTCGAGCCGCTCAAGATGGCGGCCTGCCTCATCGGCGCGGCGCTGATCTGCTGGCGGCTGCTTGTCGTCTCGCTGCTCATCGCGCCCTTGGCAGTGTGGATCATCGCCCGCCTGTCGCAATCGCTCAAAAAGGCGAACCGGCGGGCGATGGAGGAGATGGGCAAGCTCTACGAACAACTGTCCGAAACGTTCTCCGGCATCCAGGCAGTCAAGGCGTTCGGCATGGAGCGGCACGAGCGGCGAAAGTTCCATCAGGGGGGCAAGCGATACTTCCGCAAGGCGCTGCGGATCATGCTGTTTAATGCCCTGGGCCGGGCGAGCTCGGAGTTCCTGTACACCGTCGTCATCTGCACGGCGATCATCGCGGGAGCGTACTTGGTGATCAACGAGCAAACAACCCTCTTGGGCATTCCGATCATGGATCGGCCGCTGAGCCTCGCGTCGCTGCTGGCGTTTTATGCACTTCTGATGGGCATCAGCGACCCGGCGCGCAAGATGTCGGACGTCTGGAACACGCTTCAGCGGGGCATGGCCGCGGCCGATCGGCTGTATGAAGCCCTGGACCGCGAGCCAACGATCGTCGATCCGCCCGATCCCAAGCCGCTACCGTCGCTGCGGCCCGACCTGGTGTTCGAGAAGGTCACGTTCCACTATCAGAGTGGCCACAACGTCCTGTCCGACATCAATCTCACGATCCGCTTCGGCGAAACCGTCGCGATCGTCGGCCCCAACGGCTGCGGGAAAACAACGCTGTGCAATCTGCTGCCGCGGTTTTACGATCCGGTCGGCGGCGCGGTGAAGCTGGGCGGCATCGACCTCCGCGAGCTGCGAATCAAGGACATCCGCTCGCTCACCGGCCTGGTGGCCCAGCAGGGGATGCTGTTCGACGACACCGTCTGGAACAACATCCGCTATGGCTCGCCGCACGCCACGCGCGACGAAACGATCGCCGCTGCCGAGAAGGCGTATGCCCACAAGTTCATCACCGAAAAGCTGCCGCACGGCTACGAAACCGAAGCGGGCGAACGGGGCGGCCGGCTCTCCGGCGGGCAGCGCCAACGCATCCTGCTGGCCCGGGCGATCCTCCGCGATCCCAAATTCCTGATCCTGGACGAAGCGACCAGCCAGATCGACCTCGAAAGCGAGCAACTGATTCACCGGGCCCTCGAGCAGTTCATTCGGGGCCGCACGACGCTCATGATCACCCACCGCATGTCGTCGATCGCCCTGGCCGACAAGATCGTCGTCATGGACCACGGCCGGATCATCGACGCCGGCACACACGACGAACTCGTCCGCCGCTGCGATCTGTACGGGCGGCTGTATCACTTGGGATTCAAGGAAATTGCCTAGTCAGTTGTCCGTGGTCAGTGGTCAGTGGTTCCCAGTGAGCGGCACCACGGCCTCTGCCAACTGACAACTGCCAACTGACTACTGACCACTGACAAACGACAAAACCATGGACGCCTCAATCGCCATCTGCACTTGGAACCGCTCGGACCTCTTGGACAAGACTCTCGAGCGGATGCGGCAGCTCGACATTCCGCCGGGTACGAGCTGGGAAATCGTCGTCGTCAATAACCGCTGCACGGACAACACCGACGAGATCATCGCCAAGCACACCGGATCACTTCCCGTGCGGCGGGTGTTCGAGGACAAACAGGGGCAATCGCACGCACGCAATGCGGCGGCCGTGGCGGCCCAGGGCGAACTTGTCATCTGGACCGACGACGACGTGCTCGTCGATTCCAAGTGGCTGGCCGAGATGCTGGCCGCGGCCCGCGCCAGGCCCGAGTTCAGCTTCTTTGGCGGACCCATCGAGCCGTGGTTCGAGCACGACCCGCCCCAGTGGCTGCTCGACAATTGGCCCGCGATCAACGGGGCCTTTGCCTTCCGCGATTTGGGCACGGAAGTCTTCGAATTCGACCTCAAGCGGCTCCCCTACGGCGCGAACTATGCCATGCGGACCAGCGTCCAGCGGGCGTTTCCTTACAACCCCAAGCTGGGCCGCGTTGCGACCGGCGAAATCCGCGGCGAAGAGACGGACGTGTTGCACAAGCTGCTGGCGGCCGGTCATCGCGGCCTGTGGGTGCCGACCTCCAAGGTCAAGCACTTCATCCCTGCCGATCGCCTGACGCTCGACTACATCCGCCGCTTCTTCCACGGCATCGGCCAGACCGAGTTCATCCGCAAGCACGCTGTAGGGAACGCCCTCAGTGGCGTTCCGACCACAGCCAGCATCCCAATGTGGGAGCGACCTCGAACGCTGATCAACGCTCTGCAAGCCGAAATGCGCTATCGCTACTACAGCACGTTTCGCCCAACCAAGACCAAACGCTGGGTCAACTCACTTGTCCGCGCGAGCCGCCAATGGGGCCACCTGGCCGCGTGCAATGCGGCGATGAAGAAGGCCGCCTGAGCGGCGATCCGAAATGGGAG
>Ga0065705_10002074_pt1 | contig 12411 bp, 8 predicted proteins | sample SwibulcommuniRL2_FD_59092 | JGI IMG/M metagenome (GOLD analysis project Ga0065705, IMG submission 59092) | Bulk soil microbial communities from switchgrass field near Rose Lake, East Lansing, Michigan, USA - RL2 Bulk Soil v2 (version 2) | ecosystem: Environmental > Terrestrial > Soil >... | reverse complement strand
GTCGCGGAGAAGCTAGTCGAGCTAGGTGTCTCACCTTCGCCACCAGCGATTCAGCTGTACCGGTCAACTTGCGGCGTGAGTAAGGCTCGTTGATCCAGCGTGTGAGATCCGTGCCCCGGCCGAGGTCGGCCCCGTCGGGTAGCTACCCCAGCGGTCGTGGGGTCCATCTGATCCCAAAACAGTTACCCATTGTCCACTGGAAGCCTGTTAACCAGCAAAGTGGTCTACCCAAATCATGTGCGACATTTTGGCCTGCTCCGAAACTCAGGAATGGAATTTCGTCGGGGGTAGCGCCTGAATCTCTTCTCTGTGAACTGCGTTCCCTGGTCGGAAATGATGTGAGCAGATCTCTCGCCCGCTCTCCGGAATGTTCCCTTGAGGTATCTTCGGTCCGCCGCCGAGGAAGGCAGCGAGCAGTAAACTGGAATGCCCATCATTCGGCGGGAGAAGTGATCGACGGCCACGACTAGCCACCAACAGAATGGCCCCGCTGTCGCAGTTCGGGGTTCATGCTCTCGAAAGCCCAACCCCTGGTGAGTTGAAATACTGCTGTTCGAAAAATGGCCATGTCTCATTTTCCCCTGTGAATGAAATGGGGAAATCGTTCCTTGACACAGGTTGACTCCAAGCGTACTTTCCCTCCAGGGGAAGCCTGACACGGCATCGGGGATCGCAGCAATGCGGCCGAGCAGGCAGATAAATGCCCCGGTAGTGCCTCGCCTTCGGGAAGCAATCGCTTTCCCGGCCTCCCGCTCTCCGCCCGCCGAGTGTTTCAGGGACTCTGCCTCGTTCATTGCTTACGAGCGTCTTTCGCACTGCAGAGGCAGGGTAGCGAGGGGTTGGCGTGGGCTGGCCCCTCCGACCTCTTGGTTCGCAAGGCCGCTACCCACAGCGGGTCCTGGAAAGGGTTTCAACGCGGCGAGCGCCGTGACAGTTCTTCCGAGGACATTGCGACGCCTTCCACGATGACGCCCTTCCTCCTCCCGAGGCTCCGGGTTCAAGCTCTCTGAAGCCCAGCCCTGTGTGAGTGCAAGCGAGGTCCTGGCAAGTGAGATGACCTAGACGACCGCCGAGCGGACGCTACGGGGCCCCTAGATTCTTTGGAACCGACTGCCGGCTTTCCACAATATACAAGTTGACCCTTGGTGGGGTGGCAATCAACGCAAGAGGAGGGAAGTTATGATACAGAGGAAGCTCGGGCTCGTCGTTTTTGTGTTGGGGATCTGTCTGGTCGGATCGAAAGCAGTCGCAACGGAATGCGTGTCCGAATACACCTGGAAGTGCGATGACAAGCAACCGAATGCGTGCAAGGGGTTCTTCTTTGGCGTGCTCGGGGCCGGAGACATCGAGGCGTACCAGGAGTCGAATCCGGACGTACCGCAGTGTCCCTCCGCCTTTCCCCCAGCCCACGAGCTCCGCCAAGTCCTGCGGTTCTCGGACCTGCCAAAGGGCGGCCACAAGGTTCGGCTATCGTACGATCCCCATGATGTCTGTGGAGACGAGTCTGGGCCGCAGGAGGTCGTGACACTCTCGAAGCGAGTGGCGAATGGTTGCGAGGAGACCGGCATATTTCAGGTGATCCAGAGCCTTGATGAAGACTGCTGCTCGGAGATGACAGACTACGACCTGTCTAACTCCGGAATGACAGATATCTGCATCTCCTTCGCGTCGACCAACTCGAGGGGCTACCGAGACGAATTCTACGTCAGCCATCAGGCTGGACATTCCCATCCGGCGATCGTGACCACGCTTGACACCGTCTATACCGGCGACGGGGAGGTGACGAATCCAGGAATCATCTATTCGGGGAATTACACGAACACCCGGACTTCGGACAACGTTCGAGAAGTCCTGAAGGAGGCTGGAGCCCAGCATCGGCTCCTGCACGTGTACGAAATCAAAAAAATCCCCGACGCGTCATCTTATAAGCTAAAGGTCGAAGGCTATCGTCCCAACAACAGCGATGGGGACAATTTCCAGATCATATACAGGTGGAGCAGCACTGGATGCACAACCACGGGCATATTCCAGAACTCCGGAATCACCATCAACTCCGAGGCGGAGTCGACGTATGAAGCCACGATTGGCCGTTCACCCGGATCGCTCTGTGTGGCCGTGGACGATACCACCGGAGGGTCGACCGATGATTCTGTCTTCATTGACCGGGTGTTCCTTGAAATCACTGACCCAGTTTGCCCGTAAGCGCCGCCGGCGATGCCGCACCGGGACCAAGAAGCCCGGCAATGCTCCACTGCACTAGGACATCGAAATTGAATGGTACATCTTGGCCGCATTCGCAGCTCTTAAGGCGAAGTTCGTAGTTCCGATCTGTGTTTGAGGCCAGATAATCGCTGCCCCGAGTCGTCGGGGATCAAGATGATAGAGCCCCGGTCGCCGAGCGCGGTCGGGGCTCTTGTTCTTTAGAGTTCACGCGGACTTACGGCCCGCCACAAGGCCTCTTCCCACGAGCCGCAAACCTGTTACCCAGAGAGTGCCGGAATCCGCCCGAAGAGCGGGATCTCCCCCCCAAACTCTCTCCCTCTCTGTTAACCGAACGATTGGCGGGTTAACAGGTAGAGAGTCAAAAACGCCTCGGAGTTCTCCTAGCTGTTAGCCAGAGGGTTGGCGGAGACGACGTGGTTCTATAGGTCGGAGAGCGGGCCAAATGTATTGCGCCGCGTTAGCCCGGGGCGTATAGTGCGCGGAAAGACTCGCCATTCTATGATTACAGCCGAGCTAGATTGCGAGTAACTCATCCATGAGGCTTGTTCCATGTTGACAGGTGAGAATTTAATGCGTCCGGATGGGTGCCTGCGCGAGCAGCAGTAATGTATTCCCTAGGGGATTTCATCGCTTGGCTTCTTGATGGCGCAGTCGGGGGACTCTTCCTCGGAGAGGATGCGAGGCCCCAAAAGTACGCCATCGCAGGGATTCTCGGTGTCGTAGCGATGTGGCTGTTTGTACGCGGCTATCGTCTCCATCCAACCTGGACGAGCCGCTTGTGGAGTGGCTCTTTTAAGTGGGGTGCGTTTTTCGCAGTTTGGGCTCTCGCCACGGTGTTTTTTGCACGCCGTGACCCAAACCACGGCAAGTATTGGTGACATGTTCGCCTGAGTACGAACCAGACCTCTCGACCTGTGGAACGGCCAAAATGGCTCACATAGTTGGGCTAGTGCACCTCAATTCCTCACATTCCTCCACTGCTCAGGGTTGGAATGAAGGGAAACTAGTTTTGGGCGCTTAGACGAAGGTCTAGCCAGAAGAGAAGCCAAATCAATAACCTTAACTGTGGTTGAAATCAAAGTGTTTGTCAGATTCTTCCTTCTCTCATTCCTTTCCTTGCAGCTCATTGCATCACAACTCACATCCGAGTCTTACTTCGACAAGCCGGCCCCTGAATGGCGGGAAGGCCCTATCCGTTACATCTTGACCCCGGAAGAGGATGCAGAGTACAGGCAATTGGGCACGGAATCAGAACGACAGGCATTCATCCGGAACTTTTGGGCGCACCTAGATCCAATTTTGGAGGAGTCCAACAATCAACGGCGCACGCAGTATTGGAGACGAGTCGATCAAGCCAATAACCTGTTTCATGACCCTATCCTCCACGGCTGGAAATCGGATCGTGGTAAGGCCTACATCCTCCTTGGACCTCCAAACGAGGTACAACTTCTCGGCGAGGAGGAAATATGGATCTACTGGACACTACCCCTCACAGAGAGGCCCTATGAATCGCGACTAGTCTTCAGGAGAAGCACCACCGGAATGATGCGCTTGTCGCAACCTCCCTTGCGGCGCTCTCAAGGAAGTCACGGTCGAGGGGAAACGCCCCTAGAGGAGAGTCTCCTAAGTCGTGTGTTGAATGAGGGAGGCGCGCAATTGATCCCGGGGCGATTCGTCATAAGCGAAAACTCGGTCAAAGCAGAATATTACTTTCCGGCACTCAATCCAGCTTGCAGTTACAGAACCTACCGAGCTGACGATGGAATGACGCTGGTGGTCATGGATATCTATTTTCCGGAGGACCAGTTTAGCGGGCACATACCCCCCAGGTCTGGTCCAGACGTGGGTCTTACAGCAGCGATCGCATCTGTGAACGACAGGGAGCAAGTTGTATCCTTCAGTAAACCCATGCACTCGAGCTCTGAACATCTTGAGGGTTTCCGGGGACCGAAGAGTTTTCAAGCATCTTTCGAGCTTCGACCGGGAGTCTACAAGGGGGTCTTCACACTCGTGGAGCGATGGTCTCATTTTGGAGCATCTTTTGATCGTACAATGCTCGTGCCTGATTATCAGAAGGTGTTTTCGCTAAGTTCAGTGACCATCACCCGTCCGCCTGAGAAGCCACAAGATAAGTCGCCCGATTCGGTTGCTTTCGCCTACTACTCGCAAGGCGACAAGGCCTTCATGCGCGGTGAGACACTTTATCTGTCATTTCGAGTGTACAACGCCACAGAGATGGAAGGCGGCCCAGACGTACAGGTGGAATACCGTTTCGGTCGAAAAGTCCGGGGAAAGGCGGACGAAATCATACATCAAGTGGCTTACCATCGCGTTCGGCTAGCATTGCTTAGTCATTCACAACCTCTGGATGAATGGCCGGAGGGCGATTACACCGTTGAGATTAATGTAGTGGATAATCATACCGGTGCATCAGCCACAGCCCAGGCCGATTTTGTAGTTGTCGCTGTATCGAAATTGAGTGCGGCATTTTGGCCGGCTTCTCAGCTTGAAAGCCCTGGTTCGTACTACTGATCCACTAGGGGAGCCAGATAAACTTCGCTGGTAAGGAGAGCCTCATGAAGCCGTCGAGTCTGGCGCGCCATCTTCTAGTCGTCCCGTTCCTCCTCCTTTGCGCCGTCGTCTCCAGACCAACCTCACCTGCCGCTGTCTCCGCGGCCGCGGCATCCGCTTCCGCAGTCTCTCCTGCGGCGGCGAAAGGGACCGCCGGATCGACGGTGCAGAAGCTCGACATCCGGGAGATCCGCCTCGAAAACGGCCTCCGGATCTACGTCCTGGAGCAGACCGCCTCGCCGACCTTCGCCGGGTACTACCAGTTCGGCGTCGGAGGCGCGTCGGATCCCAAGGGGCGCACGGGGATCGCCCATCTCCTGGAGCACATGATGTTCAAGGGGACCTCCGACATCGGCACCCTCGACGCCGCTGCCGAAGCGCCCTTGATCAAGCGCCTCTCCGATCTCTGGCATCAGCTCGACCGGGAGATGGCCCGCTCGAAGGACCCATTCCAGAAACCCGACCCGGCCAAGGTTGAGGCCCTGAAGAAGGAGATCGAGAAAGTCACCGAGATGCAGAAGAGGCTCATTGTGAAGAACGAGTACGACGAGCTGATGACCCGCGCCGGAGGCGTCTCGGAGAACGCCTCCACCGGAAACGACGTGACCAACTACTTCATCGAGCTCCCCGCCAACCACCTGGACCTCTGGTTCCGGCTGGAGAGCGATCGCCTCCTCCACCCGGTCTTCCGCGAGTTCTACAGCGAGCGGGACGTGGTCCATGAGGAGCGGCGGGTGGGCACCGAGAACTCCGCGGAAGGCCAGGTCCGGGAGCAGCTCCAGGCCCTCCTCTTCACGGCCCATCCCTATCACAACCCGGTGGTGGGATGGCCCGGAGACGTGGCGCGTCTGAAGGAGAAAGATGCTCTCGCCTATTTCAAGACCTACTACTCTCCTTCCAACTGCATCATGGTGATCGCGGGAGACGTGAAGGCGGCGGAGGTGGAGAGGCTGGCCCGGAAGTACCTCGGTTCCTGGCGCCGGGCCGAGGTCCCGCAGCCTGACATAACCGACGATCCGGAGCAGAAGGGAGAGCGTCGCGCGGTGGTGGAGTTCGACGCCAATCCCAGCCTCTCCCTGGGATGGGCCACCGTCCCCGACGGTGATACCGACCAGTACGCCCTCGATCTCCTCGCACGGGTCCTCGGCGGACTGCGCTCGTCGCGGCTGGACAAGACGGTGGTGCAGCAGGAGCGAATCGCCTCGAGGATTTCGACCTACCACGATTCCAGGAAATGGAGCGGGTACCTCGCGGTGAGCGCCTATCTGAAGGGGGAACACACGCTACCGGAGCTGGAGTCGGCCATCGACGGGGAGATTCGGAGGCTCCAGGAGGAGGGCGTGACCTCCGAGGAGCTGGAGCGGGCGAAGATCAGGACGGAAGTGGGCCGGGTCCAAAGCCTCAATTCGAACCTGGGCCAGGCCTTCCGGATCGGCAACGCCGTCGGTACGGCGGGGACCTCCGATTACCTGTACGAATACGAGGCGCGGCTGAACGCTGTCACGCCGGAGCAGGTGCAGGCGGTAGCGAAAAAGTACCTCCAGCCGGGGCGCAAGTGCGCCGTGGAGGTGCACAAGACTCCCGGGGCCTCCGGAGCGCCGAAGGAGGAGGCGGAGGACGTCCATCAGCGGGGTGGAGCGCCGGGCGAGCGGGGCGGGAAGCATTCCAAGGGATTCCAGGAGGGGATGGCGATGATTCGCGGCGCCCGGCCCTTGACGCTCAAGATCCCGGAGATCGGGAAGGACGTGGAGCGGGTCGTCCTTTCTTCTGGCGTCACGGTCTTCGTCAAGGAGGACCATACGGCCCCCTCGGTGAACATCATGTTCGTGTGGGTTGGAGGCGCGAACACGACACCCGTCTCCAACCTGGCTCCGTTCAAGATCGCCTCCGACCTGCTCACGGAGGGGGGGACCGAGGAGCTCGAGCCGACGGCCCTCCAGGAGCGGCTGGAGCAGTTGGGCATGTCCTTTCGGATTTACGTCGGCAACACCCTGAGCAGGGCCACGTTCTGGTCGCTGCAGAGGAACCTGGACGAGTCGTTCTCCCTCGCCATGAACATGCTGATGCGTCCCCGCTTCGACGGGAAGCGCCTCGAGACGATCCAGGGGCAGTACATCGACCGGATGAAGCGGCGCTACGACTATCCCGGCTACGGCGCCTTTCTCCTCCAGAACTACGTCATCAATCACGAAAACCCCCGGCTCGGTTATGAGGCCTCCCGGAAGGAGATCGAGGCGGTCACGCCCGATTCGATCCGGAAGATCTGGCAGCGGTACCTGGGGCGCGACAACCTCTACGTCACCGCGGTGGGGGATTTCGACAAGCGGGAAATGCTCAACCGGCTGGACAAGACCTTCGCCTCCTGGCGAGTCGCCGAGGACAAGCAGCGCGATTTCCTGCCCCGGGATCCGGTGATCCGGCCCGGACTGTACCTCGTGGAGAAGGAGGTCTCTGCGCCGGCGATCAGCGTAGTCCACGAAATCCCGGTGGACCGCACCATTCCCCTGGCCGACCACGCCGCCATCGAGATCCTCAACGACATCCTGGGCGGGAGCGGATTCCGCTCGCGGCTGATGGAGCGGCTGCGCTCCGACGAAGGACTCACCTACGGAATCTCCTCCTACATGGTCCACGACGGGCGCCCGGGGGTTCCGGGACAGGTGGCGGCCTCCTACCAGACCAAGAAGGCCTCCGTGGCCCGCTCCATCGCCAGCGTGACGGAGGAGTTCCAGAAGATCGCCCAGGGGACCGTCTCGCCGGCCGAGGTGCAAGAGCAGATCGACGCTTGGCGGAATCGGTTCGTGTTCGATTTCACCGACCAGTTTTACAGCGTGGAGCGGCTCATGGAGCAGGAGCTGGACGATCGTCCCTACGACTACGACCGGCAGCTCCTGGAGGCGGTCCAGAAGGTCACGCCGGCCGATGTGGAGCGGGTGGCGAAGAAGTATCTCAAGCCGGGGAACCTGACGATCTCCGTTTTCGGGAAGCTCACCGACGAGGACCGCCGCATAGTGGGAGAGAAGTACTCTCTGACGGTCCTGCCCAGGGAGACGGTGTTCCGCGGCGGGTACGACGAGCCCGGAAAGCCGGAATAAATGCTCGGGCGAGCGGGCGTTCTCCGCGTACGCGCTCCAGGCCCCCGTCCCAAAACCTGTCTTCCTCACTTCGTGCCAGGACGGCATGATTCGGATGCTGGCGCCGTGACGTACGTAGAGGCCGCTTCGGCCTTCACGTCAGTTGCACCCCACCACTGAGCCTTCCGTTGTCTGCATCGTGACGAACGCATATCCAAACGCGTTCGGGTTGAATTCGTTGGCGACCTGTATCGTTAGCTTGATCGCGTCGCCGGCATTGCCGCCCAACACGAAGTTCACGGGCACAGGCAGAGAGCCGTATCCGATCCCTGCCTCATTCAGGGCTGCCGAGATGTCCGAGTGGATGCCGTGGGCGTGCACATGGAGAAGGAAAGGGCCACTCGACGAGCACGTCATCGAATCCGTCTCGCCCGTGCTGACGAGAAAGGTATGCATGAACATTCGAGTCAAGGGAGACCCGATGTTGCCGCGGATCTCGGTCAGCACCCCAGCCGTGTCGTCAGGCAAGTTGCTGGTCTTGGACCTAATCGCGCCGACATCGCCCTGCAGCGACGAGAACGACCCTCCCAGTCCGGTCAACCCGGCGATCGCCGTGTCGATCCGCTGAACGGTCACAAGAATCTGCTGAATGAGATTGGTGTTGTCCGACGCCGCCGTGACGGGTCGCACGAGAGGCGCCGACATCAGCAGCATAACCACGAACGCCGCACAAACCGAGAGATACGCGGATCTGCGTCTCAAGAACCTGGCCATGACACGTCCTCCTAAAGTTGTGATTGAACTGGGCGAGCGCCGCCTTTGCTGAATAGACTGCCGGATCTGCATTGGCGTCCCCCCCCCGGACCCGGGACATTCCGGGCCCCTTCTAATTGGGATCACGGGAATCACCCGGCGATGGGGCCAAGGAATCGTCACCGGAGAGCCGAAAGGGGGCTGTGGGACGGGCAGCTGGTTAGAAAGGCGAAGCTTTCTTCTATTTCGTTGCGTTCATGCTGTCGATCAGTTTCCGAAATGCGGGGTCGGAGGCGAGAGGTTGCAGTTCGGGATCCTCAGAGATGACGGCGGGGTTCTTCAATCCCTGTTGGACCGCCTCCTCGAGGGCCCTGATCGCGCCCTTCTTGTCACCAGCTTTGATTCGAACCTTGGCCAAGTGCACCAGAGGATAGGGGCGACCGGGAATCGCCTTCCCCATCAGCTCGAAGTAGGCCTCGGCCTGCGGCAAACGCTCCTGGTCCAGCGCTTCCTCCCCTAGCTCGATGCCCGCGGCCCACATCTGAGTGAATGCCCGCGTGTAGAGGGTCCCATCGCTTCCCGAAGAGCTGGACCTGCGCCACAGCCTGAGAAGCGTGGAACGAATGTCACGCGTCAGCTGCCTCCGCTCATCGGGCTGGGCGTCGCCGAAACGGACGAGCTGCCGGCCCGCGGTTTCCGTCAGGTATCTCTGCCGGTCCATTTCGCGCTGTTCGTCTTTCTTCGCCTGCTTCAGCGCATCGGATGTCTTCACCGCCTCCAAGCGAGCCGGGACATCTTTCAGGTCCACACCTTCGATTCCTTTAAAATCGGCCAGCAGGGATCGCAAGGCATAGTACGATTCGAGCGTGGCTCCCTTCTTCCCGGCATCCGATGCCTGCGCCTTCGTCTGTTCGAACAAACGGTGGGCGAGCTCCGAATCGGGCGCCAGGGTTCCTGCCTGCATTGCCTTTAGATCCATCCATGCGAGCGCGTGCTCGAACACTCCGGGTGGGGCCCACTCGTGACTGCCGTCGTGGATCTCGACCTTGAAATCCGCGCCCAGCGCCTCCAGCTCTCGGCGCAGCTTGAGGATCTCCGGGAGATTGAAGTCGGCGTTTCCGACCGCGGCGAAATAGAAGAAGGGAGGTTTGTCCTCCGCTTTCCCCGCCGGAAACCCGGCCCCATGCGCCATGACGCCCGTGATGCGGCAGGACTGGCAGGCCAGGGCGAAGGCCGTGGCGAAGCGGGCCCCGCCGGAGAATCCCATGGTATAGACACGCTTCGGATCGATCGAGAACCGGCGGTGCGTATCCGACCAGACCGCCTGAGCCGCGGCCATTGCCGGCTCGTAGGGCCCGTTGCGAGAATTGTTCGAGGCCGCGAGGATATACCCATATCGCTCGGCCGGCTTTTCATAGAACTCCACCGGGACCCCGCCTCGAGCATCGGGATCGAAGACGTAGAAGATCGGCCAGGCGCGGTCCGGGGAGTAGTTCGAGGGAAGATAGAGCGCATAGCTCTGACTCGGATCATCGAGGCAGGCCAGGCTGGAGACGACCTTGCCGCGAGACTCCTGGGGGTCGAAAGCCTCGGAGGCGAAGGGCAGGCTCTGCGCCGCTACGATTGTCGTCAGCAGAGTCATCACTCCGAACAGGCCATTTCTTGCCATGATGTACAAAGGCGGCTTCGAGGCATTATTCGTCATGGCTCACTGCAGCTTTCCACATCCCTTTCCGCGCTCTCAAGTTGCCACCATACAGCTGAACGACTCCCCCTCAGTCGGCCGCTGGCTCCCAGTCTGGACCAAGTCAAGGTATGAAACGAATGGCTGCTCGGGCAAGCAGACGAGCGCATCGGACCCTTCCTCGTCGAGACGCCCCATCCAGGACGCAATCGTAAGCGGGCTCACCTGGAAGATGCGGGCAGTCTGGGTCGGGGTCCAGCCACGGGCACAATGGACCACTACCTGGTCAACTAAAAGGTTCCAATGCTGTATCGGCATTGAGGGGCGTTCCGACTCCGGACAACCCCTGAAAAGTCACGTCGTATTTTCCCCCTGCAAAGCACCCTTCGTGGTATATAGACCTCACAGCAATCACCGAAGTAAGAGCTCCGGCCAGTTTTCCAGAGAGGGACTAGTGGCTCGTCCGACGGGTCCCCTTTGATCTGTGCGAAACCCGCTCCAGTAGACGAGGGTTTGCAGGGTCAACTTTCCTATGGCGCCGAACAAATAAACTTTGCCAAGGAGCGAAACATGAGACAAGTCTCTGTAGTAGCGGCTGTCGCCTTGATCCTGATGGCATTCGGCTGCACTTCCAGTCCGCCTCCCGACGGTCAGAATCAGGCTCAGGCTCCAAAGGAGGGCAAGCCTTTGGTGAAGAGCCTGCCTGCCGGGATAGAAGGAGTCGAAATGGTCGGTGACGCAGTGCGGGTAAAAGAGGGCTTCGATTGGGTCAAACAGCCTGATGGAAGCATGACTGTGGCAAGAATGGGCGCCGGGTTTGGGGAAGCGGGGACTTGGAACTGCGAATGCACAACCGGCGCCTATAGCTGCCAAGGATCGTTGGAGGACGGGACTCTTAGGTGTCGGAGTAAGGACTGCTTGTCCTGTAGGCTAATTGTGAAGAAAGATGGGTTGAACACCGCGGTCTTCATTTACTGACCACGTAACCCATCGCATGGTGGCACTGCCGGGTTCCACCACACAAGAGTCACCCTGTCACCGCGGCCCAGAAGGGCAGAAACTTCTTCGCCTGCTTAGGGCGGGGCACAAGACCTTGAGACGCCTTACTAGATAGGAGACGAAGTCGGGAAACCGGTTCACCGGTTCGGGCAAACGGACGAGCGCATCAGGGCCTTCCTCATCGAGACGCCCCATCCTCTGGCAGCCTATCCTATTAATATGTAGAGGATTCCAGGTGGGAGTCCGACCCTATAAAATCGGTGGACCATTACGGAGCTAGAGTAATTTCCTCGACTGATATCGGGTATTTATCCTCTTTCCGTTCCTCGAATTTGTCCCTATCATTCGATCCTGAGTTTGCGTCCGGTCTTCGTAAAGCCCCGGATCTATGATGAATTTGCCCGGTCTCAGCTGGTGGAGGGATGATCATGGCGGTAGATATGTTCTCATCATTGGGCGAGACAGCCGATCGCAAGCTGGACAAGCTAGCAGACACCTCCCGTGAAACACTCGAGAAGATCAAAAGGAAGAGCATTGGGGATCTGTACCACGACACCAAGGGGTGGGTGAAGCAGAACCCAGGCAAGACTTTGGTGGGAGCGGCGGTCACCGGAGTCCTGGTCGGTTGGCTCCTCCGGCGAAGAAGGTGAAGCAGGGGATGCGGACCCGTAGAGGGAATAGAAGTGATCTGCTAGTGAGAGAGTCTGCCCGTGACGAGAGGGGCCGTGTTAAGCAAAAACTGGAGGTGCTCTATGATCAAACTTGTGACGGCAATCGGTCTGACAATGCTGTTGGCTGCGGCTCTAGCCTGGATGGGGCCTGGGCGACCGACCGCTTCGGTAAGGCCCGTGCCGGCGCCCGAAGCGGGCGGTACCTGTGGGTGCCCGGGAGGTTACGTGTGCTGCCTCGATTGCAGCGGGAATACGGTCTGCGCCCGGTCTCACGCGTTTTGCCCGGAGTGTGCTGCTCCCTGAACTAACGCCAACTCGCCCCTCTCGTCCATCGAGGCGCTTGCCGTTGTCCGGCCGCCCAAGATGAGCCCCGGTCGCCAAGCGCGGTCGGGGCTCTTGTTCTTTAGAGTTCACGCGGACTTACGGCCCGCCACAA
>Ga0065705_10002466_pt1 | contig 12419 bp, 10 predicted proteins | sample SwibulcommuniRL2_FD_59092 | JGI IMG/M metagenome (GOLD analysis project Ga0065705, IMG submission 59092) | Bulk soil microbial communities from switchgrass field near Rose Lake, East Lansing, Michigan, USA - RL2 Bulk Soil v2 (version 2) | ecosystem: Environmental > Terrestrial > Soil >... | reverse complement strand
GAAAACCTGATCTCTGAACTTGGTTTTTTGCAGCGCATATCTGAAGCCGAATTGAACGGCACAGAAATCTCGGACGATGATTACTGGCACATGTACTACTGGGGCGGGGTGCTTGAGCAATTCACCTTAGCCGCTGCCGATACAGATCCGGGCATCGGGCGAACAGTCCTGGAAGACCAGAAGGCCGCCCTTGTCGCCGATGTCGCCACCGGAATCAGTCCTGATGGCTCACTGGTTGCTCTGGAGGAAGCCATTGGTCAGCCTACAATTATTTACGTTGTCCTGCCTGGCGAGCCGACGCGCCTTGCGACAGGTGCGGTCTTTAGCTATTACGAATTCCCAGTGCCTGTCAGTGGACGAATGACCGACGAAGGATGGCAGGCATTGGTCGAAGCAGGCACCAACCCTCCAGCCCCGGATTGGACGAAGCTATTCATTACGCCTTGAGAACGGATGACCGTCCGCGGCGCACTGTATGCTGGGTCGTTCGGGCAGCGCTGATATTTTCCGTCCTGGCTTCGCTGGGCTGTCAGGCTCAGATAAATCTTCGAGCCACACCCAATCAGTCAGGGACTGCGCAGTTCCCATCAGAGGCAGCCCCAATACCGATCCCGAGTTCGGATCCCGCCGCTACTGTCACGTTGGCCCTGTTGGGCGACGTGATGCTGGGGCGGGATGTTCATCCAACCCCTAAGACTTTTGCTCATCTGGAACCGTCTCTAACATCTGCTGATCTCGCACTGGCCAACCTCGAGTCGCCGCTCACGAATTCCCCGGTGCAAACAGAATCGCCCTATTCCTTATGTGCTCAGCCTGAGAATGCCAAATATTTGGTGGATGCCGGTTTTGACCTGCTGACATTATCCAACAACCATCGCCTCGACTGTGGTACAGAGGGACTGATCGAAACCCAGGCAACCCTCAAAGATGTGGGGCTTGGCTTTATCGGTCCCAATCCTGAACCCGTAATCCGCTCGATCAACGGAATCGAGGTGGCGTTCCTTGCCTTCGACGCCACAACTCGATTCGATATCGGAGTGGCAGTTCAAGCCGTTCGGTCCGCGCGCGAGACGGGTGCTGTCGTTGTTGTATCGATGCATTGGGGAACGGAATATCAATCAGGTGCATCGACCGGCCAGAAGGAGATTGCCGAACAGCTTGTCGAGGCCGGGGCAACGCTGATTTGGGGTCATCACCCACACGTTCTTCAGCCCGCTGAATGGACCGGCGGCGGAAGGACCCTGGTGTTTTACAGCCTGGGCAATGCGCTCTTCGACCAGTATGGGCTGAGGTCCACGCGCCAGTCGGCATTGGTTCTCGTGACGCTCGATTCAAGCGGCGTGGAGGAATTCAGTGTCATTCCATTTTCAATTGATTATCGCAATAGCCGAATTGTAGAGGCAGAGGAGGCAGATGCTCAAGTGATTATTCAGTATTTCAAATAGTGATTCAGAAGACGGGATAGGGTTATCAAAAGATTGCGGATTTCTGAATAACTCACTTCTAGTTTTGGAGAGTGCTGATTTTGATCGTCGCTTCCAAAAAGAGGCAGTGTCTCACCGAGAAAATGGTGATTTTTTAGGTGACTGCGTCGCTGAAATCACTTAATTAAGTAATTTGCTTTTGGAGGGAATAGTCAAAATCGCTGTAACCAGACCAAGTTCCTTTCTGGCTACAGCGATTCGGTTAGCACTACTTTGGGAAGGGTCGTTCGTGGCGTATGGTCAAGTACACATTCACTGACGTGCCTAGCAGTAGACCGATCCCATAGGGACCTATGTAATTGATTTTTTCCAGCGCGATGAATGTTCCACCCAATACGCCGCCTGCACCGACGGCTGCAAGGATGGTAATGACCTCATGCATGGGCAGCGGAAGTACTGTCTTGGGAGGCTGGTTTCTCTTGAGCGAGTAAAACAGGATGTACCCGCACACTACGCCAATACACCCAACACCGATTGCAGTGATCCAAATGGGCATGGAAACCTTCCTTTCTTTTGGTGATGATTCAAAGCGAATTTTGCATCGATGGATTGAGCATCTTCAAGAGATCGCGCCTGGCACCCTTGAAGATGCCCTTGACTGTCTAGAACGCAGTAGGTTCTTTGCCCACCTGAGGTTCAGACGCCTTTTGGGGAAGGTCGTCTGCCGGACCTGCATCACTATCCTGAGGGGTTGACTGCACTGGCTTGTCCGGTTCTGAGGGTCCCTTCGGCTGAGCTAGCCCAATCGCCGGGTCTTCATCGTGCAAGCCCCAAGTATCGATCAACGGACTACCGTACTTGGGGTGAGGAATGGTCTTCTTGACTAGCTGATGCGCCTCTCTAGCCGCTTCCAACATGTTGGCCGCTGCCTTGCGATCTTGTCCGATGCCCAACTCCTGACAGCCTTTGTCCATTTGCATGCCTCGTGCCAAGAAGGCTGTATCAACCCAGTCAAACTTGCGACTGACCAGATAGTGATGGAGGTGATGCTGAACCCACTTTTCGAAATAGGCGCCCTGACAGGCAGCTGGGTTCTCCCTGTTGAGAGCCACGGTATTGCTCTCCGATGGACTGCGATGAACCAACAATCCACTGTTAACGGCCTCCTGGATCCAGTCACGCGGGAGCCAGCTCGGCAGGCGGTCGATGAAGATATATTGCCAGTGTCGCGTCCGAAGGGCATGTGCCACGACCAGTGTTGCCACTAATTCTTTGTTTGTTTCTCCTAACTTATTGTTTGGTTGTTCTCGATTGAGCAGCTCTGGTCGTCGGGGTAGTTTCAAACTGAAGTAAGTATCCAGGAACCGCACTTCATCGGCGGCTTGTCGTAATTTGTTTCCTAGGCTTCCCTCCATGGCTAAGACCACGACTTTCTTGCCTTGGTTGCGGATTGACTCTACTAATGGTGTGAAATCCGCATCGCCCGTGCCGATGACGTAGATATCCAGACCGTTATCGTAATCCAGTGATTCATGGATGCTGCCAACCATCGCAACATCGCTGGTGCTTTTGCCAGGCTCATTGATCTGATAGAACGTTTTCACCCCGTTCTGTTCGAACTCGTGCTGGTAATCCCTCGCCAACGACTGGCGCAGGCGTTTCCAATCTGCCCAAGCTTGTATGTTGATCGTATTCCCCAGATCGGCAATGGCCTTGCGGACCGCTTCGAGGTAAGCATGGGTATCAGCAGTGTAGCCGCGCTTGTGCAGCGTGATGAGGTGATTCTCGACGTCGAGGCGCACCACCACGGTCGGTTTTGTTTTGTGCACGGGAGCGTGTACGATCTCCAATGGATGGACTTCGTATCTGCGGAGCTTTGGCGGAAGCTTTGGATTGGAGGTCCAGATTTGAACATGGGCATTGTTTTGCTCTGCCGCAGAGCAAAGAAGCTGAAATGCCTCATTGTCACCCACCACGATCACCTTGTCTGGTTGCTCGTAGTTAACCCGGTCAACCAGATCCATGATGACTTCGATCAACTCGGTAGGCCGGCTGCCGTTCATCGAATGGATGTTGTGGTGCATGCGTTTATAGGAATTGATCCGTTCCCTGTCCTTCTCATTTGTAATGGTTTCAAAATCTACCCGGAGTCCATGTGTGTTCGCCATGCTGGTCAGCAACATAGCTTCATTCAGTAAATCAGTCTGTTCGCCATCCCTACGGTTGCTATCATACCAATCGTAGGTATCGATGACCACCAATGTATCTGGTGTATGGCGTTTGTCATGCAGGTTCGAGTTCATTGTATGTTCTCCTTCAGGGTTTGTTTGATTGGGCCGTTTAGGTTTCTAGTGCACCCGGTATGCATAGGTATGCGGGCGGACGGTTTTTCGCTCAAGCTTGCGCTGGCAGTCAATGCACTGCTCTGCATACGGCAATGCGGAAAGCCTTTCAGCGTCAATTGGCTCGCCACAGGTTTGGCACGCACCGAACGTCCCCTGTTCCAACCGCCTGAGCGCCCGTTCAATGCTTGAAAGTTTCACCTGTTGCTTGTTGTGAACCTGAGCTTCGACAACATTACCGCTCCCACTCATTTCCTGTGTGAAGCTTCGCCGGAGTTGAATGGAAAGGATCTGCCTTTCAAGCTGAAGTCTCTGCTGGATTTCTTTTTGTGTACGAGTCATCTTATTCTCCTTTGTTGGTAGCGGATTCGTTCTTCGAACTCGTCGCGCTCCTGATGAATTATTTGCTTGTACACAGCATACGACTATGCTTCCTCACAGTCTTAACCATCCGATTGCGGTTTTATTTCCGTTTTATTACTGTTTTTTCCTGGGCAAATGATCCTTTTAGTGGACATCAGGGAATGTTATGGGGCCTTTTCGCAGTACAATTGCCTGAATCTCCGGCGGTCATAGTGGTCCATGGCACTCTACACAAGGAGGCGAATAATGGAAGGCAAAATCCTGGTTGTGGACGATGAGAAGGGAATTAGGGATTCACTTGGCGATTACTTAACGCGCCACGGCTTTGTAACTTTCCTAGCTGAGGATGGGGTTATTGCTTTGGAGAAAATAAGGGAGGCAGAACCGGATATCGTCGTCCTTGATTTTCAACTTCCCCTTATGGATGGTTTGGATGTTTGTCGAAAAATACGGCGGGAAACAGATCAATCTACGGGCATCATCATGATCTCCGGAGTTCACAAGGAAGCGGTCGATAGGATCGTAGGCTTGGAACTGGGAGCAGATGTTTATATGACCAAACCCTTTGAAGCGAGTGAACTGGTCGCTCAGATCAGGGCATTGTTGCGGCGTATACAATCCAAAAAACAAGTGGCTATGACAGGCTGGTTGGTTGCCGATGATTATTTGCGAATCAACTTCAAGGCTCGTATGGTTAAGGCAGGAGGCGAGGAGGTCCATCTAACCAAATTGGAATTCGATCTGCTCAAATATCTTGCAGAGCGAAGCGGTATACCGGTTGCCCGGTCGGACCTGATTGATTATGTATGGAAATATGAGGCTGGAGGCGATATCTCAGATGGGGCTGTCAATGTAGCGATCACCAAACTACGATCAAAGATCGAGCCTGATCCGTCCCATCCGCGCTACATTCACTCGATGCATGGGATCGGCTATTATTTCAAGATCAAGAAAGACAGGAGGGAGTGATGTTCTCGTTGATCCCCATGCTATCTGTATCGCTCAATAATTGGATTGTCATCCTGTTGATCGTTCTTCTCGTGCTGTTGACAGTCATTATGTATGTTGTCTTCGAGCAAAAAAAGCGCCAAGTCAAAACACTTGTTCAAACACTAGAGACTCTTAAAGGCGAGAGCCAACCTTTACAAAAGCCTGAGACTCCCAACACCGCTGTTGAGGAGGCATATCTCCAATTTATTTACAATTTATCTCATGAAGTGTCAAACCCTCTGCAGAGTATTCAGACAAACTTTGAAAATATGGCGGATTGTTCTCCGGAGGAAACCGGCCGGTGGAGACAGTATTATGCCATCATCAAACATGAGATGAAGCGCCTGACTACGTTAACAGAAAATCTCAGGCTGTTATCTCATTTGGAAAGCGGCAACAATCTTATCCAGCGCCAGCCTGTCAATATGAAGAGCGTGATCGAGAATGTGATTATGACGCAAGCCGAACGCGCGGAGGAGAAGAAAATCAGTCTGAATTATCAGGGTCCGAATCGTCCCGCCAGGGTTCTTGGAAACAGAGACCTTTTATATGAAGTGATCATTAACCTGGTGGATAACAGCATTAAGTACGCCAAGGATTCCGGGGGGGAAATCGTTATTACTCTGAGCGAGGATGCCCAATTCATGCATGTCACCGTGATGGATGACGGTCTAGGCATCCCAGAGGAAGATATACCTTTTATCTTTGATACGGCCTATCGTTCATCCAACAAGTTAACCATGCATCGCAAGGGCAGTGGCCTGGGTCTGGCCATCGTAAAACGAATTGTGGATCAGCACGAGGGCAAAATTCGAGCAGAGAGCACGATCGGGGAAGGAACCAAGATCGCCGTGGATCTCCCCCTCTACAATCCTGACGCCTCTCAGACGATCAGCAAGACTGCTGGGGTTGGGTAATCACTTGTAGAATATGCTTTTGTTACTGTAAGAACACCAGCTTTGCTCCGCCAGGGCCAAATTCGATCACGTCCCCGGAAACAAGTGTATATGGCTGACCCGCTGACAATCGTTGCCCGTTGACAAATGTGCCATTGCGACTATCCAGATCCTGAAGAATAAAATCCTGGTTGATACGCTGGATCATCGCATGGCGCCGTGAGATGATCTTCTTCACATCCAGCTCGCTCAAGTCAATGTCATTGTGTATGTTCTTCGCGGAACTGTTCCTGCCAAGCACCACCGTCCGTTCCTTTACAGCAAAGGACTTTCCATTGTCCGCGAGCAGGCTTGCAATGCCAAGCGACTCTATCGTCGTGGATGATATGCCATCATCCTGCTCATCCCTTTTGTAAGGCGCGTGATCGGGCCAGGCCTTTTTAAAAGCATGAACCAGATCGGTAATCTTGGCGTAACGGTCACCGCGCTTTTTTTCGAGAGCTTTGAGGATCACCCGTTCGAGTTCCACTGGCAGGTCAGCTCGGATGGACGTGGGTGCGGGAGGATCCTTATAGATATGGTCCTCGATCACCGTGAATGCGGTATCGCCATCAAACGGCAAACAACCGACCACCATTTCGTAGATCATCACCCCAAAGGAATAAATATCAGTGCCTTCATCAAGTGCATCCGCGTTGACTGCCTGTTCGGGGGAAATGTAATGCGGCGTGCCAACGATCATGTCGCCGGTCAGGCTGGATATAGTTTCGACGAAGCGCGCCAGACCAAAATCGGTCAGGAAAACATTCCCCTCGCTTGATATCAATACATTGGAAGGTTTCGTGTCGCGATGTAAAACGCCGCGATTGTGAGCATATTGCAGTCCATCTCCCACGGCACTGACGATTTTCAGGATCTCGGATTTTGAAAGCGAGGATTCTTTCATCCGATCGCGCAGAGTCTTTCCATCAATGACCTTCAAGACGATATAAGGTTGCCCATTATGTTCGTCAAAGTCATAAACAGGAACGATATGTGGATTGTCGAGCTTTGCAATGACCCGGGCTTCGCGTTTGAAACGCTCGATAAAGTCCCGTTCCTTGACCAGGGACGGATCCATCACTTTTATGGCGACATGGCGATCAAGCGTGGGATGGTAGGCTTTATACACGGTTGCCATGCCGCCCTGTCCTATTTGCGCCTCGATTGTATAAGGTCCTACTGTTTCACCAATGATAAATGCCATCGCCATCTCCTGAAAAAAGGTTTTTCGAACACCTCGACGGTTAACTGTTTGTATCTTCTAGAGCCATTGACTTCACTTGGCTGGTAAAGGCCGTGGGACGTGCAATCACAACAGATATATTATCAGGACCTTTGTTCCTGTTCGCCAATGCGATCAGTTTATCGGCAGCAGCCTGGGGCGGAAGTTCCACAGCGGCCGCGCGGATGAGCGTCTCGGGTACAACGCCCCATAAGCCATCCGAACAGAGCAGGATGATATCCTGTGGCTCAAGGGGTTCTTCAGTCGTGTACGATTCGATCCGGGACCGTTTGGCTGTGATAGCCATGGTGAGGCGGTTCCGATCGGCGTGGGTGCGAGCCTCCTGCTCAGTGACTATGCCAGCACGAACCTTTTCGGCCACCCAGCTTTGATCCTGGCTGACCTGGAGGATATTTTTTTCACGCAGAAGATACGCCCGGCTGTCTCCTACATTCAACAAGTAGAGGCGCTGTGCCGCCCAGGTAACTGCCACAACCGTGCTGCCCATGGACGCTAATTTGGAGTCCTTTTGACCTTGTGCACGGATCTCCTGATGCGCAGCCTGTGCACACTTACGTAAAAGAGATGCATAATCTGCACTCGGGTGCTGGGCCCGCTTGAATTCCTGCTCGAATGTCCTCACGACCAGTTGACTAGCCAACGCACCACCATAATAGCCGCCCAATCCATCAGCCACTAACAGGAGTGGTGGATGCCACAACTCCTGCGCGCCGGGCAAAACCACTTTGATGGAATCCTGATTGAGCTCACGCTGGCGCTTGCGTCCGCGATCAGAAGCGAAACCGAACTCNAATTGGATTCTATCCANGTCGGGGTTCATTAGCTTTTTGGTTCATTCATCCAGTTGACAAGTCAGNCCGAAAATGATTCAAGGGTCCATATCCATGACGTGTTCACCANTTAGAGGTTAACTCTCTCAATCAGGGACAGCCGTCTCATCGATGTCATGGTCTGCCAGGCTCTCATCGTCGTAAGTCCGTGCTTCTTCAGCGTCCTGGTCATGTATGTAGGATTCAAACTTTAACTGCGTGCGTTTGCCCAGTCGGATCTCATCACCGGTCTTCAGCAGAGCCGGGTCAGGCCCCATCGGTGAATTGTTAAGCAGGGTCCCGTACTTGGGCGGCTTGGCGGCGCCCGATGCATCGGCTGTCTGTACTTCCCTAAGATAGAGTTTGCCCTTGATCTGATAGATCTCTGCATGATGACGTGATACGGGTTTGTCGTTGGGAAAATTGAAGTCATTATCCGCGCTGCGCCCAAGGGTGACAAGTGCAGTGGTAATTTCAAACCGATGACCGATGAGGGTCGAATCGTCACTCGCTTCCACGGTGAGGGCACCAAGCACATCCGATTCAAACTCCATATTGACTGGCTTTCGAACATCCTGCGTATGACGGTACATTGGTGTGCCCTCTATGGGCGGCAGGGTCTCATCACCCTCGTAGAGCTCCACCTGCTGAATTTTTGCCAGTTTTTGCTGACGCATTAAATAGTAGATGAGCAATCCAATCGTGGTAATGCTCACTGCGCTCAACAAGATACTGAGGAAGATGATAGGATTGCCGGTTCCTTCCGGAACAGGTGCTGGCTCCAGTGGCAGGCCTTCTGCTGTGGGCAGGTCAGCGGGGACTGACACTATGCCGGCTTCCGCATGAATGACGTTCATGGAGTTACGAGCAAGGATGGCGTTATCTGCGCCGTAGGCGATCGCGGTGATCGTCATAACTCCCGACGGATAGGACGTTGCATCCAATTCGACTTCGTAAGGCGTTACATCATCGCTTCCTGCTTCCACTCCGTTCACTTCAAAGGCAACCCGTTCGATCAAGGCCTGCCCCTGGCTGGAGAGTGAGACTACGATCTTTAAGCGATCCCCGATCGTTTCTCCATCGAACGGCACATTAAAGGAAAGGTGGGGCGGCAAAACAGCCAATGGGAATTTGCGAGTGTCACTATCCTGTGGAAGTGTTGGATCGAGCGTGTTCACGCCGGCCGTGACAGCATGTGACCCCGGCCCAGCCATGGACCTATAAGTAAGAATGTATTGCGCGTTGAGCTGGTTGGCTAACACCTGGAAGGCGTTTGCCAGTTTGGTGGAACTGGAAGAATACAAATAGTAACCGCCTGTCTGCTTGGCAAACATCTTGAGGGTCTTGGTATCGATCTGTTTTTCCGCGCCGAGCCCAACCGTATAGATGGGTGCGCGGTACTGACCCTCTGAGGCGGCGCTCAGTACCTCTTCGAGAGTACTCTGGCTGCAAATGGCGCCTTTCGCGGTCTCATCCCTGCCATCTGTGAAGAGGACGACGGCTCGGCTGCCAACAGGCGGCGGTGTGAACATCCTGAGCGCTGTAAAGGCCGCGTCATAGAGACAGGTTCCGGATTTTGGGGTAGTGGTGATCGCGTCGATCTTTTCAATGATCTGATCGTGCTCCGCCGTAAAATCCAGTCGCGGAATGACCTGGTCATCAAACGTGAGAACAGCCACCTGGTCGTTTGGTTTCAATCCATCGATAAAGCTGGTCGCGGCAAGCTTGGCATCGTTGATACCCGTACCCTCCATGCTGTCGCTGGTATCCATCACGAGCACAATGTTGTCGGGTTCCTCGGTCATCATCACTGCATTTTGGATTTCAACTTTTTGCCCATCCTCCACCAGGCTGAAGGATTCTTTTGGTAAGTTCCTTACAGGTGCGCCTGAGGCATCCAACACCGTGAGATAAATGTTGACGTTATAGGAAACACCATCCTCAGCGGGTATCGGATCCACATAATGAACAATAAGGTCAATAGCGGCCGATTGTGCCAGACCACGCACAGGCAGGGAAAGTAGTATGAGTACAAGCATGGTACTTCTGCCCAGGATCGAGAACCAATGAAACCTCATGCGTGCACCTTCCTATAATGACCGTGCATCTGTTAGGGCAGGCCCCAGATTCGGATACTTGCTTCGTTGATTGCACCGGAGGCGATATTGTGTCCATCCGGCGAAAAACAGACACCCGTGACCTGGTCGCTATGCCCCTGCAATTCCTTTATGACGGTTGCTGACGCTACATCCCAGAGCCGAACGATCTTATCGGCTGTGCCGGTCACAACCATGGAATCGTCCGGTGAAAAATCGATGCTGTTGACAATGCCAAACAAGTGCTCCTTCTGGGACAGCAAGGATCCGTCTTCCAGGTTCCAAAAGTAGAGGAAGCCACTGCCTCCGCCTGCGAGTGTTTTTCCATCGTGTGAAAAGACAAGGCTCTTGATTGTCTTATCCTGTCCACCGCTGGTAGGTTGCCAGACACCCGTGTTCGTTTCCCATTTCAGGATGCCTTGTGACGTGCCGCTTACGATGTATTGCGAGTCTGGCGAAAAAGCCACCGACCAGCCACCATACTTGCTTTTCAAGGTTCGGGCAACACTGCCATCCTGGGCATTCAATAACTGGGTCTTGTTGTCGGAAATGCCCAGAGCCAGGAGTTTTCCATCCGGGGAGGCTGCGATGCTGGTAGCTCCACCTGCAATCGGGGAGATCGTTTGCACGACACTGAGCGATCCAATATCGACAACCGTGATGCTCCCAGTGAGCAGGATATAGATCCGTTCATTGCTAACCGCCATCGACAGGGGAATCCCCTGGATAGCGACCTTTTGATTTTTCGTCTTATCGTTGGCATCGATGAAATAGACCGCGTTGGATCCAGCATTGATCAGCCAGTTATCGTTTTCGATCCAATCCATCTTATTGACCGAGATCTTATCAAGGCGGTCGATTTGAATGATTCGACTGACATTATCACGCTGCAGGACTTTGGGATCGATCACCTTTTCTGTGGGCGGATCGACGGGAGTATCCGAAGTAGCAGTGACCGTACTTTCAAGTTCCTGAGTGGCTGAAGGTGTAATAGAGGGCGGGGATAATTCAGTAGTTGACATGATCTGATCAATCGTGGGCGTGCTGGTTCCTCCGAGAACACCTTGCTGCCGGAAGATATACCCGGCTCCAAGCAATAGGACAACAGCCACCGTGATACCATAATAAGGCAAAAGATTTCGGCGTGGTTTTTTCTCCGCCTGTTTTCGTTTCTCCGCCTCCTGCTTTTCCTCCGCCGCTTTCAGGGCCCGTCGCTCCGACGTTGAAATGCTGACAACCGTGCCGCTGAGTTTTTCAAGTGCCTGGGCAAAGGCCGCTATGCTTGGATAACGGTCGTCAGGGTTCTTCGCAATCGCCTTGGCAATAACCTGGTCCACTTCAGCAGGCAGGTCGCGTACGTATTGTTTTGCCTTCGGGATCGGGTCATGTAAGTGCTGCATAGATAGTTCGATGGGAGTATTGGCATTGTAGGGCTTACGTCCGGTCACCATTTCAAAGAAGACGATACCCAGTGAATACATATCGGCGCGGCCGTCAACTTCGCGTCCACGGATCTGTTCGGGTGACATATAGGCGGGGGTGCCAACGATCTTGCCTGTACCGGTAAGACCATGGCTCTCCTCCAGATCCACCAATTTCAGGATGCCAAAGTCAGAAAGCATGGGCTGATCGGAGTCGTTGATCAGAATGTTCTCGGGCTTGACATCGCGATGAACAACTTTTTGCTGATGTGCGTATTGCAGGGCGCGGGCGATCGGCACAAGTTGAGCGGCTGCCTGGGCATACGGAATAGGCTTACCCATCCTTGATCGCAATGCTCCCCCGGAGATAAATTCCATGACAAGATAGGGCGTTCCTTCATGATCGCCAAAGTCCAGCACTTTCACAATGTTCGGGTGCGATAAGCCGGCCAGAATTCTGGCTTCACGGTTAAAGCGCTTCAATAACTTTTCGGTCTTCTCCGGGCTGCTGCCCTCCGAAAGGATCATTTTGACAGCGACACTGCGGTCAAGCATGGTATCGATGGCACGGTAGACCACCGCCATGCCGCCATGTCCCAGTTCCCGCATGATTTGGTAACGTTCGATCTTTACGCCTGTGAAATCGTTCATGTTCACTCCCTTTATGGATAAAGACCAAAGAATCGCAGAGTACCATCGGATGAGCCGGAGATTAGGTATCTGCCATCGTTGGAAAACAAAACCTGAAAAACGGGCCCTGTCTTAAGATCGATGATCTTGATGAGTTGCATGG
>Ga0065705_10104638_pt1 | contig 12431 bp, 15 predicted proteins | sample SwibulcommuniRL2_FD_59092 | JGI IMG/M metagenome (GOLD analysis project Ga0065705, IMG submission 59092) | Bulk soil microbial communities from switchgrass field near Rose Lake, East Lansing, Michigan, USA - RL2 Bulk Soil v2 (version 2) | ecosystem: Environmental > Terrestrial > Soil >... | reverse complement strand
GAGAGGGTCCACGCACACCCTTCTTTCTCGTGCTCACGAAGGTTCAGGGTAAGTGGGGCGTCGCTGTCGAGCGGAGTGGGGTCCCGTTGAAGTGAGTTGTGATGCGTGGCCGTTAGGCGGCAAGAGGTGAGCATGCGCGCTGGGCTTGGATTATCACGGATACTTCTTTTTGTCCTCACTGGATCTTTGTTACTAAATGGATGCAGCTCACAATCATCAGATTTTGAAACTTTTATGCAAATACCACTTCCCTCAAACGTGGAGATTATCAAGATGGACGGGAACTGGGGAAACGATCCGTGGCGGTGCTGGGAAATGTCACCGGCAGATGATGGGCTGAAAAGACAACTAATTGCGAAATGGAATTTAGTCCCAAATCTAAATGCTTTTCATGGTGTGGCCACCGGAGGGAAAACGTATTGCCGATTTGAGGAGGACGAGTTGAGTGAAGGATATAGTGGGAACTCCGACTCCTATAGGGCGGTAGGAATCAATAAGAAAACGAACATGATGGTGGTTTATTTTTACAACGGTTGAGGTATTTTGCCGCCTGCCAGAACCAAAACGCCATGTGGTGGCTCGTCATTGCGATACCGGCGACAGGCCTCGGAGCTCTCGCTGTGCTGCTCTGGCTTGGCGCTCGCGAGCGTCGTACGACATCGTCTGAACTGGCCGTGCTGAGATCGCTATCGAGCGCTGAGGCGGAACAGAAAGCGCCGGTTCTTCTGGGTCGAGACGAGATGTTTCACACGCGCCCCGCCACACAACAGATCGACCATCCGGATCTACCTTCTCACGTGAACGCGCTGTTGAATCGGTACGGTGAGATCGTGCGAGGCGAGTTCCGGATAGGAACGGCGGCCTTGACCCAGCCTGCCCGTCTTCCCGGGTTCATCAAGATCGGCGAGGACTTTGAGTTTACCGAGATTCTCGTTCGACCTGGCGATCAGAAGATCTACATTTCTTACGGGGAAGGACCGCAGTCATCCTCAACATTAGAGACGGAAGAGACGATCTGGCACGAGATAATCATCGCTTCTGGCGTACGACCGCCTGGCGCCTGACGCGTTTGCAGGAAACTCCGCATGTCCACGTTCAGACATTTCCGAGAACTTCCAGCGACGCCGGAATCGGTCTTCGCTGCCATCCAGAATCCGCTGCGTCTTGCCAGATGGTGGGGCCCGGACGGGTTCACGAATACGTTTCACATATTCGAGTTCCGCGAGGGTGGATCCTGGCAATTCACCATGCAGGGGCCTGATGGGGCGGACTATCCAAACCAATCGGAGTTCCTGGAAATTGTCGCCAATTCAGTCGTTCGCCTCAAACACATCAATCTGCCGCACTTCGAGCTTTCCATTTCGCTGGAACCGAGTGCGACTGGAACCCTCGTGTCCTGGGTCGGCGTGTTTGAAAATCGTGAGTTTGCCGAAAACAGGCGCCAGTTCCTCGAGGCGGCCAACGAACAAAACCTGGATCGGCTCGCGCTCGAAGTTCAGCAGGGTTAGACGCGGAGAAGAATCATGACGGAGTTCGCCACCAAACGCCTGCCTGTGAATCGGGATGCTGTGGCGCCGGACTTATCCGACGTGAAGTTTCTGCTGGAGCTGCGGGGAGGAGGCATGGCCCACTTTGAGCTCGGTCCCGGCAGAGCATCGAAGGCAGTTGCTCATCAAACGGTCGAAGAGATCTGGTTCTTCCTTTCGGGCCGCGGCGAGATGTGGCGCAAGCAGGACGGCCGGGAAGAAGTCGTGCCGGTTGGCCCCGGTGTGTGTTTGACAATCCCGCTTGGTACTTTCTTCCAGTTTCGCTCGTTCGGTCACGAGCCGCTGGCGGCAGTCGGCGTCACCATGCCGCCATGGCCCGGCGATGGTGAAGTGTACGAGGTTGAGGGGAAGTGGGAACCCGGCGCGCCGCAAGAGGCCTGAATGAAAGCCCCGGAGCGTTAGGTTGCAAAGGACACGAACGTGCTCGACCAGGTACTGGTAATCGTTTCCCTGACCGCTCTAGTGATGGTCACCCCTGGGCCAGACATGGTCCTCGTCCTGCGTAATACATTTGCAGGTGGTCGTGGCGCCGGTCTGCAGACCTCGGTGGGCATTCTGTCTGGAAACCTGGTCCACATCACCTACTGCATGCTTGGTATCGGGCTGATCATTTCGCAAAGCATCCTGGCTTTTACGATGATCAAATACGCAGGGGCGGCGTACCTCATCTACCTTGGGGTTATGAGCTTTCGATCTGGTAGTGAGACACTCGACACGAACGATATCGAACGTCGGCGGCCCAACCGGACATGGTTCGTTCAGGGGTTTGTAAACAATCTCCTCAACCCGAAAGGCGCGCTTTTCTATCTCGGCATGTTTACGATGGTCATTACTCCAGAGACGTCAGCAAGCACCCTGCTTGTCCTCATTATCAGCATGATGCTGGTAAGCGCGTCGTTCTGGTTGTTCTTCGTTTGCACGCTGGATCGGCCGTTTATCAGGAACTCCATAGCGCGGTCTCAGCAGACCGTGAGTCGGATCTTTGGAACTTTGCTGGTTCTTCTCGGCATGAGGGTGGCGTCGATGTCGAGATGAATCGGCACCGCCGGGAGCGAACGGAACGCGTGAATGGTACTGACACCACAGATTGACGGCACGGTCGCGATCCAATCGTCCTCTCTCGAGTTCGCGCAGGCGTTCAAGCGCCGGGTGGCTGCCGGCCTGCTGACGGGGCATCCTCATCCAAGGTCCAACTATCAGGTTGTCGACGCCGGTTCAGATCAATTAAGGGTCCACGCCGCTGATTGGCGGACGGCGATCGGTGTTGGTCTGAACGAGGTGGAGCTCTGGTTCCATTGACGGTACGCTGGAGGCAGGACGATGGTCACAGTCAAGTCGGTGCCAGAGGGCGTGCAGGCGGTGTTCCCTATGCTGGTTTGCCGGAGCCCGGAAGCCGAGATGAACTTCTGCGCCGCCGCGTTTGGAGCCATCGAGGAGGTACGGCGACCAGGCCCGGACGGCTCGCCCATTCACATAGCGATGCGCATCAACGGCGCGTTCCTGGTGGCGCAGTCAGAGTTCCCGGACTTCTTTGCCAGCCGCGCGCCAGTGGCCGATGGGAGCTCGCCCGTGGTCCTTTTCGTGTACGTTCCAGACGTAGACCAGGCGCTCGAGCGTGCAGTCGCTGGAGGTGCAACGATCCTCATTCCCGCCCAGGATCAGTTCTGGGGCGACCGGACCGCGAGGATTCTCGATCCAGGTGGCCACGTGTGGACCGTTGCATCACGCATTGAAGAAACGACCGAGGAACAGCGGGCCAAACGCTGGTCGGAAACTCGCGAACGGAACGCGTAAAGGGCAAAGGCATGATCGAACACACACTCGACAAGGCACATTCGATTCTGCACGTGCGACCCCAGGCCAGGCTCGAACAACGCGACTTCGTGCAGCTCGCGTCAACAGTTGACCCCTACATCGAAGAGAAGGGAGATCTGGCCGGTCTCATTATCGAGATCACCTCTTTCCCTGGATGGGAGAGCCTCGGGGCGATGGCGAGCCATTTTCGCTTTGTGCGAGATCATCACAAGCACATCAAGAAGGTCGCCGTTGTCACCGATTCCCCCTTGGGTAATGTCGCCGAGCATCTGGCATCACACTTCGTGTCGGCCGAGATCAGGCATTTCCCTGCCGGAGCACTCGAGGCCGCCAAGCAGTGGATCGTGAATCGCCCTTGACTACTTCTCACCATCGCGCCATCTGGCAGCAGCAGCACGTCGTGGACGTCCGCGACGCCGCCTTTGCCGCACGAACGTATCTCGAGCAGACCGACGTGCGAGCCCTGCTCCGCCGAGCCTCCGGCGCCGGTCGTTCTGGTGTGGCGTGTGACGTCGGGGCGGGTTACGGCCGCATGAGCGTCGTGCTGTCTGAATTTGCCGACCGGGTCATCGGCATCGAACGCGAAGCACACTTCGTGAGAGACGCCGCGAGTCTTCTCCCGGCTCTCACGTTCGTCCACGTGGCGTCGCTGACGCGGCTTCCAGTACAGACCGCGACAGTCGATCTACTCCTCACATTTACGGTGCTGCAACATCTCATTGACCCCGTCGCGCAGGCGACGACACAGGAGATAGTCCGCGTCCTGAAGCCCGGCGGCCACCTGCTCATCTGTGAAGAGACCGATCCACTGCATCGCGATGGCGCAACCGACGATCCGGACGGGATGTGCACGATCGGCCGGCCGGTGACCGACTATCAGCGTTTCTTCGCCAGTTTCGATCTCCTCGCCACTCAACCGCGTCGGATTGAGCCGACATACCCACGCGCCGATGTGGGCACGTACATGCTGTTCCGTAAGCCCCGGGATTAAGTCCGGCTGGCTATCCGGTATAGTCCCCGGTATGCCGACCGCCGTCTCGGACTTCGTCGAGCTTCAGGAAGACATTTCCACGAGCCCGCTCTGGAATCCCGATCTCGCGCCCACGCCGTTGTCGCGCCGTACCTGGTCGACCTATCACATCGCGGCGTTGTGGATCGGCATGAGCGTGGTGATCACCACCTACACGCTCGCGTCGGGACTGATGCAGCAGGGCATGACGTGGTGGCAGGCGATGGTCACCATTCTGCTCGGCAACACGATCGTGCTTTTTCCGATGATCCTCAACGCCCATGCGGGCACGAAGTACGGTGTGTCGTTCCCTGTTTTGTGCCGCGCCAGCTTCGGCGTGAAAGGTGCGAACGTGCCGGCGATCCTGCGCGCGCTCGTCGCGTGCGGCTGGTTCGGCATTCAAACCTGGATCGGCGCGCTCGCGCTGAACACGCTGCTCTCGGCGGTCTGGCCCGTATGGAGCGGATTCGCGGTTGGGATCTGGATTTCGTTTGCGGCGTTCTGGCTCGTCCAGGTGTGGATCATTCTGAACGGGCTCGAAGGTATCAAAAAACTGGAGGGATGGTCGGCGCCGCTCCTGCTCGCGGGAGGTGCGCTCCTGCTCGGTTGGGCGATCGTGCGCGGCGGGGGGCTCGGCTACATCCTCGCGCAATCGTCCCGGTTGCAGCAGCGCAACGTCCCGTTCTGGCAGTTGTTTCCGGCGGCCGTGACGGCCAACGTCGGATACTGGGCGACGCTCAGCCTCAACATCCCCGACTTTACCCGCTACGCGCGCAATCAGCGATCGCAGGCTCTCGGGCAGGCGCTGGGCCTCCCCGCGACGATGACGGCGTTCGCGTTCATCGGTGTGGCGGTGACGAGCGCGACGATCGTGCTCTTTGGAGAAGCGATCTGGGATCCGGTGGTCCTCATCGCGCGCATCGGGAACCCCATCGTCGTGGTGTTGGGTGCGCTCATTATCATGCTCGCGCAATTGACGACCAATATGGCCGCGAACGTCGTGTCGCCCGCGAACGATTTTTCGAGCCTCGCGCCGAGGCGCATCAGCTACGTGACCGGAGGGCTCATCACGGCCGCCATCGGCATCGTGATGATGCCGTGGAAGCTCTACGCCGATGCATCGGCCTACATCTTTACGTGGCTCATCGGCTATTCGAGCCTGATGGGTGCGATTGGCGGAATCCTGATTGCCGACTACTGGGTGATCCGGAAACGCCACCTGTCGCTCGAAGATCTGTTCAAGCTGGACGGTTTGTATGCCTATGACGGCGGGGTCAACCGCCACGCCCTCGGTATTCTCATTGTATCGATCCTGCCCGTCGTGCCGGGCTTTGTCCGTGCCGCACTGACGCCCGGCGGCCAGGTCGCCCATCCCACCATGTGGGATTCCCTCTATACCTATGCCTGGTTTGTAACCTTCGCCCTGAGTTTCGCGTTGTACATTGCAACATTCAGAGGGCCTCGACCGTCTCATACTGGGTGGGCATGACCAAATCGGGAAAACGTGCCGCATACGGCGGGGCTGTCGTTGTGCTGGCCGTGCTGGGATGGGGCGCTTCGTCGTATTTCAGCGCGTCGGCGGCCATTCCGGACTCGAGGCTGGTCACGGTGGAGCGGGGCACCATTGCCCGGTCGGTCGTGGCCACCGGCAAGATCGAGCCGATTACCAAGGTCGAAATCAAGTCCAAGGCGAACGGCATCATCAAGCTCCTGCCGGTCGAAGTGGATCAGGAAGTCGAGGCCGGGACGGTGCTGGTGGAGCTCGACCGCGAAAACCTCATGGCGCGCGTGCGCGAGGCGCGGGCCACGCTGCAGGGTTCGAAGGCGGCGCACCTGGGGGCCGAGGCGAACTACGAAAAAAGCCGCGTCGAAGCCGAGGGGCCCGAAGTCGAGTTCGCCCGGCGAAGCTACGATCGGGCCAAGAGCCTGTACGAGCGGAAGCTCATCGCGCAGCACGAGCTCGAAAATTCGCGCACCCAGCTCGACCAGGCCGAAAACAAAAGGCGCGCCGCGGAATCGCAGCTCTCCGTCGCGAAAGCTCGTGTGTCGGAAGCCGCGGCGAACGTCGCGCAGACCCAGGCGGCGGTCGAGCGCGCCGAAGAAGAGCTCGCGAACGCCACGATCCGAGCGCCGATACGGGGCCGCATCCTTGCACGCGATATCGAGATTGGCAGCCCGGTGTCGTCCATCCTGAACATGGGCGCGGCCGCGACGTCAGTGATTACGATGGGCGACATCTCGCACGTGTTCGTGCGCGGCCGGGTCGACGAGACGGAAATCGGGAACCTGCGCCTCGGACAGTCTGCGCGCATCCGCGTGGAGACGTTCAAGGACCGCACGTTCCAGGGGAAGGTCACGCAGATTTCGCCGATGGGCGTCGAAAAGGACAACGTCACCAACTTCGAAGTCCGCGTGTCGATCGAAAACCCCGGCAACGCGCTGAAGGCCAACATGACGGCCAACGCCGAGATCGTGCTCGAGGAGCGGCCGAACGTGCTGCTCGTGCCAGAGGCTGCCATCAGCTACGACGCCTCGCGCAAGGCGACCGTCGATGTCGTCGACAGGAGCCAGCGCAGCGGACGACGGAAGGTGCCGATCAAGGTCGGCATCAGCAACGGCACCCGCACGCAGGTGACGGAGGGGCTCCAGGCCGGCGATAAAGTGGTACTGCCCAGCTAGCTCCCAGGTAGGGCGCGGCTTCAGCCGCGCAAACGCATGAAGGAAGCCCTCACACAATCTCTCGACAACCTTCGCACCAACAAGCTGCGAAGCTTCCTCACCATGTTCGGGATCATGTGGGGCGTCATCTCCATCGTCATCCTCTCGGCGATGGGAGAAGGCTTCCAGCGGGGCAACCAGGCCGTCCTCGAGGAGCTGGGCAAGAACATCGTCGTCATTCGAAACGGCCGCACCAGTCTGCAGGTGGGCGGCGAGCGGGCCGGCCGCGTCATCCGACTCGACATCGGCGACGTCTACGAGCTGAGGAACAAGTCGCGGATGATCGAGTACCTCAGCCCCGAGCTGATGCGTGGGGCGGTCTCGGTGAAGAGCGCGTACAACGCGGCGTCGCTTCAGATGAGCGGCATCTGGCCCGACTTCCAGACCATTCGCACGATCGAGGTGTCGCATGGCCGCCTGATCAACGAAGCCGATAACGACAGCGCCCGCCGCGTCGTCGTCATCGGGCGCGAAGCGTCGGTCCAGTTGTTTGCCGACCGAGATCCGATTGGCGAAGAGCTGAAGTTGAACGGCCTCAGCTATACCGTCATCGGCAAGATCCGGCAGAAATTTCAGGATTCGAGTTACAGCGGCCGAGACGAGTTGCGACTGTTCGTGCCGTACGAAGCCATGCGGCGCGATTTTCCGTTGATCGGCCCGAACGTCACGTCCGACTCGCTCTCGGCGATTATCGCGGCACCGTACCTGTGGGTCGCGAACTCGCTGCGCGAAGAGTTCGACCGCAGTGCAACCGGGAGTGTGTTCAGCATCTTCGGCCAGACGATCATCGAGAAGGAGATCCGGCGCATCCTGGGACCCGTGAAGGGATTCGACCCGGACGACAGAGAGGCGCTGTCGCTCTGGAATACGGCGGTCGAATCGGTCATGTTCAGCAAGATGATGCAGAGCATGAAGAACTTCTTCCTGGGCGTCAGCCTCATCACGCTCGTGCTCGGCGGCATCGGCGTCATGAACATCATGCTCATCGCCGTCCGCGAGCGCACGCGCGAGATCGGCCTGCGGAAGGCGCTGGGCGCGACGAGCCTCAGCATTCACCGCCAGTTCATCGTCGAAGGCCTGGCGATCACGCTGCTCAGCGGCGTGATGGGGCTCGCGGGAGGATGGGGGTTGTGCCGGCTAATCAACATGCTGCCCATGCCGGCACGCTTTTCAGGAATGATCATCACGCCCGCAACGGGGTTCGTCGCTGCGGGCGCGCTCGCGATCGTCGGCCTGCTCGCCGCGCTCTATCCGGCTTCTCGTGCCGCGGCTTTGCCGCCGGTCGAGTCGCTTCGCTACGAAGCCTGACATGCGACTGTATCGCGAAGTCATCACCCAGGCCCTCGCGTCGCTCGTGGCCCATCGATTCAGGGCCGGGCTCACCATGCTCGGCATCTCGTGGGGCATCGTGACGGTCGTGCTCCTGATGGCGTACGGCAACGGATTCCAGCGCGCGATCATGTACGGCTTTCGCAACGCGTTTTCGCCGGGGACCATTCTCGTCGGGGGCGGACAGACGAGCATGCAGGCGGGCGGCGAGCGGTCTGGGCGGCGAATCATCCTCAAGCCGGCCGACGTCGATGCGATTGGCGAGCTGGGATCGCTGAAGTTCGTCAGCCCCGAGTACATGCAGTCGGTGCCGATCACCTATGGCCTGCGGCAGACCACCGCGGGCGTGCGCGGCGTCGCCCCGGAGTACGCCGTCATGCGGTCCGAAACGGCCGAGTTCGGGCGGTTCCTGAATCATGACGACGTCGAGAACCGCCGGCGGGTCGCCTTTCTCGGCTACGAAGTGGCGCGACGGCTGTTCAGCAACATCCCGCCGGTCGGCGAGACGATTCGCATCAGCGGCGTGGCGTTCGAGGTCATCGGCGTCATGCCGAACAAGGCGCAGATCTCGAACTACTTCTACCCGGACAAGCTGTCGGTGTTCGTGCCCTATTCGGTGAACGAGCGCGAGAGCGTCGACAACATCCTTTTCCAGGCGATCACACCTGAGCTCCACGAGCAGGCCATCCGTCAGGTGCGCGAGCTGCTCGCGACGCGGCACCGCTTCAACCCGCGCGACATGCGCGCGGTGAACCTTCGCGATACCGGCGACTCGGTGGCGATGATCACGGGCATCACCGACGGGCTGCAGTTCGTGCTGTATTTCATCGGCACGCTCACGCTAATGATTGGAGGCGTGGGCGTGATGAACATCATGCTCGTGTCGGTGACCGAGCGCACGAGAGAGATTGGCGTGCGCAAGGCGCTCGGCGCGCGACGCCGGCACATACTGACGCAGTTTCTGCTCGAGGCGCTCACCATAACCTTCCTGGGCGGCATCATGGGAGTCGTCTTGTCGTATGCGCTCGTGTGGTTGATCGGCACGCGACCGTTTCTGGCCACGCTGCTCGACGATCCGACGAGGAACACCGACATCAAGCTCGTCATGTCGAGCGGCATCCTGCTGACGTCGAGCGGGATTCTCATGCTGGCCGGCGTTCTCGCCGGGTTGTGGCCGGCGGTGCGGGCGTCGCGGCTCGATCCGATCGAAGCGCTGCGCTACGAGTAGACATGGCAGAGGGCAGATCGTAAGACGATCGACGAAGATCTCAAAGGTAGGGCGCAGCTTCAGCTGCGCTGTTTAGCGCGACTAAAGTCGCGCCCTACCAAGGGCGTGCGCATTTACTTCTGATCTTCTGTTTAGGAGTGGCGGTTCTTCGAGAGCTGAAAAATCGACGTCGAGCGATTCGCGACGTACAGCCCGGGCTCGACCTGCGACGCGTTCTGCACGCGAGACGTCGGCCCCATCCGGTGCGATTCAGCCCGGACGTCGCCCACTCGTACGTCCATGCCGACGAGCACTAGAGAAAGCACGTCGGCGAACTGCTGCAACAGCTCGGACGACTCGGGCCGGTCGAATCCAGCTTCCTCCACCGTCAAATCGCTATCCACCTGCAGCGTGCCGAGCAGCGGGCCGTCGATGTCTTCGGGATTGAAAATCGGGACGCTCAGGATGCTCTTCAGCGTCGGCCTCACCCGCGCCTGCTCGGCTGCCTGCAGTCCCCAGGCCGGCACGGCCGTAATCTGCAACAGCACGAGATCGGCCACGGACGCACGGCGCTCGGTCACCGCCTTCCCGCTGGCGGACGCCGTGGCCCCGATTTCGAGGTCGCGGTCAGGGTCGTACTCCATGTTGTAGGCGGTCGCGGCGTGTACCCCCCGGCGCGTCCCATCAGGCGAGAACATCATCATGTTCGCCCGCACGTGGCGGTCGGGACCCACGAAAGATCGTGCGCACGTCTCGAGCAGCTCGCGGACGACGGGTTCCTGCGTGCCAGCAAGCGCGATGGCTCGAGTGGCCTTCTGCCGTGGCCCTCCGGTCGCAAACGGATCGGTGGCCGGCGCCGGGACAGCCGGGGCGGCGCTGGCCGCAGGGACTTCGAGCGCGCCGATGAAGGCCGACAGCGATGTCGCGAGCTGGCGGCGCAGTTTCATAAAGCGTGGCATCTACAGTAACCTACAGCCCGTCAGTCCGATGAGCGGCCGAATTGCCATCAACCTCACCGTCAACGGCGTTCGCCATGAGCGCGAAGTCGAACCGCGCCTGCTGTTGAGCGATTTCATCCGCCAGGAGCTCGGGCTCACCGGCACCCACGTCGGCTGTGAGCACGGCGTCTGTGGTGCGTGCACGATTCTGTTCGACGGTGAGGCTGTCCGCGCTTGCATCATGCTTGCCGTCCAAGCCGACGGACACGAACTCCAAACCGTTGAATCCCTCGCCGGTCCGGCAGGCGAGCTGAACCCATTGCAGGCTGCGTTCCGCCAAACGCACGGCCTGCAGTGCGGCTTCTGCACGCCCGGTTTCCTGATGACGCTGACGGCGTTTCTGCGCGACCATCCCCAGCCGTCCGACGCGGCGTTGCGCGACGCGCTTTCGTCGAATCTCTGCCGGTGCACGGGCTACCACAACATTTTCGAGGCCGCCAAACTTGCCAGCCGAGCACCGCTACCTTAGCGCCCGCGTCGCGCGAAACGAGGACGCGCGGCTGCTGACGGGACGAGCGTTGTTTGTCGACGACGTGCAGCTTCCCGGCATGCTGCACGTGGCGTTCGTGCGCAGCGAGCACGCGCACGGCCGCATTACAAATGTGGACGTGAGTGCGGCAAAACGGCACACCGGTGTCCATGCTGTCTACACGGCGGCCGATCTCGGAAGTTTCCAGAAACCAGGACCGGTTCTCGTGACGCCGCCGCCGATTCCAAATTTGATATTTAACGGCTGCACCCAGCTGCCGCTCGCACAAGACAAAGTGCGCCACGTAGGCGAGGCCATCGCGATGGTCGTGGCCGACAGCCGCTATGTCGCCGAAGACGCGGTGCGCGAGGTCGTCGTCGATATCGATCCGATCGACGCGGTCGTCGATCTGGAAAAAGGGCTCGCCGCCGGCGCGCCGCTCATCCACGAGCACCTCGAGTCGAACGTCGCCGCGCACGTGGTGCAGCGGAAAGGGAACTACGCGTCAGCCAGGACGAAGGCGGACACGATCGTCAAGCGGCGGTTCCTCTACGATCGTGGTGTTTCGGCACCCATCGAAAACAGGGCCGTGGTTGTCGAGTGGAACGACAGGTCCGAAGAGATGACGATCTGGGACACCACCCAGGCCCCGATTCCGATCCGGAATGGGCTTGCGCGCATGCTCGGGTTGCTCGAATCGCAGGTGAACGTGATCGCCCCGTTTGTCGGCGGCGGCTTCGGGCCGAAGATCATGATGTTCTACCCCGAAGAGCTTCTGCTGCCGTGGGCGGCGATGCGGCTGAAGCGGCCGCTGAAGTGGACGGAGGACCGCCAGGAGAATTTCTACGCCACGACGCAGGAGCGCGGACAGGTGCACGACGCCGAAATGGCGCTCACCAGGGACGGACGCATCCTGGGCGTGCACGACGTATTCCTGTTCGACACCGGTGCCTACGACCCATACGGGCTGACGATCCCGATCAACAGCCAGTGCACCCTGCTCGGACCGTACGACATCGCCAACTACGAGAGCGAATTCACGGCCGTGTTCACGAACAAAACGATCGTGACGCCGGTCCGTGGCGCCGGCCGCCAGCACGGTGTGTTCGTGAGCGAGCGGTTGCTCGACCTGGCAGCCCGCGAGCTCGGGATCGATCGTGTCGAGATTCGCAAGCGCAATCTCATCGGGCCGGACAAGTTTCCCGTCAACCACGAAATCATGTTTCAGGATTCGGCGCCGCTCATCTACGACAGCGGCAACTACCTGCCCACGCTCGAGCAGGCCGCCGACATCATCGGCTACGAAACATTCATTAGACAAGAACAGCCGGCGCGGCGG
>Ga0065705_10002575_pt1 | contig 12435 bp, 11 predicted proteins | sample SwibulcommuniRL2_FD_59092 | JGI IMG/M metagenome (GOLD analysis project Ga0065705, IMG submission 59092) | Bulk soil microbial communities from switchgrass field near Rose Lake, East Lansing, Michigan, USA - RL2 Bulk Soil v2 (version 2) | ecosystem: Environmental > Terrestrial > Soil >... | reverse complement strand
CCGAGCTGTCAGGCGAGACTGCAAGAACAGTCACCTTCGCCAGATCTTTGAGCTGGTATGGTGGCCATGCGGCAGCCTTCTTTAATACGTCGAATCTTGCCAGTGAGCCGTTGGAGTCGATGTATACCAGGAGGCTTAAGTCTCTGGAAAAAGCCGGGAGTGAACTTCTGGACGCATAGGATTTTGGACAAAGATTATTGATGTGCTCATCATCCCCCAGTGGAACGAGACCGGCAACCGAATTTACCTGCAACTTTTCCTTGACATCGTTGGCCGAGGCGGTGACCCAACAGCCCGTGTAGGCATATCCCTTTAACCGGGTTTCACTACCGTTGCCCACATCCCAGGCCTTCGATTGCTTCATGTTGGCCGCAATAAAAATGCTGCCATTCGATGAGTATCCGACATTTGCATCCGGCAGAGCATCTGAAAGATCGCGGGTGAATGGAGTTCCAGACAGGCTTTTTAGCTGGTAGTTATCGACATTGAGCGTATTTCCGCTGGAAAGAGTAATGACCTTGGGCACAAGCAAAGCGATCGCCTTGCCATCGGGCGAGATGGGATCTCCAAAAGGCAGGAAGTACAGATTCTTATAAAGGAACTGGTTACTGGTCAGATCCCATACATGCGTGCTGCCACGCCTGCCTCCGGCCGCTAGAATGGTACCATCGGGCGAGAAATCCAACCGGTCCAGGATGTCATACATGGGAGTGATCAGCTGGTCTTCCTGAACCTTGACCTGTCCATCCCAGTTGACGGAAATCACGCTGCCGTCACGAAAAACGGAGAACGAATCGAAACTGAACCTGGGACCAAAGACATCCACAACGTCCAGCGCAATGGCGGGGAGTTTGAATGAATATGAAATCCCTTCATAATCCTTGCGTGTCGCGTCATAAGTAACGGACTTGCCACTATCCACACCCACCAGCAGTTCCTTATCGTCTCGAATGTATTCCAGACTCCAGATCCGGTCCTGCACTGGGACGATATTGTTTCTGGGCGAGGGTAGAGGATTGGCTGTAGACAGGGAGGCCAGGAAATTCCATTGGTATAAATAGCCCGCATCGCCTCCAGCCGCGAGATAAACATCGTCAGAAGAGAGAGCGATGGCCCTGATGGCACCCGTGAAATATTGGGAATTCAACTCATAAATTTTGTTGCCCGAATTTACATCCCAGACGCGGATCAATCGATCGTCCGAGCAGGAGATCAGAATCCGGGAATCCGTCGTCACTGCGATGTCATTCACCGGCTGCGAGTGAGCAGGGATGGTCTTCACAAGGCTACCCGACTTGGGGTTCCAGATCATGATATTTCGGTCTGCCGAGGCGGAGAAGAGTAGCCCATTCGATGAGAACAGCATGCGGTTAATCCTGGCGGTATGCCCTGACAGAATCGTGGTTTTGACCGAGGCGTTCCAGTCCCATAATTGGATCTCGCCGGTCGCCAGTCCAATCGCCAACGTCTTGCCATCCGGGGAAAACTCAACGCTGGTGACCCATCCTTGAAGGTCGATCCATTTGAGGAATTGATTCCCCTCAAAAATAGCTACACCCGCAGAAGTGGCAACCGCCACATGATTGTTGTCAGGCGCAACGTCCACTTCCTCCGGTTTGCCATAGCCAAGGCGTGAAATTTCTTGAAGGTTACTGAGATTGCCGTTTGAGATCAGTTTGGTGGGGTTGAACGGTTTTTGCCCTTCAAAAGCCAGCTTGAAATCAGTCTCGACCTGCGTAGCTGTTGGGGAAATGGTTTCGGTTTGGGTGGGCGTTTCCGCAGTCGCTGTTTGCGTTGGAACTTCCGAGGGTCGTGTTACGGAAATGTCCACCAGCCCATTGGCCGTGGCGGTGATCTGGGCTTGGGCGGTTGCCTGTATCTTTTGGAGATACATATAGGAGGATGCGGCGATGGCGAGCACGAATAGGCTCGCACCCATGAATGCGGGTGAAAGACGGATGCGAGGCCCTTGTACAGCGAGACGTTCCTGGAACTTCAAACGGACCGGTTGACCGGACTTGATCATCTCGATACTCTTCAAGATCTGCCCAAAGCTTGCAAACCGGGCTTCCGGATTTACCTGGATACATTTCTGGATGAGCTGGATAACGCTTCGCGCCACGCCTTCCGGCGGCTTAATGATCTGGATGACTCCCGGCTTCAAAACGGACGTTGCTATTTCGGCAACATACTCTCCGCGAAAGGGAAGCTCGCCAAAGAGATAAAAGTAACTGATCACACCGAATGCATAAATGTCAGACGCTCGGGTCGGGGTACGTCCACGGATTTGTTCGGGTGATGTGTATTTCAGGTCCATGACGGAGAGGTTCTCAAAGCCATCATCCATATTCTCCAGCAGGAGTTTTTTAGAGACCTCGCTTAAGCCAAAGTCAAATAATAGAGGATACCCATCCGCATCGATAGCAATGTTCTGCGTTCCGAGGCCGCCGTGCAGGATCTCCTGTTTATGAAGAAAATCCAATCCTTCGGCAATGCCCGAAAGGAAACCAAGCATTTCCTGTTGGTCTATTTGTCCGGGTAGGCGGTCGCAGAGCAAGGTCAAGCCGTTGTCAGCGAACACGACATATGGTTTGTTTTCATGTTTTCCCACGTCGAGAATAGGTAATAGAGACTCATGCTCGATGAAACGCAGATAGCTGAACAGATTGAAAAAATCGTTCAACACCTCATCGGACCAGTCCCGTGTTGGGTAGTATTTTTTTAGGATTACGCGGGTGGAGGTTGTCGTGTCGGTGACACGATATATGATCCCCTCAGCCGACTTGAGCACGGTTTCTATAATTTCATACTTGTCGATCGATCTGGAGCTGTCTTCCATACAATACCCAATGCCTGAAAACGGAAGTTTTATGAAAGCTGCGGAACGGACTCCTTTAAAGGAACCGTAAGACGAATGAATTCTCCACTTAAGTTGTCATGGATCTAGACCATGGGATCTGTGTCACCATTCCATGCATATACACCACTCTATTTTTACATGTGCCGTTTGTTCTTCTACCCGTCAGTAAGCAGCATGAGTCGTGATCTACGTAATATTTTTATCACAACGGCTTGGAAAATTTATTGTAACATCATACTAATAAATTGGGGACTCATGGAACTGAAGTTTCATGGTCTTCTCAAAATCTTAAGAACCATCATTTTTATCCGCTAATCGGGGCGAATTTTCAAAGTATTCGTGGAGATTAGCGTAAATTCGCGGACTAGTTTTCGACTTTGAGAAAGCCATAACTGAAGTTTAGCAAGGAGTTCGGGCCATCGGTTCTTAGCCGCAGACACCTGCACTCGATTTGCTAAGCAAATCACGTACGGTGCCAGTGAGCAAATCGAGGCGACCAAATTGCGTTAGTTCGCATCTGATTGTTCGACGCAACTGACCGAGACCAAAGGAATGACAAGACTACCAAGGCGGGAAATGACCCCGTAGACCGCCGCTATATCAGGTAGTTTCCCGCGGAGTATGGTTTCGTCGCTGGTATTCTCCTGCATTTGCATTTCTCCAAACCACTCCGACCAATTTGGGTGTATTTTTCCCTTGACGCGAATTTCAGTATTGTACATGTTGTATTCTTTTTTATGCCTTCCATTCCAGGCTGACCATCGTCCCTGAGCCTGGCTGGCTGAGCACCTGCAACCGGGCGTGAATAGTTGCAGCGCGCTCATGCATCATGCGCAAGCCCAGGCTGGTTGGCTTGACATAGGCAGGGTCGAACCCGATGCCGTTATCCCTGATTTCCACGTGGACGTGACCTGCCTCTAGCCGGACTTTAATCTCCACCTGGGTTGCGCGAGCGTATTTGACCACGTTGTTCAAGCTTTCCTGAACGATCCGATACATCTCCACCTTGACATCACAAGGGATCTCGCAATCCCCAACCACATCGAGGCGGATCGGCAGACCTTTGCGTCCCATTACGGCCTCGCTAAGCTGCTTGAGCAAGTCGGGCAAACGCGCCTGGTTCAGGGCAGCCGGGCGCAACTCGAAAAGCAGTGTCCGCATCTCAGCCAACGCGCCGCGGGTCAATTGGCGCAGTTCATCAGTGGACCGATGCGCTTCCGCCTCATCCATTTCCCATAAGTCGGGCAGCACTTCGGCAATCAGACTGGCAGCAAATAGAGTTTGGGTGACGGCATCATGTAGCTCACGCGCCAGCCGATTACGCTCTGCGGCAATCGCGTCCTCGACAGCCCGCCTCGTCTGGGCATCCTTGGCTTTCTGATATTCCAGTGACACTGGGAGAATGGACGCTCCCACCCAGGGCTGGAGAGCCCCACCACGGAGGTCATAAATCGTGATGCAATCTGTTGGAGATGGCAGACTGTATTCTTTTTGTGGGAGAAAACAAGTGGATTCTGCAAAAGGCAGCCCGCTGGAAGAGGCTGCACGATCGAGAACAAAACTTTCGTAATTGGGATAGGCAGGGAATTTGTTCATGGCGATTTCCTGTGATTCGGGGCGACGTTTCTGTTTTCCTGTACCTACTTTATCAAACCAGTGGATTAATCACATCCTCCAACAGGATTAATCGCGAGGATTAATAAATCGAACTCTTGGGGAGAAACGAAGGAGATGCAGGAAGCTATCCCGGCAAAACGGAAAACCGTGACATTTTTATGAAATTGGGCAGTTGTAGCGGTTAGCGTACTAAAAATATAATTGGACAGTCTGAAATGATCGGACAGCTCTCCGCTAGAGGTCGTTGCCCATGACGTACCAGGTACTATCAACAAAGCTATACATCCCACCGACCCATTCCAGCCTGGTTCGACGTCCAAGGTTGGTACAGGCCCTCGAAAACGGCTACCAGTCTGGAAAACGCGTCACGCTCGTTTCCGCGTCAGCTGGTTTTGGGAAGACCACGATCATCCGCGAATAGATCACGGCAACGGAACCGGGGAAACCATTCGGGTGGCTTTCGCTGGATGACGGTGATAACGATCCGGTCCGTTTCCTGATCTACCTGGTTTCAGCCATTCAAAAGGTCCATGCAAAGATTGGCAAGACCACCCTTGCGTCACTGAACTCCTCGCAAATTCCCCCGCTGCTAGAGCTGGCGGAAACACTGATCAACGAAATTTCGTTCGAGGCGAAACCGTTTCTGATCGTGTTGGATGACTACCATCTGATCAAAAAGATGGATGTCCATTCAGCCCTGCAATTGTTACTGAAACGCCAGCCCGATGCATTGCATTTGGTCATTATTACGCGTGAAGACCCTCCGTTTTCACTCCAAGGATGCGCGTCCAGGGGCAGATCACTGAAATTCGTGAGCGGGATTTGCGCTTCACCTTATCGGAGGCGCAGGCATTCCTGGTAAGGACGATGGGGTTGGACCTTTCGGCTCAGGATATCGGCCAACTGGAAGAGCGCACGGAGGGCTGGGCGGCAGGGATGCAGTTGGCCGCATTAGCACTAGACGAACTCTCCAACGAGGAAGACCGGCGCGCCTTTATCGAGGCGTTTACCGGCAGCAACCGGATGATCGTCGATTATCTGATCAGCCGTAATCTGGTCTGGGCGCGGGTGCAAATCGCCCTCGGTCATTTCAAGGATGCATCGACCTTTATTGGTCCCGCCCTGCAGGCTGCCAGAGAGTGTGGCCTGCTCTTCCGCGTTGCCGAACTCTCGATTGCGCAAGCCTTGATTTATGATGGACACGGGGATTCATCTACGGCCCAGGACACATTGGAACAAGCTCTAGCGATTGCTGAAGCTTGTCGGTATACCCGGTTTTTCGACGACGGTCCCGAACTTGAGAGGCTTCTGCAGAAAGTTGTAGAGAGGAAAGTCCACGCTCAATATGCCAGAGGATTATTGGCATCCTTTCAGACCAGGCGCACCAAAAGGACAACTGCTAAGGCAGCCCTAAAAGGGGAAAAAGAGCGTTCCACCCTTGTTGACCCTTTAAGTGAGCGCGAGTTGGAAGTACTCCGACTGTTGGCAGCTGGTCTGCCTCCAGCTGAAGTGGCAAAAAAAGTTGTTCCTTTCTCCCTTTACCCTCAAAGCCCATACCCAAAACATCTATGCCAAGCTGGATGTTCACAGCCGCATTGAGGCGATCAGCAAAGCGCGCGACATGGATTTGCTCTAGTATCAAAGCGAACCCGGGTTGGTGTGAAGCGGGGTCATCGAGAGTGCTATCCCACGGCGATGACAACTTTTCCTCGGGCATGTCCTGCTTCAAGATACCGAATCGCGACAGCTGTCTCATTTAACGGGTAACATCGATCGATCACAGGGACGACTTTGCCCGTCTCAAGAAGCTTTCTGATAACGAGTAGATTTTCCTGGGATGTTGACGCCAATCCCTGAAAAATGATTTGCTTACCCGCGGCCTGCGACAATCGTGGCCCCAGTATCATATGCTCCAACAAACGCGGTATGGATGTGAAACCAGCAAGAACGCAAAGACCCTGTGGACGCAAGGCCCGCCGATACGCGAAAACCGAACGATTTCCCACGGCATCATAAATCAGATCATAATGCTGACCATTCCTGGTGAAATCTTCACGCGTGTAATCAATAACATGGTCTGCTCCAATGGAGCGCACCATATCCAGATTCCTTGTGCTACACACACCAGTGACTTCAGCGCCGAAGGATTTTGCAATCTGCACCGCAAACGTCCCTACACCACCTGCTGCACCGTTAATCAGAACTGTTTGCCCCGCCTGAATCTGTCCTTTGTCGTGTAAACCCTGTAGAGCGGTAAATGCTGCCACCGGAACGGCCGCTGCTGCCTCAAAAGATAGATTGGCAGGTTTCAGTGCTAATTTACTTTTGCCAGCCAACGCATACTCGGCAAAACTGCCCGAGCCCAGCCCGAACACCTCATCACCTGGCCGAAACTCTGTGACATGTTCGCCAACCACTTCAACTTTCCCGGCGATGTCAGCGCCGAGCCTTGGGTCTTTGGGTTTGAAAAAACCCTCGCCCATGCGAACCAGAAACGGTGCAGCTCGCATGCGATGCCAGTCCAAAGGATTTGCAGACGCCGCGTGAACTTTCACAAGCACCTGATTCTCGGTAGGCACAGGTTTTTCTACCTCTGTAAGTTCAAGAACATCTGGTGAGCCGTAATTCGTGAATAGAATTGCTTTCATAAGATTCTCCGATTTCGTTACGAATGAAATGTTGTCCGGAATGAGGTCGCGATCGCATAGGCCAGGTCTTGTCAGGCAGCCTCAACCGCGCGTTTTTTCCACTGTTCGATATTTACGCCTTTGATCACAAGCCACGAGATAAATAGCACTTCCCCCAGGGCCGCAAACATACCAACATTCACTCTGTAACCCAGAAAGGTTGCGAAGCTATCTGTCACATAACCGAGGCAGGCGATCATTAATAAGACACCCAGAATTTTCGGAAGGAAACCTGACTTGAAAACCAAATAGCCCAGGGGAAATAACCAAAGCCCCCAAAATACAAAGGCGAGGGTGCTTCCCTGATTGTGCAAACGAAGAAAGAAAAGCGCGAGAGTTTGTGATTGCTCTGTCGTGAATACCGTCAAATCATCGGCGCCGGTCAGTAATTGTAGGGCAGCAAATTGATTGAGTTTGTTGAGCATAGCGATAGGAACACCGACCGCAAGGAAGATCACCATCAACAAAGCCATGTTTTCGTTCACAGGTTTGAACAACTGGTACAAAAGTACAACCACCAGTATCAGGATGAGCGGAGCGATAAGATCACTAACGATGCCAAGGCGGAATAACGGTTCAGCTGCCATGAGNTTTTTGGCTGTCATCGCTGCATCNTCCGGCACAATCAGCCTGGAGGGAACATAGAGGGCGCCAAAGATCCCTAGTGGAACGGTCATTAGATATAAAAGACCGGCAGCTCTTGCAAGCATAAGAGGTGATGTTTCCGCAATACGAGTTGTCATTAGAAATCCTCCTGATTTGATTCCTTAATTCTTGGACCTTTAATAAGCAGCCACAACATAAAAATCAATTCCCCATAAAAGGTATACTCGGCAAAATCCAAATTGATGTCCGGAAATAGAAATGGTTTTAAACTGGTTAGCAGGTAACCTAAACCAGCAATAATCAATAATACTCCCAGGATTCTCGGAATGTATTTCGACCTAAAAACCAAATATCCAAGCAGCCCAAGATGAATACCAAAGAACAACAATCCAAAATGCCACTGGGTTCTAAACGCACTGAGAGAAAGCATTACCTGGGTATGTAACTGATCTGGTTGAAGTAATGATAAGGTGTCGGAAGTATTCAACAGTCGTAGAACAGTAACAAGATTAAGAAGTGCAACCAAGGCAATCCCCGTATACACCCATCGAAACCCTGCGGTAATCAGTGAAAGATTCTTATTGACCGGCTTGAGCAATACATAAAGCGCCCAAGCTACCAAAAGATCACAAATAAAGGTGATCAGATAGCCAAATATGGCGGATGTGAAAAGCGTCATATTCGCCATAATATTTCTGACCGTTTCCGCGGCATTCCCTGGAACAACAAGCTTAGGGTACACAAAAATTTCAGCAAAGGGAGCCGCGATGACCATGATCAGCAAGCCAATCCCTGCGATGAGAGCCGCGCTACCGAGAGAAGTTTTATGTGTACGATTTATCGTTTTATTTGAGGTTAACATTTCCAAAGTTGTCATTTGAATTTCTCCTAAAGGATATGATGGCCAACGTCAGTGCTCAACTGCATAGCAAAGAAGAATCTCCTATAGAGCTGTCTTGTTCCTCAGTTGTGGAATAGATCCGATATTTTTCTTTGGTTTGAAAACGTAGTTCTCAAATGCATATTTCCATGGCATCGCGATGATTGGCAGGGCAACCCACAAAAATGTGTATGTCATTTTTTCGGCAGCCGAGCCGATTAATTGGTTTGTCGACCAGAGGGGGTAGGCAACCAGAATTAGCCATAGAACTTTGTAGAGAATTTCAAGCAGTACTAGGGGTAGCATCTTAAGCGGCCGTATTATCCCTATGACAGACAAGAGTGAATAAGATGCCCAAACGCACCATGCCACGGTTTCTGCAGGACTCCATGAACCCCTGGAGGTAAGGATTTGCGTCCAGGCAGTTTTTCCCACGAAAAGGAACATCAGGAGAAAGAGTAACCTCAAAAGGTAAATATTGATTTTGTAAACGCCTTCGTAGTGCTCGTCGTCCGGTCCAAAAATATTTTTTATAACGATAAACATGAGAATCTCCTAATTGTTTGTTTTTTTGAATATGGCTTATCAGGTGCAGTCTCTATTTTTATGAGTTCATAGTGCCTGCCTGGCCGGGTTTAACCCGTTTGACCGAGACCAATGGCATTCCCAAATCGCGCACCTTTTTGAGCAGTCCGTGCAACGCGGCTTGATCAAGCACAGGTCCGGTGAAAAGAGTATCACCGTCCTCTTCCAGCGTGATGGTCAGTCCTCCAAACCAGTCTGTCCATTCACGATCCAGGTGTCCCTCGACCTTGATCTGATAGACCATCGGTTGACCAGAATCCGTTTTTAGGTTGAGTTTATTTGACATTACCTTGCCTTGTGGTGTTCGCTCAATGTACAGGTAATATATCCGCGCCAGAGTGTCACCGTATAGACACTTTGGTGTTGGTTGGAGGTGTTGTTTTCAATTAAGGAGGGGGAGAATGTTGGGAAGTACTGTCACTTGCACCTATAACAAACCCAGCTCGCGGGCGCGGGCTACAGCTTCCGTGCGCCTTTGAACCTGTAGTTTGTCATAAATTCTGCGGTTGTGCCCCTTAACTGTGTCCAGCGCAAGGAAAAGCTGCTTGCCGATCTCATGATTTGAGAGACCTTGGGCAATGAGCCGTAGTACTTCCAACTCGCGTTGACTCAACGGCTCAACGATGGGCTGGGCATGGGACAGGTAAGTCTGGCTTTTATGCTGCTTCTCTGTTTCAAATACAGCCAGCAGCTTACTTGCATAATCTGGCATAACCCCATGAGCTATAGCTTCGGACAATAGTTGAGCCATGGGCGCACCTTCATCGATAAAGAGACGGATGAAGCCGCCGGGCTCTGCCAACGCCAGCGCGACGCCCAGCAATTGGACAGCTTTTTCCTTTTCGCCATGCACATGGTGAGCGATCGCCTGTAGAACCATAACCTTGAGCAGTTCATCCGCCCAGCCTTTTTCCTCAGCCTGCTGGCGTAATCGGTTCAATATTGCCAAAGCCGATGACATGTCTTCCTGGGCCAGGTATACACGCGCCTGACTGAGAGGGAGTTGATGTACCTGGGCCAGATGTGCCGCTTCCTCCAAATTGCCTTGGCGAAGCAACATCAGCACCTGCTCGGCTGCAACTTCGGGGATGCGGTACATAAAATTTTGACTGCGTGCGGACTGATCAGCCTGCGCTAGCACAGTGGCCGCGCTGGCTACATCTCCCTGTGCCAGTTTTAAGCGGGCGAGGAACACCTCGCAGATAATGAATCTGTCAATCACTTTATCATACTGCTGCTCTAATTGGAGACTCTGTTGCCCGTGCTGCTCAGCGCCATCCAGGTCATTCCATTCGTAGAGGATCCGGGCCAGGCCGAGATGTACTTCGCCGATAATCTGGAGCGGCTGATCACCTGTCAGTTGCAGGATGTGCCGGTAGGTCTCTGCCGCCTGATAAAGCTGGTTGTCGGCTTCCTGCACGTTGCCCAGGCCAATGGTCGCCAGTATAGTGGTGAAGGTCGCCCCAGACGCTTGGCTGAGAGAGATAGATTCCGTATAGGCCCGATCAGCTGCGACACGATCCCCCTGGAACATATATGCTACCCCCATCGTCCAGTTGGCGTTAGCGCGGGTAGTCAGGTTGTGAGGGTCAAGAAACTTTAGGGCGCGGCGTGACTGGGCCAGCATGGTATCTACATCGTACCGGGTGAGAGCTAATGTAGCCTTGGCAGCGGCAATTTTTCCAATAAGGTTTTGGGTCTCGTCATCTGCCTTGCTGCTTTGCAAAGCGGCTTCCGCAGCTTGTAATTTCTCTTCCACTCCGGTCGTTTGACCATTTATCAATAGCAGCGATGCATGTCTCCACCACAACGAGGGTCTTGCATCCATCACGCTCCTTGGCAAAGAGTCCAGCCAGGCAAGTATTGAAGTCACCGCGCCCCGCAAATGCAGAGGAATCCCTTTTCCTTCGATCAACCGCTCGGCGCGCTCGATATCATTCGCAGCGGCAGCATGCTGAAATGCTTCCATCTGCCAGCCATTGTCTTCGTACCACTGGCTGGCACGAATGTGCAATTCATTCACGCGGCGTTTCGCATCTCCTGTCCCTGCGGCTGAGGCAAGGCTCTGGGGGAGTCTCTGCCGCAGCAGATCGGCAAAGAGATGGTGATAGCGGTACCAACGCCGTTCGTTGTCCAAAGGAATTATGAACAGGTTAGTGCGTTCGAGATATTCCAGTGTTTCTTGCCCGGCGGCCGACCGGAGGGAATCGAGGAGCACGGCATCACACAGGGGGCCGCACAAGCGGTCCAGGATGGATGTCTGCAGCAAGAACTCCTGGACATTTGCAGGCTGTTGTTTTAGCACCTCCTCAACTAGATAGTCCATCACGAAATGGTGGCTGCCAGTGAAAGATTGTATAAAGCTAGCGGTGTCTTGATATCCCTGCATGGAAAGCGCGGCTAATTGCAGGCCGGCAATCCACCCTTCGGTGCGGGCCTCCAGGGCGGCGATGTTTTCTGGCGAGAGCCTTAGCCCCATCACCTGGTTGAGAAATTCGGCGGCTTCAGAAAGGGTAAACCGCAAGTCGGCGGCGCGCAATTCGGTCAATTGGCTGCCGGCGCGCAACCGCGCAAGCGGTAGAGGTGGATCTTCACGGGTGGCGATCACCAGATGCATTTGTGGCGGCAGATGATCGAGCAGAAAGCTGAGAGCATTGTCAATCGGTTTTGAATCGATAACGTGGTAGTCGTCAAGGACAAGGATGAATTTGTTCGTGACAGCGCTCATTTCATTGAGCAGAGAAGTTAGAATCGGTTCGGTTGGCGGTGGCTGAGGAGATCGAATCGCCGTCAACAGCCCTTCCCCAATATTCGGCGAGATCGCCTGCAGAGCAGCGACAAGATAGGTTAGAAAGCGTGTGGGGTCCTTATCCGCCTCATCCAGCGACAGCCAGGTGACCGGTCGCCCGCAACCAGCGACCCATTCGCTGACCAGTGTGGTTTTCCCAAAGCCAGCCGGGGCTGAGATGAGGGTCAGCTTACGATGCAAGCCCTCGTTTAGCTGCTCGATGAGACGGGGACGGGAAACTAATACCGGTCGAGCAGAGGGGATAAAGAGTTTGGTGCTTAGAAGTTGTACCACTAATCGCCTTGAATTTCGTTATAGCAAATGCTTCAGGTGACGAGTTAGCACCCGCACCAAAGACCTTAGTATGATTGGCTTTTATCGGATAAGTATATCAAAAGGAGTTGAACGCTAA
>Ga0065705_10104637_pt1 | contig 12439 bp, 10 predicted proteins | sample SwibulcommuniRL2_FD_59092 | JGI IMG/M metagenome (GOLD analysis project Ga0065705, IMG submission 59092) | Bulk soil microbial communities from switchgrass field near Rose Lake, East Lansing, Michigan, USA - RL2 Bulk Soil v2 (version 2) | ecosystem: Environmental > Terrestrial > Soil >... | reverse complement strand
CGTGCGCAAATCCATCGAGTACGCCGCGGCCATCGTCACCTCCTGCGCGTCAGGAGTACCATGGCCGCGTACTGAGTACAAGTGAAAAACGCTCTAGGCAGAGACCCTTTTACCCTCCCCTCAGCCCTCAGCCCTCAGCCCTCAGCCCTCAGCCCTGAGCCCTCAGTGAGGGAACACGGTCCCGGGCTGGGTTCCCGAAATAAAGGCTTCGTCGATGCCGGTGGTGCCTTCCCCGGCCACCTCGCCGTTCGCGGCGTTGACGGGCACGAACACGATGTTGCCGGGCGCGACGAATTCGGGCGGGTTCTCCTGGTCGCGTGTGGCGATGTAGGCCTGCATGAACTGGATCCAGATGGGGAGGGCGGCGATGCCGCCGGTTTCGTTGTGGCCGATCGGCTTGCGCTCGTCGTGACCCACCCACACGCCGACGGTGATATCGGGATCGAAGCCGACAAACCACGCATCGCCGTAGTCGTCGGTCGTTCCGGTCTTGCCGCCGAGCGGCCATCCAAGCTTGCCCGCCGACGCGCCTGTGCCGCGCTGCACGACGCCGCGAAGCAGGTTCGTCATCACGAACGCCGTGTCGGCCCTGATGGCATCCTGCGGCTCGGGACGTCCTTCCTCGAGGAGATTTCCGTCGCGGTCGGAAATCTTCAGAATGGGGTAGGGCCGCATGCGCACGCCGCCGTTCGGAAACACCGAGTAGGCCGATGTCATCTCCATCAGCGTCAGATCGGCGGCGCCGAGCGCGAGCGACAGATAGGGCTCGAGCTTTGCCTCCACCCCGAGCCGCCTGGCGTAGGCGATGACCTGCGGCGGGCCGAGCGAATCCATCATCTTCACGGCCGGCACGTTTCGCGAGTCCTCGAGCGCATGCCGTAGGGTCACGCCGCCTTCGTACTTCCCGTCGTAGTTTTTCGGCATGTACGGCGGCTGTCCGGGGCCGGCGTTGTAGGCCACCGGTTCGTCGACGATGATCGACGTAGGCGTGTAGCCGCGATCGATGGCGGCGGTGTAAACGAAAGGCTTGAAGAGCGAGCCGACCTGCCGCCGCGCCTGCGTCGCCCGGTTGAACTTGCTGCGATCGAAGCTGAACCCGCCGACCATCGCCCGGATTTGGCCGGTGTGATTGTCAATCGCGACGAGCGCGCCTTCGAGGAGCGGCGATTGTTCGAGCGAGGCGGCCTCGATGCGGGCGCCCGGGCCCATTTTTTTGATCTCCACGTCGATGAGGTCGCCGACCTTGAACAACGCCGGAGGCGGCCTTCGTCCCCATGCGATCGCCTCGCCGCGAAGTTCGACGGCCTGATCGCCGATCCGGATTCGCGCGCTTGCGGGCGTGACGGCGGTGACGATCGCGGGCACGATGTCGCCTTCCGCCATCGGCTGCGACCAGCGATCGTTGCGGTAGCCGTCGACGGTGCGCCCTAGCGCGACGACGTTCGGCTTGTCGCGGCGATACCCGCGCCGCTTGTCGACGAGACGCAGGCCGCGATCGAGCGCGCGATTGGCGGCCAGCTGGAGCCGCATGTCGACGCCCGTCTGCACCGACAGCCCGCCCTCATAGAGGGCTTTGGCGCCGTACTTCTGTTCCAGGTACTTCCGCACTTCTTCGGTGAAGAACGGCGCGACCGACCTCACCGGTTGCGGCTGTCCGCGCGTGACGACGGGCTTCTTCTTCGCCTCGTCGGCCTGCGCCTGCGTGATGTACCCGTTTTCGGCCATCTCCTGCAGCGTGTAGTCGCGCCGGAACTTGGCCGCGCCACGATTCACGTACGGACTCTGGCGGGCCGGCGACTGGATGATTCCGGCAATCATGGCCGCTTCTTCGAGCGTGACGTCCTTCGCGCGCTTGCCGAAATATAGACGGGCCGCCGCCTCGACACCGTTCGTGCCGTGGCCGAAGTGCATCTGGTTGCAGTAGAAGGTGAGAATCTCGCGCTTGGTGTAGCGCTTTTCGATCTGGATCGCGACGAGAATCTCCTTGATCTTGCGCTCGGGGCTCTTGTCGCCGACGGTGAAGCCGACCTCCTCGGCAAACAGATTGCGCGCGAGCTGCATCGTCAACGTGCTCGCGCCGGCGATCATCCGGCGCCGCACGATGTCGCTGCTGAGGCGGATGAGCAGCGCCGGCACGCTCAGACCGAAGTGATTGTTGAAGTCCTTGTCTTCCGCCGAGATGACGGCGTTCCGCAAGTACGGCGAGATGTCGTCGTAGGGGATGACGATACGCCGCTCGATCGCAAACTCGCCGAGCGTTTCGCCGTTCACGGCGTAGACGCGCGTGATGGCGCTGGGCGCGTAGTTGTCGAGGCCCGAAATGAGCGGCAGGTCGCCCGCGTACGCGAACATGACGCCGCTGAGAATCCCCAGCAGCGCGACCGTGATGAACAACGCCGCAAGCCCGGCATGTCCGGCGAAGCGGATGACCAGGGTCCTGGCCGAGTTGCGGCGAGGTGACTGAGGAGAAGGCGTACCGGCCATCGGAGGGCTCATTCTATCAGTTTCGCTAAACGGCTGCAGGTCTAGGCTTTATGCCGGTTGGCCGGGAGCAGCCTTTACATCAAGTCACTCACATTTCATAATCAAGAGAGCCTAAAGTTCCCAACTCATTCGTGCGAGGAATTTCTGTATGAGCAAAATCATCGGCATCGATCTCGGCACCACCAACTCGGTCGTCGCAGTCATGGAAGGCGGCGAGCCCACGGTCATCACCAATCCGGAGGGGAGCCGACTGACGCCATCGATTGTCGCGTTTACCAAGACGGGCGAGCGTCTGGTGGGACAGGTCGCCAAGCGCCAGGCGGTGACCAATCCCGAGAACACCATCTTTTCGATCAAGCGCTTCATGGGACGGAAGTACGACGAAGTGAACGAAGAGATGAAGATGGTGCCGTACAGCGTCGTACGCGCCTCGAACGGCGACGTGCGCATCAACGCGGGCGGCAAAGAATCGTCGCCGCCCGAAATCTCCGCGATGATCCTGCAGAAACTGAAGCAGGCGGCGGAGGAATATCTCGGTCAGCCTGTCGCCAAGGCGGTCATCACGGTTCCGGCGTATTTCAACGACGCGCAGCGGCAGGCGACCAAGGATGCCGGCCAGATCGCCGGCCTCGAGGTGATGCGCATCGTCAACGAGCCGACCGCGGCGGCGCTGGCCTACGGTCTCGACAAGAAAAAAGACGAAACGATCGCGGTGTACGACTTCGGCGGCGGCACGTTCGATATCTCGATTCTCGAAGTCGGTGAAGGCGTCGTCGAGGTGAAGTCGACCAACGGCGACACGCACCTCGGTGGTGACAACCTCGACCAGAAGGTCATCGACTGGATCGCTTCTGAATTCAAGAAAAGCGACGGCATCGATCTGACCAAGGACCGGATGGCGCTCCAGCGCCTGAAGGAAGCCGCCGAGAAGGCCAAGATGGAGCTGTCGTCGGTGATGGAAACCGACATCAGCCTTCCGTTCATCACGGCCGATGCCAGCGGCCCCAAGCACCTGGCGCTGAAGCTGACGCGCGCCAAGTTCGAGCAGCTCGTCGAGGATCTGCTGCAGCGCACAGTGGGTCCCACCAGGCAGGCGCTCAGCGATGCCGGGGTCGACCTGGGCAAGATCGACGAAGTGGTGCTCGTCGGCGGCTCGACGCGCATACCGCGCGTGCAGGCCATCGTCAAAGAGTTGTTCGGAAAAGACCCGCACAAGGGCGTGAACCCGGACGAGGTCGTCGCGGTGGGCGCGGCCGTTCAGGCCGGGGTGCTCGCGGGCGAGGTGAAAGACCTGCTGTTGCTCGACGTCACGCCGCTGTCGCTCGGCATCGAAACGCTCGGTGGCGTCATGACGACGCTGATTCAGCGCAACACGACGATTCCCACGCGCAAGAGCGAGACCTTCTCGACGGCGGCCGACAACCAGACCAGCGTGGAAGTGCACGTGCTGCAGGGTGAGCGTCCGCTGGCGCGCGATAACCGCACGCTCGGCCGGTTCCATCTCGTCGGGCTTCCGCCGGCGCCACGCGGCATTCCGCAGATCGAGGTCACGTTCGACATCGACGCCAACGGCATCGTCAACGTGTCGGCCAAGGATCTCGGCACGGGCAAGGAGCAGAAGATCACGATTACGGCCTCGAGCGGCCTCAGCAAGGACGAGGTCGACAAGATGATGAAGGAAGCCGAGTCGCACGCCGACGAGGACCGGAAGCGCAAAGACGAGATCGAGACGCGTAACCGTGCCGACCAGGCCGTCTACGCTGCCGAGCGGATGGTGAAAGACGCGGGCGACAAGCTCTCGGGATCGGATCGGACGGCGGTGGAATCGGCGGTCGAGGATCTCAAGAAAGCGAACGCGGGCACCGATGTGGCGGCCATCGGCGCCGCGATGGAGGCGTTGAACAAGGTGCAGCACGCGGCGGCTGAAAGCCTGTACAAGCAGGCCCAGTCGTCGGGTGCCGGGGGCGGCGGTCAACAGGGTTCCGGCGGCGCGGCACCCGGCGGCCAGGCCAGCTCGGAATCAGGTGGCGGAAAAGAAGGCGACGTGATCGACGCCGAAGTTGTCGATGAAAAATAGTGATTAGGGATTGGGGATTTGGGATTAGTTCGGACATTCCTAATCCCCAATCCCTAATCCCTAGTCCCTGGATTTTGTGGATTTATGGATTTGTACGAATTGCTGGGTATCGCGCGCGGAGCGACGCTCGTCGAGATCAAGCGTTCCTACAGGCGCCTTGCGCGGAAATATCACCCGGACATCAACCCGGGTGATAACGCCGCGGAGGCGCGTTTCAAGGAGATCACGCGAGCCTACGAAACGTTGAGCGATCCCGAGCGGCGCCTGCGGTACGACGCCGGGGCGTTGTCGGTCGCGTCGAGCTCGGTGTCGTTCGAGTTCGAGGGGTTCGATTTCTCCGGCGGCGTCGTGCACGCGGAAGGTACGACGACGTTCGGCGATCTGTTTGCCGAGGTCTTCAGCCAGCGCCAGGACGTGCGGGCGGGCGAGCCGGTTCGCGGCGCCGATTTGTACGCCTCGGTCTCGCTGAAGTTCGATGAGGCCCTGAGAGGCGCCGAGCGACAGATGACGCTGACGCGCCGCGATACGTGTCACTCGTGCCGGGGTGCCGGGTTGCTCAAGGTCGCCGAGGCGCGATGCCATCGCTGTCAGGGCACGGGGATTATCCGATCGCGCCGCGGCAGCATGGTGTTCTCGAAGAGCTGTGACGCGTGCGGCGGGTCGGGCCGGCTCGTCCACACGCTCTGCGGCCGGTGTGCCGGCCTTGGCGTGGAAATGCGCACCGAGACGGTCACCGTGCGGATTCCCGCTGGCGTACCCGATGGTGCGCGCATTCGCGTGCCCGAGAAGGGCAACGCCGGCGAGCGGCAGGGGACGATGGGCGATCTCTTCATCATGGTTCAGGTGGACGCCCATGAAACGTTCCAGCGCGAGGGAGATGATCTGCACATCACGGTGCCGATTGGCGTGCACGAGGCGGCGCTTGGCGCCAAGGTCGACGTCCCGGCGCCCGATGGAACCGCGCGGCTGCGTGTCCCTCCCGGTACGCAGACGGGGCAGCGCTTTCACATTCGCGGGCGCGGTGCGCCGTCGCCGCGCAGCGGCGAACGGGGCGATCTGGTGGTGGAAGTGAAGGTCGTGCTTCCCAAGCTGCTCGACGAGCGCTCCAAAGAACTGTTGCGTGAGTTCGGGAAGATTAATGCGATGGAGCGGGTACCGGCCAAAGATGAGGGACGCGACTAAGCCATGGCCGTCAGAAAAACCGGCAAGGCCTACTACATGATCAGCGCGGTGGCGCAGAAGTACAGCATCCACCCGCAGACGTTGCGTCTCTACGAGCGCGAAGGCCTGCTGAAGCCGTCGCGCACCGAGGGCAATACGCGGCTGTACTCGGAGGAAGACCTCGAGCAGCTCGAGACCATCCTGACGCTGACGCGCGATCTGGGCGTGAATCTTGCGGGTGTCGAAGTCATCCTCAACATGCGCCGCAAGATCGAACAGATGCAGGGCGAAGTGAACGAGTTCATGGAGTACGTCAAGCGAGAGCTCGCCCGCGGCATCGACGATTGGGAGCAGCGGCTCAACACGGCGCTCGTGAAATCGACGTCCACCGATCTCGTGCGCACGAATCAGTCAAATACCCCACCAGCCTCGGCGACAAAAAAGCAGGCGCGCTAAACAAAAAACGGCGCGACAAAAAATCGCGCTATCATGTGGCGTGACTTCGCCGCTGCAGAACCAGGATACATGCCCGCTCTGCAACGGAACCGGCTGGAAGACATTCCAGGATGGTGAGATCGAGCGCGTCACGCGCTGCGATTGCTGGAAGGAGAACGTCAATCGCCGCCTCGTCGCCGACGCGCGCATTCCTCGCCGCTACCACCACTGCACGCTGAACGATTTCGTCACCTACGACAACGAGACGCTCGACGAGGCGCTCAGCCGTGCGCGTCGCTTCGCCGCTGAGTTTCCCGTTGTCAGTCGCGGATTGTTTTTGCTCGGCGATCCGGGGGTCGGGAAGACGCACCTGGCCGTCGCCATTCTCAAACAGGTGATCCTCACGCGTGGTGCGCGCGGCATCTTCTACGACACACGCGATTTGCTGAAGCTGATTCGCGGGACCTACAGCAACGAGGTCAAGACCACCGAGCTCGACGTGCTGAGGCCGGTGATGGAGGCCGACTTGCTGGTCCTCGACGATCTCGGGGCCGAGAAGACCTCGGAATGGGTCGAAGAGACGCTGAACCTCATCGTCAACACGCGCTATAACGAGCGTCGCGCCACGATCTTTACGTCGAACTATCCGGATCTGCCGCCCGACACCAATTCCGCCGTCATTACCCTGCACGATCGCATCGGCTTCCGCATGCGCTCGCGGCTGCACGAGATGTGCGATTTCCTCGATCTGGAGGGGGCCGACTACCGCATGCTGCTGCCGAACGAAGGCGCACCGGCGCTGAAACGGCTCAACGAAGAGCGGCGGATGCGCGGAAAGCTCGACCAGGTCTCGCGCACCAACCGCCAGGCGAAGGCCCAGCTGCGCGGCGACGGGAAAGCCGACCTAAAATGGTCGGGTGGCCGGGCCGGCTCCACCAATCCCTAACCCCCAATCCCTAATCCAGGGACCTGGATCGAGTCCGGGGATTTATGTCCACGTTCCCTTCTGCAGCGCCATCTGCAATTACTGCAACTTCAATCGAGGCTTGTACGACGAAGGCCTGAAGTTGCGGTTTGTGGCCGCGCTGCTGCAGGAGATGCGGGCAGAAACGGATCCCGGAACCGTTTCTGCCGACACGCTCTACTTCGGCGGCGGGACACCGTCGCTGCTCTCACCGGCGGACGTTGAGGCCATCATCGGCGAGGCTCGCCGGTCACTGGCCCTCAGCGCCGATGCGGAAATCACGCTCGAAGCGAACCCCGAGAGCGTCAGCCGGGATAGCCTGGAACATTTTCGCCGGGCCGGTGTCAATCGTCTGAGCTTCGGCGTCCAGTCGTTTCGGGATGGGGAATTGAAGCGGCTGGGGCGGCTGCATTCGGCCGAACGGGCCGTCGAAGCCATCGGACTGGCAAGAGCCGAGGGCTTCGACAACATCAGCCTCGATCTGATGATGTGGCTGCCCGGCCAGGACGTTGCACAGTGGCTCGGGTCGGTCGAGGACGCTATTCGTGTCGGGCCCGAGCACATGTCGTTGTACATCCTGGAGGTCTATCCGCATCTGCCGCTCAAGCAGGACATCGATCGCTTTGGATGGTCGCAGGAATCCGACGAAGGCGTCGCCGACATGTACGAGACGGCGATGGCCAAGCTCGAGTCGGCAGGCTTTGAGCAATATGAGATCTCGAACGTGTGCCGGTCTGGCCGTCAGTCGCGTCACAACATCAAGTACTGGACCGACGGCAACTGGCTGGGATTCGGTCCGGGTGCGCATTCCACGTGGCAGGGGACACGGTGGCGCACCGTCGCATCTACCGAAGATTACGTTCAGAGAATCCATGCAGGCCTGCCGGTGGCCGTCGATCGTCGCCACTTGTCGAATGAGGAGCGCCTTGGCGATGCGCTGTTTACCGGACTGCGGATGAGGGATGGCATCGACCTCGAAGTCCTGTCGACACGCTACGGCGTCGATGTCTGGCACAGGTTTGGCGTACGCCTCGCGCCGCATCTCGACGCGGGCCTCCTGCTGAGGCAGGACGAACGTCTCTGGCTGACCCGGAAAGGGATGCTCCTGGCCAATGAAGTGATGTCGGTGTTCGTTTAGACTTGAGTTTGCGGCGCGTACCGGCTAAATATTAAGCCCCCGTTCGTCAACTAAGGAGGAGTGAATGCGAGTATTTATCCTGGCCCTCGCCGTCTTGGCTTTCACGGCAGTGAATGCCCATGCGCAGACGCCGAACGCCCGCGTCTTTAGCGGCGGCGCCGGACTCATTCTCTACACCATCAAGCCGGGCAGCACGGCCGACTTCGAAACGGTGTTGAACAAGGCGAAAGAAGCGCTGACGAAGAGCGAGAAGCCCGAGAGGAAGCAGCAGGCGGCTTCGTGGCGCGTTTACAAGTCGGATGCGGCCGCGGCGAACGGTAACGTCACCTACGTGATGATCATCGACCCGGCGGTGAAAGAAGCCGACTACAACATCGTCAACATCCTGAACGAAGCATTCCCGGCCGAAATCCAGGCACTGTTCAAGCAGTATACCGAGGCCTTCGCCAGCGGACTGATTCCCATCAACCTGGTGTCGGTCGTGGATTACGGGAAATAGAGGGCTTAGCGCTGAGGGCTTAGGGCTTAGGGGAGAGTAGGAGAGTAGAGGGTGCACTGCCCCTCAGCCTTCAGCCCTCAGCCCTCAGCCTTTCGTTAGAAGGCCAGGTTCAGTCCCGCGTACATCCTCTGCACCGTCGAGTCTCGCGGGGTGCCTTTCAAATTGAAAATCCGATAGTCCAGGCGTGCCCGCAGCGGGCCGGCGATGTGGATCTTTGCGCCGCCGCCCGTGTTCAGCAGAAGGTCGGTGGCCTGATCGTTCCCCAGATTTTCGCGGTAGAACCCCGCGCCGGTGGTGAAATAGAGCTGGACGCCGGCCGTTGGCGTTTGCAAGAGAATGTTGCCCGAAGTGGTCTTGAGCGATGGCACCGCCCTGGTCTCGTCCGCAGAGGAGCCGCTGTACTCGAATTCGAACCCGATAATCACGAGGCTCACGCCGAAAGCGAAGCCGCGAGCGACCGTTCGCTCGTCGTTGGCCGAGTTGCTTCCGAGGAACAGCGTGGCGTCGGCGCGTGCCGCCGATGGTGTGAGTGCAACGAGCGCGAACGCGATGATGGCCAGTCGCATTCTCATAGCCTTTCATTGTACCAGTCCTGCCGCAGAGTACAAGTCGTAAGTGCCGGCGAGGCGGATAACCGGACCGTGATAAATTCCGCAGGTTGTCTGCTCTCTCGGATCTCGTCATGGCGGGCGATGTGCGCGCCATTGCGCGTGGTATCTCGCTGGTCGAGAACGACGGCGACGAAGGGCCGGCGCTCGTGCGCGACCTGTTTCCCCGATCGGGCCGTGCGTTTCTTGTCGGGATGACCGGCGCCCCCGGTGCGGGCAAGAGCACGCTCGTCGACGGGCTGGTGGCGCGTTGGCGCAAAGCCGGGCGCAGCGTCGGCGTGATTGCGGTCGATCCCACGAGCCCGTTCAGCGGCGGGGCGATGCTGGGCGATCGCGTCCGCATGCAGGCGCACGCCCAGGACGCCGGTGTGTTCATTCGCAGCATGGCCACCCGTGGACACCTGGGTGGACTCGCTCGTGCGACCGCGGATGCGGCAGTGGTGCTCGACGCCGCCGGCAAGGACATCGTCGCCATCGAGACGGTCGGCGTGGGCCAGGACGAAGTGGAGATCGCGCGCACGGCGGACGTCTCCATTGTCGTTCTCGTGCCCGGCATGGGCGACGACGTGCAGGCGCTCAAGGCTGGCGTGATGGAGATTGCGGATATCTTCGTGGTGAACAAAGCCGATCGCGAAGGCACCGATCGGACAGTGGCCGACGTCGAGTCGCTGCTGAGTTTGCACGCCTATCAGGATGGTGAGTGGCGTCCGCCGATTGTTCGCACCCAGGCGACCGCCGGCGTCGGGTTCGACGAGCTGATCGAGGCCATCCGGCGATTCAGCGAGCAGAAGTCGATCGTGTCAGCGAGGCGGCGCCAACGCGCCGAGGTCCAGCTTCGGGCGATTTTGTCGGCGAAGCTGCTTCGGCAGGTCGAATCTCGCGTGCCGCCGGCCGAAATGACGACACTTGTGGACCGTATCGTCGCGCGGAGCATCGATCCCTATTCCGCCGCGGGCGAGCTGCTGGGGAGGGCGGGCGGATGATCGCCCGCGACGAAGCATGAAGGCCGTGCTGGATCATGTCGGGATCGCCGTCAGGGATCTCGAGTCGTCTCTTGCATTTTTTCGCGACGCGCTGGGGCTCGAGGTCGAAGGCGCAGAAGATGTGGCGGCGCAACAGGTGCGGGCCCAGTTCATCAACACCGGTCCCTCGTCTCTGGAGTTGCTGCAGGCCACGTCTCCCGATTCACCGATAGCCAGATTTCTCGAGAAGCGCGGGCCCGGGCTCCATCACATCACGCTTCGAGTCGATGACATCCATGCGGCGCTTGCCGAGCTCCGGCGGCGGAACATCCGGCTCGTCGACGACGAGCCCAGACCCGGGGCAGAGGGTGCGAGCGTCGCGTTCATCCACCCGTCGAGCGCCCAGGGCGTGCTCGTGGAGCTCAAGCAGCCGGCGGTTCGTCGGCCCGTCCCCGAGCGACCGAAGACGATTCGACTCGGCGATGTCGAGATCGTGACCGTGTCCGACGGGTTTTTCTACCTCGATGGCGGGGCAATGTTCGGGGTGGTTCCGAAGACGTTCTGGGAGAAGAAAGCGCCCCCCGACGATCGCAATCGCATTCGGATGGCGATGCGCTGCCTGCTCGTGCGCGGGGCGCGAACCATGCTCATCGACGCCGGATCGGGCGACAAGATGACGCCCAAGCAGGCCGACATCTTCCGGTTCGAGCGCGATTACAACTTGCAGCATTCGATCGCGGCGGCCGGCGCGTCGGCGGACGCGATCGACATCGTGCTGGCCACGCACCTGCATTTCGACCATGCCGGCGGGTTCACCGAACGGGCGCCCGATGGCTCGGTGCGTCCGCGGTTTCCCCGCGCGCAATACGTGGTCCGCCGCGGCGAGTTCGACGATGCGATGAACGCGAACGAGCGGACCAAAGGCAGCTACTTCGTCGAGAACTACAAGCCGCTGGCCGACCACCATGTGCTGCAGCTCGTCGACGACGATTCGACGATCATGCCGGGAGTACGGGTGCGGCGCACCGGGGGGCATACGATGCACCACCAGATGGTGCTCATCGAATCGGGTGGCAGGACGGCGGTCTTCGTCGCCGACCTGCTGCCGACCTCCGCGCACCTTCCCGAAGTCTGGGTGATGGGCTACGATTTGTTCCCGCTCGATACGCTCAATTTCAAGCGGGCCTTCCTGAAAGAAGCGATCGAGCGCGAGTACTTGATCATTTTCGAGCACGATCCGGACATCGCCGCGGGGTATATCCGCGAACGCGACGGGAAGCGCTACATCGAGAGAGTGGCATGATCGTTTACCGTCGACCGTTTACCGTCGACCGTTTCGTGAAACGGTGAACCGTAAACGGTGAACGGCCAACGACAGGAGTGGCATGACTGTCCAAATCGGTGTCATCGGCGGCAGCGGTCTGTACGACATGGCCGAGCTGACCGACCGCGAAGAGAAAAGTCTGTCGACGCCATTCGGCGATCCGTCTGGCCCATATTTGATCGGCACGCTCGCCGGCAAGCGCGTGGCGTTTCTCGCGCGGCACGGGGCGGGTCACCGGCTGCTGCCGTCGGAGCTGAATTTTCGAGCCAACATCTTCGGGTTCAAGGTGCTCGGCGTCGAGCGCATCATTTCGGCGAGCGCGGTCGGCAGCCTCAAGCAGGAGTACCCGCCGCTCGACATCGTCGTGCCCGATCAGTTTTTCGATCGCACCAAGGGCCGCATCAGCACGTTTTTCGGCGGTGGCCTGGCGGCGCACGTGTCGTTTGCGCACCCGATTTGTCCCGAGCTCGCCAGGGTTGGCGCCGACGCGGTGCAGGCCGTCGGCGCACGCGTGCATCGCGGTGGGACGTACGTCTGCATGGAGGGCCCGCAGTTCTCGACGCTGGCCGAATCGAAGCTCTATCGATCCTGGGGGATGGACGTGATCGGGATGACGAACCTTCAGGAGGCCAAGCTCGCGCGCGAAGCCGAGATGTGCTACGCCACGCTCGCGCTCGTCACCGATTACGACTGCTGGCATCCGGATCACGATTCGGTGACCGTCGAGATGATCGTGCAGACGCTGATGCAGAACGCGAAAACGGCTCAGCACGCGATCGCCGAGGCC
>Ga0065705_10104636_pt1 | contig 12446 bp, 10 predicted proteins | sample SwibulcommuniRL2_FD_59092 | JGI IMG/M metagenome (GOLD analysis project Ga0065705, IMG submission 59092) | Bulk soil microbial communities from switchgrass field near Rose Lake, East Lansing, Michigan, USA - RL2 Bulk Soil v2 (version 2) | ecosystem: Environmental > Terrestrial > Soil >... | reverse complement strand
CCGCGGCAGCTCGCGGCCGGCAATCACGGCCGCCGCACTGGCCGCTCTTTACAACGCGGGCGACTACGACAGCAAACACGTTCCCGAGATGCTCGAGTTCTGCAAAAAGAACCTGCAAAACCTGAGCGAAGGCCCCAACTCATTCGGCCACTGGCACTACACCTATCTTTATTACTCGCAGGTCATGTACCGCCAGGGGAACAAAGAGTGGGATCCATTCCGCGACAAGCTCTACTCCCACATCGTCAAGGACCAACAGACCGACGGCAGTTGGACTGGCAACATCGGCCCGATTTACGTCACGTCGTGCAACCTCATCATGCTCCAGCTCGACAAGGCGTATTTGCCGATCTATCAGCGATAAGTGAGGCGTGCTAGCGCCGGCGGTGCGTGGTGGGCAGGGGGCCGGTCATGCGTATTTCAGAACGCGGCCATGGACCATGAACGCGAAGGACGATTGCCTGTCGTTGTCATCGCCGTGGGAGCGGTGATTCTGCTGCCGGTGCTTTATCTCGTCTCCGCCGGGCCAGTCGAGTGGCTCATGGCTCACGGTTACGTCTCGTACGACAATCCCTATGTCAAAGCCTTCTATTATCCAGGCGTGCGTCTGATGGAAATCTTTCCGCCGCTAAACGATCTTGTGCGGTCGTGGCTGTCCCTTTGGAAGTAGAGCAATCGCCGCCTTGGCGCATCCTGGCTTAGTTGCCCAGCAGAATCTCCAGACGCTTCGCCTCGACACATCGCGTGGCCACGTCCAGCTTGCCGTCGCCGTTTACGTCGGCTACCACCAGCCGCCAGGCGCCTTTGCCAGTGCTGTAAGGTGAGCCCGCCGCTGGCTGAAAGCTCCCGCGACCATCGCCCAGCAGCAAGCGGATCGTCTCGTCGGCTGCAATGACCAGGTCGGCTTTGCCGTCGCGGTTCATATCGGCAATCTCGACGCCCCAAGCGCCATGGCCGAACTGAAGCGGCGAGCTCGGCGCGGGAGATAGTCCACCCTGGCCCGAATTGAGCAGGACTGTCGCCCCGGTCCCGCCCTCGGTGTATGTCGCGACGACGTCCGTTTGCTCATCGCCGTTGAGATCGCCAGCCGCGACATACCACAGGCTGGCGTCGCAAACCAGCGGCGAATTGGGCGCCGCCGTTAACTGGCCGTGGCCGTTGCCCAGCAGGATCGTGAGCGTCCGCACCTGGAGGTCTTCGGGCAGTGCATTGGGAACCAGAATATCCGCGTGGCCATCGCCGTTGATGTCGGCCGCAGCAATCGGGTAAGGCTTGCGCCCGCAGGCGAACGGAGAGCCTTTGGCCCTGGTAAACGATCCCCGGCCGTCGCCCAAAAGGACCGACAGGTCGCCATCGGCATTGTTGGCAGTGATGATGTCCGGATGTTGGTCCGCGTTGAGATCGACGACCGCCAGCCCATGCGTGTGCGGCTGGTCGCCATCGCGGGCGACGACCGGCGAGCCTGGGAACGCCTTGAACCGGCCCGCGCCGTCTCCTCGCAAAACGGCGACTTTGTACGAATTGTGATCCGCCAGGACGACGTCGAGCTTTCCGTCGCCATCAAGGTCGGCCAGCGCAATCTCGCTGCCGCTGACGGCAAGTTCCGTAGTAGCATCCGGATCTTTCGGCCAGGGGCCAGTAGCATGGCCGAAGGTGACCTGCAAGCTGGTTTCATTGACTAGCACCAGATCGGCCAGGCGATCGCCGTTCACATCTCCGGCTGCCAGCGCTCCACCGGTGACAGGCACAGGCGAACCGGGAGCGGGAGCCAACAGGGGCTTCTCGGCCGCGATCGTGGAGGTATGAGTCTGGCTGGACTGAGCACTGTTCGCCCAGACGCCGCTAGATGGCGAGCTGCGACGCGGCAATGCCAATCTGCTGGACGCCATCATCACGACCGCTGTGAGTGCGATCGCGCCCAGCGCCGCAACAGCCACGATTGTCATCAACCACTTCATGAACGCGGTCCGAAGCAAACGACGATGGCGCCAAGTCAACGCTCATTGTCGGTGGTCCTCAGACAATGCCCAAGACTGTTTTTGGCTTACGAGCGACGGATTTTTCGTTGCCAGCCGCGTGGCGGCCTAGGCTACGGCAGCGTCACCACTTCGCGGCCGTCGCGCGAGCCCAGGCCGCGCCACGTTGCCAGGTCGATGGTGCTGGGAATGGCCCGGACCGAGCCGTCCATGAGAGCGACTTGCGAAATCCCCGGATGGAAGCTCCGCGAGGTGACCGCCGCGTACGTGGGCACGGTTGACGTGATGCTCTCGCCGCGAGAAATGAAATCGACGTCGTAGTCGGCGCCACTGCTACTAAAAATCACCTTGGTATTGGGGGCGAAGGTGGTCGTGATTCCCGTTTCGTGAACCTTGCCGTCAACCCATTCAGTGTGCCCTGTCGTACCGAGAGTCCCGCCGAATGCCAGCACATCAGCCGGCCCGCTGGGAAGCGGTGCGCCGACCGTCGCCGGCAGGCCGCTGTTACGAATCATCGCCTGGTAGGCCTTCACTTCGCCGAAGGCGATCGTGTTGCTCATTCCATCGATATAGGCGCTGTCGGTCAGTTTCGAGTTTACGACGAATGCGCCGTTCCCGGTGGCACCGCTAGGTGCGTAATAGACGAACCACGTTCCATAGTTGATGCCATAGGACGCGGGAAAATGCGTTAGTGGCGAACCGACCCGCGGCACCGCCTTCACCTCACTGGGGCACACATAGGCCGCGATTCTCATCTGCGTCACTTGTGCGTGCTGGGGAGCGTTCGTCACGTCGCTGTAGTTGAAGCGGAAGTCGATCAGGTTTTGGAGGTTGAGCTGCTCCATGTAGGGGAGAATACGGGCATGCACCGACCAGTTGCCGCCGCCCGAGGGGGCCGTGAAACAAACGGCTGGCGGCACGCAGCTGAGCGTGTCCATGTAGTTGTGGGTCGCCAGGACCATTTGCCGCAGATTGTTCGAACACGAACCACGTCGTGCTGCCTCACGGGCGGCTTGCACCGCTGGGAGCAGTAGCGCGACGAGAATTCCAATGATGGCAATCACGACCAGAAGCTCGACGAGGGTAAAGGCGTGCCGATGGGTCCGGGGCATAATGGAACTCAACAAGGCTGGAGGTACTGGGTTTGTATTGATACTGCGACTCGATATCAATAAATACTTCGTGCCATTTTTAGGGAGGGATAGATCGCTGTCAAGGGGCCTGCTATGTGCTCGCTGATCGGTGGGGGCCATGCAGAGCGCAGGGGGTAGTGGGATCCCTCAAAAATGTTGAGATTTGAGGCCGTGCGAACTGGAATTGAGGTGGGCAGCGGCACTCCTAATGTGCTGATGGGCCAGAATTTGCCCGCGGTTGAACGCCGTTCGACTTAAAAGTGCGGCAACGGTGGGCTCGCGCCCCGCAATCCAAGCCCGAGTAGGCCGAGCAGCCCAGCAAGGCCAGCACCGGCGCGAATCGTCAACAGCGCTCGAGTGCGATTCGCGCACCACAATCAGGACGGAATGTCAGCTCGGTCAATCACCGTTGCGTCGCCGGCGTGTGCGCGAGGGCGATTTGGGCAGCTGCATCGTGGAGATAGATGGCAACAGTGGAATTTCCGCCAGATCCCGAGCTTCCTCTTCATTGCGGCCGGGTCTGAGCGTAAACGCTCCCTCGATCCGCATGCCGTCGGCCGTCAATAGGCTCAGCGGGCCGCCCCGGACGATGTCGAAGCAGCTCGATTGAAACCGCTCGAGCGATTCGATCATGTTCTTGTGGATCTTCGACCGCACGAGAAGCGCCTTGTGGCTGCATCCCCCCCGCGTTACCTCGAGGCGCCATCTGGTCTCTTGTTTAGGAGCAGAGAGCCATACGGAGCGTCCGAAATTGGAGCAAGCTTCATCGTAGGTCAACAGGATCGCATTCTTGTCCGGTGAATAGTCGCGCACGCCGACCGTTATCAGAAGTCTTGCAACTTGCGGCGCGAGAATCGCGCGGTAGTAGAGCGGCGCATAGCCGCTGATGACCGGTTCTTCTTCTTCGGGCTCCAGGACACTGCAATCCGGATAGCACTCGCCTGGCGCAAGGTCGCAGGCCGTAAACTGACACCGATGAGAAGGCGTGCCGGGCAACGAAGGGTGGATTTCCCAAACAACCAATTCGTACTGATTGTTTGCGACCAGCCCGCTGCCCAGCAGACCGCTTCCGAAGTACCAGTTGCCCGCATTACAGATTCCATCGGCTGCACCGCTGGGCGGCATTCCGGGCGTATTGGCTCCGAGCTGTTGGACAAGTCCCTTGACCCGATGAGCCGGCCCGTACAATTCGTCGTAAGTGCCACAAGCGGCATAGAGACTTCCGCCCGAGATTGCGCCGTATCCGGCTGGATGCCTGAAGCTGAACGTCATAACTATTTCTCCGCAGGTGTGAAAACAAGGTCGCTGAACTTCGCAGGGCGTTGACGAATACCCGTGTGCGCGCAAAACAGTCCGAAAGAACCCCGATAGTCAATGGGTTGGTAACCCGCGTTATCGGCCGGTTCGGTTATCTTCGGCAGCGGCTGGCCATTCACCACCACACTCTCGCATCCCTTAGGACCGAATTTGATCTCCAGATGCAGGTCGGCCGTGGGGGGTGGCGGGTTAAACACCACGGTGTCTTGCAGTTCGCCGACGAGATTTGGCCCGACCTGATCTGCGATCCCTGCCCGCTGGCGCATGAGGCGGAATTTCTGTGGGACGCCGGGGTTCATGCCAAGCGCCGGAAAATACTCGGTCATGAATAGTTGGAACACGGTGATGTACTGCTGCCCGAATCTCGACTCAGTCCGCAGGCCAAAGAACAAACCCATTCCGGCGCGATTGGCCGGGCTGAGAGTGATCGAAAATGTACCCGGCCGCCCATCGTACTTGCCAATCTCAATGAGTTGATAGGTACGAGAATCCGGATTGACAGTCAGCATCTTTTGGACCGGATCGTAAATCGGCGGCCGCGATGGCATGTACGATATCCATTGCACCTCCTTATGGGGCGGCGAAAGGTCGTAGCGCTTGGTAGCCCGCCGCTGCACCGTCGTCGCCACGATTGCCGCAATCAAGACGGCGAGGGCCACCGTCCAACTGGCCCACGTTGGCACGCGCCGTAGTTTTTCCTTTGCAGCTGGGGCGAGCTGCAGCAGTGGCAAAAGCCGGGTGGTCCTGGGCGACGGCTCGTCAGGCTCCGAGGATTTGTCGAGTTGGAGACGCGGCGAATCGACCGTCGGAGGCGGCTCATCGGGCGCCGGCAACCGGCCAATCAGCGCTGCCAGATCCGCGCCGTGGACATGGGCCGCAAGCGCCGCGGCCACCTCGCTGGGAAGTTGCACTCGATCGGCAGGTTTCTTCGCGAGCAATCGCTCGAGCAGGGCGGCGATTTCTGCAGGAACCTCAGGCCGCAATGTACGAATATCGGCAGGCACTTCACCGCGATGAGCAGCTACCTTGCGGCTGATGGTGTCGTGTGCTCCGGCACCAAAAGGAGCGTAGCCGGCTAGCAATCGGTAGAACGTGCAACCGAGGCTGTACAGATCGGACCGCACGTCCGCCTCGTGTGGCGAGTCGACCTGCTCGGGCGCTACGTAGTCGGCCGTCCCCAGCAGGTAGCCCGGCTGCGTAGTTTCGAGATCGTCGAGCGGATGCTTGTGCAGCAGGGCCAGTCCCAGATCGAGGATCTTTACCGTTCCGTCGCGGTCGAGCATCAGGTTTGATGGTTTGACGTCGCGATGGACCAGGCCACAACTGGCGATGTGAGCGAGGCCAAGCGCCGCCTGGCGCACAATTTCACAAGCGTCGGCCACCGGCAGGGGGCCAAGCGCGGCGACGAGCTTATTCAAATCGGACCCATCCACGAGCTCCATCACCAGGTATTCAATGCCTTCGCACTCGCCAGCGTCGGTGGCATAGACGATATTCGGGTGCCTCACGCGGCCGGCCGCCGCCGACTCGCGGTGAATGCGAATTACGGCGCTTTCGTCCGCCAAATCCAGGTGCGGCAACACCTTGACGGCCACCTCGCGGTGCAACCGCCCGTGCACGGCGCGGTACACGACCCCCATACCCCCGCGGCCAATTGGCGCGAGCAACTCGTAATCATTGAGCCGCCGCGGAGCACGCGGTCGCAACTCGCAGTTGAGGGTAACTGGGGTGCTTCCCTCGGATGCCGGTGAGAGCCGCTCCTTTAAGGTGGAGAGCCGCGATTGACAGGTAAGGCAGGACTTCAGGTGCGCGGCGACCGACGCAGACAGGTCGGCGTCTAGCTGGCCAGGGATCCAAGCCAGAAGGAGGTCGTCACTGGGACAAGCGTGGATCGCGGGGGCATTGGGCGCTGCGCGCAGGGTGATTGGTCGAGATTCCATAACCCCCTCGTGCGAAGAGTTTTCACCGAGTCTCGCCTCTTTCGTCCCGACCTAGAGTGTACGCTGCCGCTCGCTGGAAGTACACGATTGGCCGAAAAACCACCGGGTTTTTGCGGTTGTGGCGGTCTGGGCTCACTTGCTATCATCCGCCCCGCTTCACTGGCCCCTTGGGCGAAGCACCCATGGATAAATGGATGTCGGCGACTGCGCAGCGTCGTGCCGCTTTGGCCGCGCTCGCCGTGTGCGCCGGATTGGCCGCGGGGACGGGTTGCAAGAACGGCGCCTTTCAGCCGCCGCCGGGCGCGACCACTTCCACCGGCAGTGCCGCCCTCCCGCAACAGAATCAGGCGCTGGCCGCACAATTGCAGGACCTCAATCGACGCGTCGCGCAGCTTGATCTCAACAACGCCGATCTGCACCGCCAACTGGCCCAAAAGGCCCAGCAAGAGACGGCCGCACAGGAGCAGGTCAAGCTCTTGCAGAGTCAGCTCCAGAGCACCGCCCAGAGCTACAAAGATTCTCAGCTCGCCCAACAACAAGCCCAGCAAAAGGTGACCGCCCTGGAAGCCTCGACGCACTTTCGCGGCGGGGCGTCGATCTCGGCCAATAGCAGCGTGAAACAGTCGCTGGCCGCGGTCAGCATTCCCGGGCTCGACATCCGCCAGGACGGCGAAGTCATCCGCATCGAGGTTCCTGCCGACAAGCTCTTCTCCACTGGTTCGTCGCAGATTGTTTCCAACGGTCAACGGATTCTCGACGAAGTGGCAGCGGCCATCGTGCGGAGTTACCCTCGTCAGCGGATTGTGATCGAAGGGCACACCGACGATTCGTTCGCCGCCAATCCTGCCGCGGCGCATGCGCTCGCCGGCCAGCAAGCCCAAGCGGTGTTCTCACAGCTTGTCGAGCGCGGCCGCTTGCCTGCTCGGCAGCTCTCGGTTCTGGCCATGGGCGACAACTATCCGCTGGCCAGCAACGCTACGCCAGCCGGCAAGGCCAAGAACCGGCGCATCGAGATCGTCGTCTATCCTGATTCGCTGTAGCCGCCGCGCGCCCTAGTTCGTCGTTTTGTCCGGCCGCGGGGCCTCGTTCACCAGCCGCAGCGACCGCTCGATCAGAATCTCGCCGGTCATTTCGCCCAGCGACGTCCGCGAGACGTAGTCGTACCGCGGAAAGCTCTGGTAATCGACCTTCGTCAGGATGTAGCCGAAGGCGTCGTTGGTCAGGCCGAAAAGCAGGTTGTGCTCGCCATTCATCTTGCGCTTCAAGTAAAAGCCGATGTTGGGCAGGGCCTCGCCGGGAATTGTCAGAATCTGGGCGTTGCCGAGATTCACGACGTTGATGCGGGTCGTGATCGTCCGGTCGTCGCCGTGCGGATAGGCGAGCGGCGAATGCAGCACCACGTTCCAGATCACGTTGGATTCAACCGGAAACTTGACGTCCACCGACTGGCAAAGGAGTTGCGGCTGGTCCTGCTGCGATGCGCCCTCCACGATTCGCAGCGCCTCATCCGCCAGCGTGTGACCGATCCGCAGGCACTCGTCCCACGTCCGGCTGTCCTGCCAATAGCCGCGCTGCGGGTCGCTGGGCTTGTCGAGATCGCGGTTATCGGCCGTGATCATGCCCCCCTGGGCGCCGTTCATGAAAAGGGCCATGCCCCCAGCGTGTTCCTCGATCCGGTCGCAGAGCGGGCCGACCAGGTCTGGGCTGACGATGCCCACATGGGCGCCAAGCACTTCCGGGTGAATCGCATAGTTGACGAGCGTGGCCAGAGGCTTGCCGTCGGAAGCGACCGCTTGAACGACGCAGAGCCGCCGGTCATACAAATCGGGAGCGTAGTAGTTGTAGGCGATCTTGCCGCGGGCCTCGCCAGTCGCGACCTTGAGCCGAGCCGGCTGCAGGTGGTCGAGAGCTTCGTTAACCGCCTCGGCCGCCCGCTTGCAAACGAATTCCATATAAGCCAGGTCGCCGGTGTGCCCCCCCTTGCCGTCGGGAAAAGCGTAACAGTCTGGGGCGCTGTGCGTATGCGTCGATCCGATCAGGATGCTGGCCGCCGGAATCCGCGGCACCTGTTTGCGGACGCGGTCGCCCAGCACCGACGGAAATCCCAAGAGATCGAGGCTGACCACCGCCACCTTCGTCTCGCCACTGGCGAGCACGATGGCCCGAGCCGTCAACTCACCCCGTTTCTCGCGAGCCGGCGCCGTCGGACCCAGGCCACCGGACACAGGCAAGAGCGGATCGGGCGTTATGACGCGCCGGCTGGTACCAACCTGAAGCTCCGCGGCGCTCGTCCAACTCGCCAGTGCGAGCAGAGTGGCCGCCACGACCGCCTGCAAACATGTTTTCTCGTGCATTGGATTTGGATTCATGAGCTTCGCAGGTATCTATGCCCCGCGCGGGGTCCCCCAGTGAGTGCGGTATTCGCGCCGGACAAGGGCATTGGCCGCTTCATCGTCCAGCACCTTCTCTGCCTGGGGATCGATGGTGAGCGACCGCCCCACGCGCGTGGCAATGTTCGCCCAATGGCAAAGCGACGTCGAAAGATGGCCTGTCAGGGCGTCGGCGTTGAGCTTGACGCCACTGCGAATCGCGTCGCACAGGTTCTGTACGTGCAGCACGTCATTCTGGGCACCTGGCGCGATCTTGATCTCGATCGGCTTGTTCCTGTCCTCGAGCACCTCGACCTTGCCGCGACGACTGAGGAACATTTGCCCCTTCGTGCCGTAAAACTCGGCCCCGCTGTCGCAGTGATGCGGATAATTGGTTGTCCACAGCCGCTGCTCGTAGATCAGCATCCGCTTGCCGCCCGGCTTGCCGTCCCCTGGCGGATCGGCGCCCGCATATTCGAACGTCACCTGCTGCGTATCGGGAAACTCCTGATCGTCGCTAAAGAAGTACTTGCCGCCTATGGCCGAGACCTTGCTCGGATGCATTTCGACTCCCAGGCCCCAGCGAGTGTAATCGATGTCGTGCACGCCATCGTTGCCCGCCTCCCCGGCGCCGAAGTGATACCACATCGTCCAGCGGTTGTGGACACGGTTGGTGCGGTAGGGAATCAACGTGGCCGGACCGACCCAATTGTCGTAATCGAGGCCGGCCGGCGGGTCCGTATCCTGTCCCGCTGGCAATGCGTTGCGCCGCTGAATGTTCCAGCACTTGGCTGAAAGGACGTCGCCGATGATCCCTTCCCGCAGCAGCTTGACCGCCTCGATCATCATCGGTGTGCTGCGGCTTTGGGTGCCATGCTGCACGTGCACCTTGTTCCGGCTGGCGGCTTCGACCAGCAGGCGGCTTTCGCGGACGTTGTGCGAGATCGGCTTTTCGACATAAACGTGCTTGCCAGCGTCGCACGCCAGAATGGCCGCGGGAGAATGCCAATGATCGGGAGTCGCGACGATCACGATATCGACCGATTTGTCGTCGAGCACCTTCCGCATATCGGCGACGGCTTTACCCATGGGCACGCCCAGCGACTTGGCCGCCGATTCGCGGCGAGCCGCATCTACGTCGCAGACATAAGCCAGCTCTACGTTGGGTGTGTTCTTGAAGAGCCCGGCGTCATGCGTGCCGCGCCCGCCACAGCCCACCAGCCCGACGACGAGTTTGCTATTGGCCCCTTGGGCAGCCGACGCCGTACCGGCTGCCACCATTCCGGCGGCCAGGCCGGCTGAAGCGGCCTCTAGAAACTCACGTCGCGTGGACTCATTAAGCATGGCACAGCTCCAGGAGAGGGTCGGAAGGGGCGCGGACTTTGAAATCTACGGCTTCATTCCACTAGCCGGGACGGGGCTCGAACCCGTACGGGAGATTACCTCCCACAGGATTTTAAGTCCTGTGCGTCTGCCAATTCCGCCACCCGGCCTCGTTTGCAATTCGCCCGCCAGCCTAAAGCACGCGGCCGGCGCGTGTAAACAGGTTGCCACAATATGACGGACCCCTGGCGAACGGGCATGGTTCAGGGCCGCGGTCGACTTGGGGCACTCCCAAGAGTCGGCCAGCGCATGCGAATACTCGGTGTCGAACGGATATGCCGGGAGCTAATTCATGTCTCGGTGGAATCACTGGTGGAGCCTGGCCGCGATCGCAGCCCTGGGCCTTGTGTCGTGTGCGCCGGTCGCCGATTCCCGCGTACTCGGCAAGTGGCACACACCCACGGGCGGGACCATCGAATTCAAGCGCGACGGCACCGCCATCATGGCGGGACCGCTAGGCTCGCGCGACGTACGCTATCAGATGCTGGACGATCACAGCGTCGAATTCTCACGGAGCGACAGCGGCGGCACGATCCGCTGGGAAATTGTCTCGGCGAGCAAGGACGAGCTCGTCGTGAAGGGAGTCGATGGCGCCGAAACTCGACTGACGCGCGGCGACTAAAGGCCGGGATTAACAGGCGCGCCAAGATTCGCTGACGTGTCATTCGGCCGGCGGGTCGAGGCCGTTACAATGCAGCGGCAGCGACTGCGAATCGCCTCTGCTCGATCCGCCTGACCTCCCTCCGCTCGCATGAATCTTGTCTATTTGTTGGTACCGCTCACCGGCCAGATCGCACCATTTCCGCTGGCGATGGACGGCTTTCTGCCGTTCGGCCGCGGTTCGCTGATGCTCGACGTCGTCTTTGTGACGATGTTCGTGATCGTGCCGCTCTTGGCGGTGAGCTTGTGGCTTGTGAAATACCGGCGGAATTACCAGCTCCATAAGACGCTTCAGCTCACCATGGCCAGCGTCTTGCTGGTGGCGGTGCTGCTGTTTGAAATCGACATGCAGCTTTTCACGGAGTGGGAACAGCGGGCCGAGCCGTCACCCTATTTCGACCTCGCCCACAAGTGGTCGTGCATTGCCGGCCGCAGCCTGATTATCCATTTGTGCTTTGCAGTGCCGACGCTGCTGTTATGGATCGTCGTGGTCGTCCAGGCCCTGCGCAAGTTCAGCCGGCCGCCGACGCCCGGACCGCATAGCCAGTGGCATGCACGCTGGGCAACGCTCGCCGCGATCGGGATGTTCATGACCGCCGTGACGGGGTGGATTTTTTATTGGCTGGCGTTTGTGGCAACGAAGTAGGCGAGCGGAGGTCGGAGGTCAGGGTTCAGGGTGCAGACGTCGGAGGTCAATGTTGAATAGGTCGTGCTTCTGATTTCGACTGAAGTACGGAGTACTGAGTACTCAGTACCAAGTACTCGGCTCATCGTTGCGTTGATGACCGACTTCCGACTTTGGACTTTGGACTTTGGACCTTGGACGGCTCACGCCAAATCCCGCAGCACGTCGATTCCGCGATAGATCGTCTCATCCGGTGCGGCATACGAAATGCGAAAGTGCGAATCGCGCCGGCTGAAGATGTTGCCCGGTATGATCAGGAGCTGGCGCTCGATCGCCTTCGCCACGAACTCGCTCCCGGTCCCCCACGGCGCCTTGGGAAAGATATAGAACGCCCCCCGCGGCTGGACGACTTCATAGAGGTCCGAGAGGCCGGCGTATATCAGGTCCCGCTTCCGCTTATAGTCCGCGACGTGGGCGGCAACATCGACGTCCATCGCCACGGCCCCGGCCCACTGCACCGGCTGCGGAGCACAGACGAACGTGTATTGCTGCAGCTTGATCATCGTGTCGATGATCTCGGCCGGCCCGTGCACGAAGCCCAGCCGCCAGCCCGTCATGCCATGACTTTTTGAGAAGCCGTCGATCACCAGCGTCCGGTCGTTGTACTTCGCGGGCGAGACAAACGGCGCGTCGTAGCAGAACGAGCGATAAATCTCGTCGGAGAGCAGGATCACGTTCTTCTGGGCAGCTAGGCGGGCCAGGCCGCGGACCTCCTCTTCGCTGGCGATCACGCCGGTCGGGTTCGCCGGGCTATTGAGCAGGATCAGTTTCGTGCGCGGCGTGATGGCGGCCGCGACTTTGTCGAGATCGATCCGAAAATCAGGGTAGGTATCGACGACGACCGGCACTCCGCCGACAAGCTGCGTCAGGGCCGTGTACATGACGAAGTAGGGATCGAAAACGATCACCTCGTCGCCTGGATTGACGAGCGACCACATCGCCAGCGACAGCCCGCCGCTGGTGCCACTGCTAATAAAGACGCG
>Ga0065705_10104634_pt1 | contig 12457 bp, 10 predicted proteins | sample SwibulcommuniRL2_FD_59092 | JGI IMG/M metagenome (GOLD analysis project Ga0065705, IMG submission 59092) | Bulk soil microbial communities from switchgrass field near Rose Lake, East Lansing, Michigan, USA - RL2 Bulk Soil v2 (version 2) | ecosystem: Environmental > Terrestrial > Soil >... | reverse complement strand
AATCTATGGTCAAAGGTTAACCGCCCGCTACTGCAGGCGGTTTCGGACCGTTACCCAGTGGCTCGTGCTGTTTCGTTTATCAAACCAAGATTCGAGATCACCTCGCGAACCCGCTCACGACTCTTCTCCGTAATCGGGACCATCGGCAGTCGAAAGTTCTCTTCAAGCAACCCCATGATGGCCATCGCTGCTTTCACCGGACCGGGGCTTGATTCAATGAAGTTCACTTCCATCAAAGGCAGAATGCGATAGTGCAACTCACGCGCTTCGTTCCACTTTCCTGCCAGCGCCAGGTTTGTCATTTGCGACATCAGATCCGGAATCTCGTTCGAGGCGACGGACACAATTCCATCACCGCCCAGCGCAATCAACGGCAAAGTCACCGCGTCGTCCCCGGACAAGACGGCGAAATTCGCGGGACGTTCGCGCAGAATTTCCATGATTTGCGACAAATTTCCCGAAGCCTCTTTGATCGCAACGATGTTTTCACAGTCGCGCGCCAGACGCAGTGCCGTAGACGCAGCAATATTTGATGAAGTGCGTCCCGGCACGTTGTAGAGCATGATCGGCATTTCCGGAACGGCTTTGGCAATCGCGCTAAAGTGCGCATACAACCCTTCCTGAGTAGGCTTGTTGTACCAGGGAGCGACTTGCAGCAGCGCGTCAGCACCGAGGTCGCGCGCGCGTTGCGAATACTCAACCGCAGATGCCGTTGAGTTGCTGCCTGCCCCGGCAATCACTTTTGCCCGGCCACGGGCGACGTCAATCGTGGTCGCAATCACTCGCGCGTCCTCTTCTTCCGTCATGGTGGCGCTCTCGCCAGTCGTGCCACACGGCACCAGGAGTTGCACGCCGCCATTAATTTGCCGATCGACCAGCGCGCGCATCCGATCTTCATCGAACGCGCCGTCAGCAGTGAACGGCGTCACCAGAGCGGTGGCGCAACCGCGCATCCAATCGATTTTCATCGTCATGATTTTGTTTCCCCTTACTTGATTACCGAGCCACTCACAATCTCATCAAACACTTCCGAGAATTCATAGACGCCCTTACGTCCGATGATCCACTGCGCGGCGATCAAGGCGCCGGCAGCGAACCCTTCACGCGATCGCGCTGTATGCGTCAACGTTATCTGATCTGCGGGCGAATCAAAACCAAGCTGGTGTGTCCCCGGAATGTAACCGGCGCGCGTGGAACTCACCGGCACCTCACGGCCCAACTTTTCAGTGACGACCTTGTGCAGCTGAACCGCGGTTCCTGAAGGCGCGTCGCGCTTGCGCTTATGATGCGCTTCTTCGATGAACGGATCGTAGGCATCGAGGTCGCGAAATAGCTCCGCCGTTCGTGCGGCAATTCGATAAAAAACCTGCACGCCCACCGAAAAGTTCGCGCCGTAAATCAGTGCACCATCATGCTGCTGCATTAAACTTCGCACCTGATCGACTTGAGCTTGCCAACCCGTCGTACCCACCACCAACGGCACACCCGCACGGGCAGAGCTTTCCGCATTCTTGGGAACGGTGCCGGCTATCGAAAAATCTATAGCCACGTCACAGCTACGCAAGGCTTCTGCCAGATCATCAACACTGCGATCGGCGCCATCAATGTCGATCGTCAGCGCAATCTCATGACCCTTCGCCGACGCCAGTTGGCCCACCAGGCGGCCCATTGCGCCATATCCAATTAGTCCGATTTTCATAGCGCTTTCACCAGGTCGATGTATAGCTCGACCGCTTTAGCTAATTCGCTTTTCCGGATCTTTTCACCGTCGGTGTGTGCATCAAGAATCGATCCTGGTCCAATTAACAATGCCTTGCCCCAATTCGAAAGATACGGAATATCGGTGGTAAATCGCGCCAGCATCTGATCGAAACCGGCCATAGTAAACAGTCGAACCGGGTCGTGAACTGATTTGTAATCGATACTCGCTCGCCCGTCTATGGCCTGCTCCAAAAGCTCCTTCACCGTCGACGATTCTTTCGCCAGACGTATATGTAGAGTTGCCTGCGCCTCGCTGGGTATCACATTGGCGCGTACGCCACCCGACAAGATGCCGATGTTACACGTCGTCTCGCCAAAGACATCGTCGTCCGGCCACTCAATATTCCGAATGTCATTGAGCACGGCCAGCAACTTCTCGATTGCCGAATCGCCGTGCTCAGGATAAGCCGAGTGCGCAGCGCGACCGTGGGTCTTAATAGTTGTTTGAACCGAGCCCTTGGTCCCGGTCGCCAACTGGTTATCCGTCGGTTCGCCATTGACCAGATATTCGCAGGACGCCGCCAGCGGGTGGTCATTGGCGATTTTGGCTCCTGCGCTGGCAACCTCTTCGTCAACGGTAAATAGCAATCCGATTTCGTTGAAGCCCTGGGCGCGAAGCTGCTCCGCAGCGGCTATCTGGGCTGCGATGATTCCCTTCGCGTCGCATGATCCACGGCCATAGATGAAGTCGTCATCTTCACTCGAAGCGAAAAATGGCGGCACGGTGTCCATGTGCGTGGAAAGAACGACTCGTGGCCGCGCCTCAGTAGTGGCAATTATGTTTGATCGCTCATCGGCTACATCCTGAAACTCGACCCGATAGCCGTACCGCACGAGCAACTCGCCGAGCGACGTCCCGATCTGAATTTCGTCACCGGTAACTGATGGAATGTCGATCAGCTCGCGCGTGAGCCTGAAAACATCCATCACGTCACGACCCCCTCGCGATCGTGCCCAGTTCGTGAAGCCGAACGAATCTCAGTCATTTCGTCATCAACGTTTGCATCCGGTCGTTCAAAAAAGAGCTGATGTAGTCGCGAAATGGCTTGCGCTGCGTGCGGCTCATCAACCATGAGAGTCAGGTTTACGCTCGAGGCGCCCACCGAAATCATCGATACGTTGATGTCACTGATTACCGAGAACACCCGCGCGGCAATTCCCGGAGTGTTGAGCAGACCTTCGCCGACAATTGAGATAATTGTGCGCCGTTCTTCGATGTCTACCTTTCCCAGCTCTGTGAGATCAGCCTTGAGCGCTTCCAGCGAGGTGGTGTCGTCAATTGAGAGCGAAACGCTGACCTCAGAAGTCGTAACCACGTCGACTTCGGTGCGATGCTGATCGAAGACTTCAAAGAGCTTACGCAAAAAGCCATAGGCGCCGAGCATCCGCGCCGAAGTAACCTGCACCGTCGTAATGCCATTCTTGTGAGCAATCGCCTTTACTGTCTGCGGCGCAGCTTGCGATTCCGAAACGATCAGCGTGCCGGCTTCTTTCGATGCACGCGAGTTACAGACACGCACCGGGATCGACAGGTCAATTGCCGGTTGAATCGTTTTTGGGTGCAAAACTTTCGCGCCAAAGTAAGCCAGCTCGGCAGCTTCTTTGTAGGACAGCACGGGAATCGTCTGCGCCTGAGGCACAACCCTGGGATCGGCGGTCAGGACGCCGCTGACGTCGGTCCAGATCTGGATTTCGCGCGCGCCAATCGCCGCGCCAATGATCGCCGCCGAATAATCTGAACCTCCACGACCGAGCGTCGTCGTAACTCCGCGCACGGTGCTGCCAATGAAGCCGCCGAGCACGGGAATCCTTGCAGCTTGCAGGAGCGGCAAGAGAACTGCTTTCGTCGCTTCGGTGGTTTCAGTCTGCGGCGTGGCGGCGCCGTAATTCTCATCAGTCTTGACACAGGCCCGGGCATCCGCATAACGCGCGCCCAGTCCGTTTTCGGACAGCACCGCCGCGAGCAACTGTGACGATAACTGTTCCCCATAAGCGACAATCTCATCCTGCAGCGGCGGGCTGGTAACAGGATGCGAGGCAATTATCTTGTGGAGTTGTCGAATCTTTCCGCGAGCGTCGCCAATCGTCGAAACGAAGGTCGCGTGCGCTTCCTTGCCGAGCAAATCCTTCGCGATTGCGAGGTGGCGTTCGAAATCCCTTTCAAGTGTTTTGGTCGCGCCGCGCGCATCGCCGGCAATCGCCCGCTCCACGCTCTGCAAAAGTGAATTGGTAAAACCGCCAATTGCCGAAACGACGACCACTGGCCGCGACGCAGACGCCACTTTGACGATCGCGGTGACGTTGCGAAAAGCGGCGGTATCTTCGACGGACGTCCCGCCGAATTTCATGATTGTTGGTTTCATGTTTGATCGTTTGGAGAACCGTCTTCAGGCGGACGTTGCTTCACTGAATCGTTGCCTGACGGCAGAACCCCGAACACGACTAAGAAACAATCACTAAGAATACGACTGGCGCGCCAATTCTGAAAAGCGCGCCAGTCATAAAACATTGTCATTAAGCTTCTCGCGTTCAAAGCTGGGGAGGGCAGTTGCGTGGTCTGAACACCGACCGCGGACTTCACATCCCTGGATTATTTGGAGCCTGAAGCGAGTAGTATTACTTTGCGTTTTTCTTTGCGTCTCTGCGCCTTTGCGTGAAAACCTGCTTGCAAGAAGCGCTTTTCACGCAAGACGTGAAGGGCAAAGACCGGCAAAGGCGAAACCAACACCACCCTTGGGCTGACTTACTTCATGAGGAAGAGTCACCGTGTCATGAATACAACTTAGCGTTATAGAACGGCGCAAAAGCGGCCAGGAGCGCAGCCTCGAAACTGTCAGACCGAGTCAATAAATCGCGGGACAAAACTCCCCAGGCCCCTTGCTTGCTGCGCACGTCCCGCATGCCTGCGACTTCGTCGATTACGATTCCCAGTTCGCGCCCCGAGAGGACGTCCTTAACAATCGAATCGGGGACCTCGATCGACGGCGACATGCCAAAGCTGCCGCGCTCTCCATCAGTAACGAAAGCCCATCCGCGCAAAAACGTGCGCCATTCGCCTTCCAGCGAAATCGAGTGGAACCCGCCTTCCAACCCCACATAAAGATCTGCGCTTAGCTTCTGTTCTAAAAGGATTTTGCGCACCGCCAGCGCCCGTTGCCTTGCGCCACTCATCAATTCCCAGTCAGTCAAAGGCATCGATGGCGCGTCAGTTTTCACGGGGCGCGCAACGATACTGGCGCTGCGCCAGGCCGCATCAATTTCGGCAACCCGCGCAACGCTGGCGCGTATAGCCATGATCTTCGCCGCCCGATCAGAGCCCAACGCGATTCGATCGATCGTGGCGGTGCTCACTGATTTTGCGATTGACCGCTTAGTTGACATTCAACCTCGCGCGTTGTTGTAATCAATCGCAGCCGCCATTGCAAATAGTTTCGGAGGCGCGAATGTCTGTTGCCGAATTAATTTACGACTGGAACACCGTCGAGCCACAACTCCTTAAACCCGATCGACATATTGGGTTTGATGATGAGACGCTGCGCGATGGCTTGCAATCGCCGTCGGTATGCGAGCCTCCGGTCGAAAAAAAGATCGAGTTGCTGCACCTGATGAATGCACTCGAAATCGACACGGTGGATATTGGACTTCCGGGCGCCGGCGGCACGCACGCCGCCGGAGTCGAGTTGATGGCGCGCGAAATCGCCGACAAGAGACTTAAGATTCGGCCCAACTGCGCCGCGCGTACCCACCGCAACGACATTATGCCGATTGCCGAGATTTCACAGCGCGCAGGCATTGCGATTGAAGCGTGCACGTTTATCGGTTCGTCGCCGATCCGTTTTTATGCGGAAGAGTGGACCCTGGAAAAGCTTCTACAATTGACGGAAGACGCCGTCACCCTGGCCGTCAGCGAAGGCCTGCCGGTGATGTTCGTCACGGAAGACACTACTCGCGCCGATCCTGAAACGATTCGTGCGCTTTACACAACTGCGATCCGCTGCGGCGCCCGCGCAGTTTGTGTCTGCGACACGGTGGGCCACGCCACTCCCGATGGCGCGCGCGAAGTCGTCAGGTTCGTGCGCAGAATCATCGACGAGCAGGGCGAAAAGGTCCGGCTGGATTGGCACGGTCACCAGGATCGCGGTCTGGGGGTAATCAATTCGATTGCCGCCATTCAAGGTGGGGCGGACCAGGTTCATGGTTCGGCCCTCGGTATGGGCGAACGTGTCGGCAATACGCCAATGGACCAGTTGCTGGTCAATCTCAAATTGCTGGGCTGGATTGAAAATGATTTAAGCCGGCTGCGCGAGTATTGCGACAAAGCCGCCGACGCATGCCGTTGGACGATTCCTTTGAACTATCCGGTCTTTGGCCGTGACGCGTTCAGGACCGCGACCGGTGTGCATGCAGCCGCAGTTATCAAAAGTTATCGCAAGGGCGACACGGAACTCGCTGATTTGATTTATTCCGGAGTGCCCGCGGGTCAGTTTGGACTGAAGCAGGTGATCGAGGTTGGGCCGATGAGCGGCAAATCAAACGTTATTTTTTGGCTGGAGACTCGCGGAGTTGAGGCTAGCGAGGATCGCGTCAATCGGATTTATGAGCGAGCCAAACAAGCGACTGCAGTATTGACCGACGAAGAATTATCAGCGCTGGTTTAATCGGTACCCACGCCTCCGGCGTGCTAATTGAATTCGCAAAACGCCATCGCGCCGAACCTCACGATTTCTTTTGGGATACCGAGACTTTAATTAATTGGAATTGTAATCGTAGCGGAGCCGGGTTTGCCCGCGGGAAATCTCTTCTGCCGGGCGATGCGCAAAGCGGTCGCATCTCCGCCCGAAGCCTGGGTGACGCGGCCATTCTCGTCATAAGTCACCTGCACAGTTACCTTCTTCGCTCCGGCCGACGGTGACATTTGCGGCTTCGCAGTCGCTTGTGTTGCAGCCAAAGGTGCCGTCGTTTCGGCGGCTCTCTCTCTAGTTCTCGCTTCCTCTCTGAGCCGTGCTTCGCGTTGACGTCGCGCAAGGTCGGTTGCTTCCGAATTCGCGGCCGGAGCAGCGGCTTCGGTCTCGGGCTGAGCGGCCGGGCTTTCGCTAGGTGCGACCTCGGAATTTGATGCTGCTTGTTCGGTAACTACCGGCTTTGGTTCATTCGCTGACCTTGCCGCCTTACTGCGTGAATACCAACCCCAGGGCACTGCTACCACACCGACGATCAACAGAATTGCCGCAAAGACAAGCCCCAGCTTCCATGGTTTGGTGGCAAAGCGTGACGATTGCTCAAGGTGTGATTGGAACGGGACGGCCTGAGCCGGCGGCTTCGAAACCTGAGGCGGTTTCTCCAGACGTGGCTGGGGAACTTCCGCGGGCTTCTCCACGTGAGCTGCAACTGGTTCGACGACCTTCGACTTTGCTTCAACCGGTTGAGTTTTAATCTCCTCGATCGGAAACGGTTCAATCTCTTCAACCGATGAGGCCGATTCCTCAGAAAAAGGATTTGGCGGGTGGATTCCTTCATCCATTCGCCTCAAACCCTCCAATACAACGGATGTCCAGGGTTGATGTATCGAGTGCTCCGGGGCTTCGAATGCCGGACTAAACGTAAACGATGCGTTGCGTTGGGTTAGCGCAAAATACACCGCATCAATGCCTCGCAAGTCGCCAACTCTCGCGTGTACTACAGAACCTGACTGCAAATAGAAATAACCCGGGCCGGTGGGGTAAACCACTTTCAGCCTACCGGTCTTTCGTTGATTACAGAAAAACTCGATCAGTTCAGCAAGCGAGAGGTCGGTGAGTTCTCCAGTGAGTGCCATTACTTTTTCCTCTTTCGTTGGGGCTTGGGTTTATGGAAGAGTGAAGTTGTAATCGATCCGGCCGGAAATTTTAACCGGCTGTCCCGAAAGTTTCGTCGGTGTGAAACGGGCCCGCAAGGCAGCGTCTACAGCCACGTCCCGAAGGACAGTGGGGCCTGTGGTCGCGCGCGCCGAAATTACCTTTCCGTTCTCGTCAACAATCACTTCAACTTCGACCTTACCGGCCTGTCGCATACGACGCGCGATGTCGGGATAGGTCGGAGCCGGCAGGCTGATTGCTTTTCCATTGAGCACGCCACCTGACACAGGCTTGAGCAAGGGCCTCGGCGCAGGCGGCGGTTCGCTGTCATTCGCAACCACATTTGTCCTGGTTGAATTTGACAGCGGGCGTAGATCTAAATTCAAGGGTTGGATCTGAGAACCGTTGAGCTTCGCGCCTGAGGTTCGCGCCGGCAAAGAAGCCACAACGCGAGTTTCATTTCCCGTACTCGAAGCGGCAGGTACCGAAGACGCGGATGGCTGTAGCATCTTCGCCATCGAGGCGTCGAGGTAATAAAAGATCGTGCGATAAGTCACTTCGGTTGGTTCAAACTCGATCTTTCCATTTCCAACCACAGCAACCGACGTAGTCATCTTCGTCCAATTGCCAATGCTGTCGAACTCGTACTTGTAGACTTCCTTGCTCAGCAACGACCCATCCGCATTCACCAAAGTCATTTCGCTGATGTTGCCTTTGTCGTCGTACTTGTACACTTCGCGTCCGGTCAGGGTCGCGCCGCTCACCGGGAAGTACTGGTTCTGAGTCTTAAGGCCCTTCACGTCGTACTCGGCAGTTTCCAAAAGAACTCGCTTCGGATCTTCAACGCTCTTACCCGAAGCGTTTGACAGTTTTACCATTTCGGTGCGAACTCTTCGCACCGGCCCAGTCAACCCATCCCGTGCGCGATCACTGTCGCTACCTGATCCGTCGACTGCATTAGGCTGGACGCTGGCTTTGGCCGTTAAATTTGTTTGGGCAGTGCCTACTAACGCGATTGTCATGAGAGAGAGGCACGCGCAGAAAATTCTGATCGCTCGCTGCAACATCATTGAGACTCCTAACTGTGGAACTGAAAGAGAGGACCGCGGCTAATTCCTTGAAATTGGTGTCAAGGCGGGGCCAGCCTCGATCATCTTACGCGGTTAAACGTAGTTTGTCTAGCATCAACTATGGCAAATTTGCCACAATTACGGGCTGTTTTGGCTATTTTGACGCCTGAGGGCGACCAAAATCGGCGATAGCGGTGGCGATTTGGTCGATAATCGCGACCGCGCCGCGGTCGGCCACAGCGTCATTACACAAGATTGAAAAAACCAGGACGTCGTCCCGTTGAGTGGTCGCATAACCGGAAAGTGAGTGGGTGTAGGTTAAAGTGCCGGTCTTGGCAAAGATGCGCCCGGTCATGTTTTTGAGCCGTGAGCCCAATGTTCCATCATGGCCGGCGTTTGGCAGTGAATCGTGGAATTCAGCCGCAGCGCGACTGCTCGTCATCGCCAAAAGCAGCCGTGCCGTGGATTCGGGAGTTACCAGATCCAGGCGCGATAAGCCCGAACCGTCACGAATGACGACGGCCCTGGTCGCAATTCCCTTGCTTTCAAGCCACGCTCTGACAACTGCGGTGCCGGCTTCGTCGTCTCCGCGCGCGGCGTTTCTTCGCGGGTCAGGATTGGGAGCAGAAGATCCACGCTCTTTTCCAACCGTGCGCAGGATCAGTTCTGCAAACAGGTTATTGCTCTCTTTGTTTGTCCGGCGCACGATTTCCGCAAGGGCTTCACTGTTTGCATACGCCAGCTCGACCGCTTTCTGAGGATCAAACTTATCGCTTTCAGGTGCGCGGAAGTCGCGACTCCGCACTTCTCCGTTCACTTTTATCCCGCGCGCGATCAGCGCCTGCTTGAAAAGCGTCGCGGCCCACATTGCCGGATCGTGCACCGAAATGAATGCCGAAAAGGCTCGGCCGCCGACAGGGAATCCTCCCCAAACGCGCACGTTGTTATCTGACAAGTCCCGAATAATTCCGATAGTGGTAATCGCGTCAGGCTCGCCGGTGGTCGCGTTATTCGTGACTCGGACAAAATTCTGGTTCGGACTGACGATCACGTTGGCGTGCTCGCCTTTTTTAGAGGCTGGCGACATTGTTACTTCGACACTGTTCTCGTCGATCGATAAGGCGCTCGGTTCAGCGCCGAAGTACCATTGAAGATCATTCCATTGCCACCCCAGGCCAAACAGTTCGCCCCGAAGATAGCTCGCGTCACCAACGACACTGCCGCGCACCTCACGCACGCCGGCTTGATAGAGTTGATCCGCCAGGTTCGCGAGCGACGGAGCATCACCCTTTGGCCTGGAGGTAAGATCGGGGGCGCCCCGACCGTAGAGAATTAATTCGCCCTCGATGACACCATTCGAATCCGGCGGCTTGCGCGCGTAGACTGAGGTACGCCAACGGTAATCGCCTCCGAGCGAATCCAGCGCTACGGCTGTCGTGTACACCTTCATATTGGATGCCGGCGTGAATGACTTGTCAGCGTCGCGTGAATAAAGAACTCGACCGTCTTTCTGGGAAATGACAAAGACGCCCCAGCGGGCCGGGACACTGCTTTCGCCGATGATTCGGTCGATTTCACGAGCCAACGACGTACCGTCCGGAGCAGTTGAAACTGTGTCGTTTTTCCTGACAGCCGGCGGCGCCGATTTAGGAGCACGCTTCTCTTCGCGCGCAAAACCGACCGGGTAATAAGCTAAAAGAAAGAGAGTTGTGAGGACGACACCCAGGACAGCCGCGATTAGCAATCCTGGTTTGTGAAATTTCATCTTCAAAGGAAATCGACCGTTTGATTCGGATTAACTGGCGAACAGAGTTGCGACCCGGCCTGCCGCTAACAAAGCGCGGGTCGCGTCATAAGCTTCTTCGACCGGAATTTTCGCGATCGGCGCACCGTAGATCGTGCGCCTTGATTCGCTCAACGGAAAATAACTATCCGGAGCCCGGCTGTCGAGTAACAAAACAATTGGCACACCGACAGCAGCCGCAATGTGTACCGGCCCCGTGTCGTTCGAAACGAATACTGCCAGGCGCGCCTGAGCCGAGGCGAGTTGTCGTATCGTCAAGTGATCCAGGATAACTGTTGACGCCGGGAACAGTGATCGCATTTGCGGAATCAAGGCACGCTCTTCGGGTCCGGCAAATACGACTGGCCGCACCGCGTCGTTACGTACGAGCGAATCAGCGAGTTGCGCAAACAGCTCCAAAGGCCAGCGGCGGGTTTCATGACCGGCGCCCGGGAATAGACCCACCAACGGCGCTCCCGCTTCGGCTTTCGATTTGCGCAGCAACTTATCAATTTCGTGATCGTCGTCGAACCTCGTCGCCAGGCGTGGGATCCTTTCCGCCCCTGTAATTCCCAAAGGAATCAGTACATCCAGATAACGATCGACCTGATGCCGCTCACGATTGTCTTCTTCCACCGGCGGAGCCGGCTTGAAATTCGCGAGCAAATCGAGAGATCGGCCGCGGCGGCGCGAAAACAGACGCTTCGAGGCCCCGGAAAAAAAGCCCAGCAGATTTGTCTCTGCAAAGCTGTGCAAATCGATCACGAAATCAAATTGCCGGCGGCGAACATTCTGAGCCACCTTAAAGACTCTTAGAACCGAGAACGGTTTGAATCCGTCTCGCAAAGCGACGCGGTCGACTTCAATCGTCTCGTCGGCATAGCCGGACATGCGAATGATTTCTGCTGCGGGTTTGCCCACCGCAATCGTGATCCGGGCACGCGGAAATTTGTCGCGAACGGCGCGTAACGCCGGCAGGCTCATCACGACGTCGCCAAGCTGTCCGAAATCAATCACCAGAATGTTGCGCGGATCGAAGGTCACTTCAAGTGCTTATCCAAAAAGGTCCCTGCCGCAGAATAGGTCCACACCCAGTTCTGATGTCGCAGGAAATCATGAATCTCATCCGGGAAAACAATCTGTTCAAAATCGACCCCGTTTTTTCGTAACAGCCGCACCAAATTAACCGTCTGCGCAAATTCAACGTTGCGATCGTCATCACCGTGTATCAGCAGGACCGGAGACTTCCATTTATCAACCGATGAAATGGGCGATGACTCGCGCGCCACGCGTATGCGCTCAGCCGTGTCGGTCGGAACGCGCAGGCCGGCGACGTTAACGCTCCAATCGTGCACGCCATGAAAATCAACACCGGCCCTAAAGATGTCCGAATCGCGGGCCAGGCCCAGGGCCGTCAAGTATCCTCCGTACGATCCGCCCCACAGTCCGATGCGTTTGCTGTCCACATCGTCGCGACTACGCAGATATTTCGCCCCGGCAACCACGTCCTGATATTCAGAGGCGCCGCGCGCCCCGCGATGCTGGGCCAAACGAAACGCGCGACCATAACCAATGCCGCTACGAAAGTTCACCGACAAGACCAGGTAACCGCGACTGGCCAGGTGCTGATTCATGGCGTAAGAGTTGTGATAGTAGTAAAGATAATGCCAGCCCAAAAGCATCTGCCTGACCGGACCACCATGCATGAACACGACCGCCGGCATTTTTCCCGAAGCATTGGCGGGTTTGAAAAGTTGGCCGTGAATTTCGGTCCCGTCCGCGGCCTTGAAAATTACCTGCTCCGGCACGACGAGTTTGGCGGCGGGGAAATCTCGCGGTAAAGCCTGCGGAGCCAGGGATTTCTGATTTGATCCATCGGTGCGAGCGGTGTAAGGCATGAGCGGATCGCGGGCGGTTGAATGAAAAAATGCCACCCGGCGATCGTTATCGAAGAGCGCGGGATACATCTCAATGCCATCGCCGGCAGTTATTTGGCGCGGCGCGCCGCC
>Ga0065705_10002515_pt1 | contig 12462 bp, 11 predicted proteins | sample SwibulcommuniRL2_FD_59092 | JGI IMG/M metagenome (GOLD analysis project Ga0065705, IMG submission 59092) | Bulk soil microbial communities from switchgrass field near Rose Lake, East Lansing, Michigan, USA - RL2 Bulk Soil v2 (version 2) | ecosystem: Environmental > Terrestrial > Soil >... | reverse complement strand
CCCGCCGCGCCGCAGGGACCGAGTCCCGAACAGCAGGCCGCCATTGCCCGCCAAGAGGCGCTCGAGAAATCGACACCGCAGCTGCCGATCACCGAGCAGGTGCTTCCGCTCACGGTGCCGGGGCACACCATTGGCGAAGCCGTCGGCGTGGCGAAGAATTCAAAAGGGAACCTGTTTGTATTTACGCGCAGCGGCAACGTAGGCCCGGCGCGCGGTGCAACGGCCTCGCAGCTCTTCGAGTTCGATCAGAACCTCAAATTCGTCAAGCAGTGGGGACAGGACAACTACGCAGCGTCGTTCGCACATACCGTCCGCGTGGACAAGTATGACAACGTGTGGATGACCGACGAAGGGTCGAACATGATCGTCAAGTTCACCCCGCAGGGGATGGTGTCGATGGTCCTCGGCCGCAAGCCGGAGGCGATCGATTTCCTCGAACGTTACCTCGAGCGTGGTGAGCGCAACGAAGTCCGCTATCCGGCCGGAAACCCTGGCACGTTTGGCCGACCCACTGACGTCGCCTTCGACAGCAAGGACAACATCTACATCAGCGACGGCTATTCGAACTCGCGCGTTGCCAAGGTCGCGAAGGACGGCACGTGGGTGAAAGCAGTGGGCTCGCGCGGCGCCGGGATGAATCAGTTCAATACAGTGCATGGCATCGCAACTGACGCGAAAGACAACGTCTACGTCGCGGATCGTGGCAACCGCCGCATTCAGGTGTACGACACCGATTTGAACTTCATTAAGTCGATCGCCAATGTCGGCGCGCCGTGGAGCGTCTGCACGTCACCGCTTCCGAATCAATATCTGTTCAGCGGCGACGGCAACGGAAAGATCTACAAGCTGGATATGAACGGCAATCTCGTCGGCTGGGCGCAGACGAGCAAGGGGCACGGACAGGCGGGCTGTCTCATCCACGAGATTCACTGCGAATCCGACACCGTGATCTACAAGGGTGACTGCTCGACGTGGACCGTCGAGAAGATCACGATTAAGGGTGTGGCGACGACGACGACGCGGTAAATTTCCAACGACCAACTTCCAACTCCCAAGGACGCACACCTTGGGAGTTGGAGATTGGAAGTTGGGAGTTCGACGCTAATTCTCTCGAGTTCCGAATCTCCACACCACGAAGCCGGCTATCACGCCAAGCGCCACAAGGAGCTGGCGTTCCGTTGCAGCGTTGAACGGATCGCGCGCTACTTTCAGCTGCAGGCGCAGGCGCGTCCAACCTCCTCGTTCATAGAGTTCGTCATACATCCGCGTCTGTAGATCGTGCGCGTTCACCGCTTCGAGGTCATCGCCCTCCCCCGGTCCGTACGGTGCCGGCAACGTTGGAAGGCGATCGCCGGGATCGACAGCCCAGTTGACGAACTTCATCGCCAGGCTCCGATCGTCGGCAGGCGGCCATGCTGCCACGATGAGCAGCGCGACGATGAGGAGCGCCCACCACTGAGAGTTCGCCGGCTGCCACACGCGCGCAGGATACCGCGAAACGGCCCGCGGATTGCTTGAGAGAGGGGACGTATGACGCCTCCACTTGCTCCAGTTGTAGATCCGCAGGTGTCCGACACGTCCCGGTCGCGGTCCGATTCGATGTGTGGTCTTGCCTCGCTGTTGCTCGACTGGAGGGTGGAGTGCGAGCGCCACCTTCGTGCTTTGACCTCGATTCAACGGTGGCTCGAGCACGTTCGCTGCGGTGCAGCCGCCGAGGGTGAGCGCGAGCTTTTGATTCAGGAAATGGGGCGTCTGCTCCAGCAGCCGCCGCCGGACCACGAAGAGTGGACCAGGCGAGCGGAGACGTACCTGAACAATCTGAGCCGCTAATCCTGTAATTCAAAGTTCAAAATTCAAAACGGCAGCGAATTTCACCCTGTGGCCGTGTCGCCACGGCGTGTTCGAGCCACCACGCCGTGTTTGTGTCACCACTGCGTGTTTGCATTTTGAATCTTGCATTTTGAATGAGTAATGTTCCCTCGTGATCAATCGAATCAGCAGGCGTGACGCAATTGGACGCGTCGCCGCCGGGCTCGGTGTCGCATCGGTGTTCCAACCGGCGACCGGGATTCTCGAGGGGGCTCAGCGCGGCGGCCGTCCGGCCGCGCCACGCCGCACGTCGGTGCAGACCGTGCTCGGAGCCATCGATATCTCGAAGCTCGGATTCACGCTCTCCCACGAACACATCGCGGCGAGTTCCGCCGGCATCTGGCAGGCGTGGCCTGAACTCCTCGGCGGACGCGCGAAGTTTATTGCCACCGCCACCGATCAGTTGAAGCGGGCCAAGGACGAAGGGGTCGATACGATCATCGATTGCACCACGATCGATCTGGGACGGGATATCCGCCTGATGCAGGAGATCTCGCGTCGGTCGGGCATGCAGGTAATCGCCTCCACAGGTCACTGGCTCGACCCGTCCAACTCGATGCGCGCGCGGACGGTCGAGGAGCTCTCCGAGTTCTTCATCCGCGAGATCACGATGGGTATCGAGTGGACCGATATCAAGGCGGGAATTATCAAGGTCGCCAACGGCGCAATGATCGATCCGTTCGGAGAGAGAGTTTTGCGAGCAGCCGTGCGCGCCAGCAAGGCGACCGGCCTCCCAATCACGACGCATTCGCCCGGCGCGCAGCGCGTTGGCGAAAAGCAGGCCGTCATTTTCGAGGAGGAAGGACTCTCACCCGCCAAGGTCTGTATTGGGCACACGGACAACAGCCCGGCTGACTATCAGCTGGGCCTCGCACGTCGCGGCTACTACCTGGGCATGGACCAGCTACCGCGTGGAGGTCCTGCGCCACCGGGAACCCCGCTACAAGCACCCGGCGCACTCACCTGGGAGCAGCGTTACACACAGATCAAAGCGCTCGTCACCGCCGGGCTCACCAACCGTCTGATGCTTGGCAACGATCACTCGCTCGGCATGACCCTGCAGGCGACTGCTGCCGATCCGCTTCGCGTCGCACAGAACCCGGACGGGATGCTGTTTGTCGTCCGCAAGGCGATCCCGGCGCTGAAGCAGATGGGCGTCCCGGATCAGGCGATTCGCACGATGACCGTCGACGTGCCGAGGCAGTTCTTCGAGGGGACAATCACGCCGGCATGACGAATGGTGGCCACTTCGTATCGCGCTCCGACAGAAGCGGCGAGGAAATTGGCCAGCTGATCGCCAGTGCCGGATCGTTCCACATCAGACCGGATTCGTGTGCCGGTGCATACTCGGTGGTCGTCTTATAGACGACTTCCGCCGTCTCGCTGAGCACGCAGAAGCCGTGCGCGCACCACGGAGGGATGTACACCATCCGGCGGTTTTCTGCGGAGAGAACGGTGCTGACCCACTTGCCGCGCGTCAGTGAGTCCTGCCGGATGTCGACAGCGACATCGAAGATCTCTCCCGAAACGACGCGCACCAGCTTCCCCTGGGCGTAGCGTCCGAGCTGAAAATGCAGACCGCGGAGCGTCCCGCGCTGCGACTTCGAGTGGTTTTCCTGTACAAATCCGGCATCGACGAATGGGGCGAAGTCCGACTGCTTGTACGTCTCCATGACGAAGCCGCGGGTGTCGCCAAACACCTGCGGTTCGATCAATACGACTTGTGGAATATCGGTTCGCCGAAACGTAAATGGCACGCGCCGTGTCTGCGAGCGAATCAGGCGGCGACGACGCCCCAGACTTGCTGACTCACCTGGACGATCCGCTCCAGTTTTCGCCACTGGTCGGCTTCGGTGATCCGGTTGCCCTGGGCCGTGCTCGCGAAGCCGCACTGGGGGCTGATGCACAGGCGTTCCACTGGCACATACCGCGAGGCTTCCGCGATCCGTCGCGCGATGTCGGCAACCGGCTCGAGCGCCGGTGACTTCGTCGTCACGAGGCCAAGTACGATCACCTTGTCGTCCGGCACGAACCGCAGCGGCTCGAACGTCCCGGAGCGCTCGTCATCGTATTCGAGAAAGTACGCGTCGACGTGCAGCTCGTTGAACAGCGCATCGGCCACCGGCTCGTAGCCGCCTTCGGCCACCCAGGCGCTCTGCATGTTGCCGCGGCACAGATGGATCGCGACGGTCAGATCCGCCGGCCTCCCGTCGATGACCGAATTGATCAACGCGGCATACGAGTGCGGCAGCGCGTCCGGGTCATCACCGCGCGCCGCGGTCTGGGCGCGAATCTCCGGATCGCACAAATAGGCGAGGTTTGTGTCGTCCAGCTGGATGTACCGGCATCCCGCGTTGTAGAGCGATGCGATCTCGTCGCGATACGCCTTCGACAGATCCTCGAAAAACTCGTCCAGGTCCGGATATGCCGTGATGTCGATCCCCTTACGGCCACCGCGGAAATGCACCATCGTCGGCGATGGGATCGTCACCTTCGGCGTCTGCTTGGTCAGCGATCGCAGGAACTGGAAATCCGCGGTCTGAATGTCCTGCATGTGGCGCAGCTTGCCGGTTACCGTGACGCGCGGCGGCGCAAAGTCGATCTCCCCCTCCCGCGTGTGGAATTTCGTCGCCATGCCGCCGGAGACGGCGACGCCCTGCAGGCGCTGCAGGAAATCAATGTGAAAGAAGGTGCGGCGGAACTCGCCGTCGGTGATGCTCTGCAGACCGATGGATTCCTGTTTGCGCACGACCTCGCGGATGGCGTCGTCTTCGACCGCGCGCAGTTCGTCTTTCGTGATTTCGTTTCGGTCAAAGCGCGCGCGCGCTTCCTTGAGACGCGGCGGCCTGAGCAAACTGCCGACCTGGTCGGCGCGGAACGGCGGGTTGAACCGGGCCACGGTGGGACCTCCTCTGGGAGGACTGGATTTTACTGTTTTTCGATAGCGCGCCGCCCTAACGATCTTTGCCGACGACGCGTTCGACCAGTGCTCGCGCCGCCGCCACGTAGCGCTCGGGTGAGAGATGCCGCTCGAGATCCGCGCGCGTCAGATAGCGGGTGACCGCGGGATCCGCGGCAAGCGCGTCGATGAGCGTGCTCCCGGTCTCGCGAGCCCGCTGTGCGGCCAACTCGACGATTCTGTGTGCATCACTTCGTCCGACGTACTGGGCAAGTGCCATCGCAACTGCCTCGGACGCGATCAATCCGTCCGTCGACTCGAGGTTCGTGCGCATCCGAGTCACGTCAATCGCGAGACCTTCCGTCATGGTGGCTATCGCCCGCGATGCACCTGCTGTCAGCAGCACCAGCTCCGGCAATGTGGCCCATTCCGCCTGCCATCCTCCAACGCCGCGCTCGTGCTCCTGCGGCATCGCCGCGAGCATCGTCGCGACAAGTCCCGGTGCACGGACCGATGCCGCAACGGCGACCGAAGCACCGACGGGATTCTGTTTATGCGGCATCGCGGACGAGCCGCCGCTGCGTGCTTCGGCCGCTTCCCCCACTTCAGTCTGAGCGAGCAGCGACACGTCGCGGCCGATCTTGCCCAGCGTGCCGCAGGTCACGCCGAGGACGCACGCGAAATACGCGAGACGGTCTCGATAGGCGTGCCATGGCATCGCCGGTGCCCGCAAGCCGAGCCTCGATGCGAGTCGCTCTGCCACCGTGGTCCCGTGTTCACCGAGCGAGGCAAGCGTGCCGGACGCGCCGCCGAACTGAAGCACGCGAGTCTGCTCGAGCGCGTCCGCTAACACCGTTCGCTGCCGTGACAACGCGTCAAGCCATCCCGCGGCTTTGACGCCAAAAGTAATTGGAGTGGACTGCTGCAGCCACGTGCGTCCCGCCATCGGCGTATCGATGTACCGCCGTGCGAGCGTCGCAGCCGCTGCGAGCGCGCGATCGAGATGCCGGGTGATGGGCGGCACGGCGCCTTGCAGCTGCAGGACGAGACCCGTGTCGATGATGTCCTGACTCGTGGCGCCCCAGTGAACGTATCGAGCGGCGTCACGGTCGATTGCTTCGACTGCATGGGTGAGCTGCCGAACCAGCGGAATCGCGAGATTCCCGTCGCCTGCAGCCGCCGCCCCGATTGCGTCGAGATCGAACCTGTCGGCCTTCGCGGCCGCCTGGATCGGAGCGACGGCCTGACGTGGAATCACACCAAGCTCGCCTTCGATTTCTGCGAGTGCGGCCTCGACATCGAGCATTGCCTGAATCCGGGCGCGCTCAGACAAGTACTCGCTGACCTCCGCGTCCCCGAACAACGGGCCAAGGAGCTTAGAGCCAGCGTCGCTAGACATCGAAGAAGACAGTCTCGCGAGGTCCCTGCATGACGATGTCGAACACGTAATGCCCGTCGGCCACGCGTCTCGCGATCAACGTGTCGCGGCGAACGGTTGGCACGAGCCCAAGGATCGGATCGTCCGTGTTCGCGGGTTCGTCTTCGAAGTAGATCCGGGTGATGAAGCGCGTGAGGATGCCGCGACCCATGACGCTGACAACCACATGCGGTGCCTGGTTGCTGCCATCTGGCGCCGGCACACGTCCCGGCTTGATGGTCTCGAACCGGTACCCGCCATCTTCGCGCGTGTGTGCCCAACCGAAGCCGTTGAACGCCGGATCCGCAGGCTGCGGACGGCAATCCTCCGGATGGCAATACCGCCCGCCGGCGTCAGCCTGCCACGTCTCGATGAGTGCATCGCTGATACCGTTGCCAGCGCCATCGAGCACGCGCCCCTCAATGCTGATGCGGGCGCCGTGCGTGGCGTCCGTGACTTGACGGCATTCGGCCCGGCCGCGCAGCAGGATGCCGAAGTAGGGACCGGCCGTCTGAGACGGCGTGATGCCGGCCATCACACCAGTGCCGGCGTGGCGTCACGGCCGCGCAGCACGATGTCCCACCGGAAGCCAAGCGCCCAGTCAGGAATGGTGAGATCGATGTCGAATGACGACACCATCCGCTGGCGTATCTCCGGTTCACGAACGGAATTGAAAATCGGGTCGAGCGGCTGGAGCGGGTCGCCGGGAAAGTACATCTGCGTCACGAGGCGCGTGAGAAACCCGGGGCCAAGCACCGAAAAGTGAATGTGCGCCGGACGCCACGCGTTGTAGTGATTGCCCCACGGATAGTGTCCCGGCTTGATCGTCACGAAACGATAGCGGCCCTCTTCGTCGGTTAGCGTTCGGCCGGTGCCGCTGAAATTTGGATCGAGTGGCGCGTCATGCGTGTCGACTTCGTGCGCATAACGGCCACACGCATTCGCCTGCCAGATCTCGACGAGGGCGTGCGGGAGAGGACGTCCGTTGTCGTCGAGCACGCGTCCTTCGACGATGATCCGCTCGCCGATTGGAGCCCCGGTATGCTGCCGCGTGAGATCGTTGTCAACCGGTCCGACGACTTCGTACGGATACGACGGTCCGGTAATCTCCGAAATCGTCTGCGGGATCTCGATCAGCGGCTCCAGCGGGTGGCGAAGCACGGTGCTACGGTAGGCCGGATCTTCCGGCGGGTGGACGCCCGGCGGGACGCGGCGATACGCCCGCATCGGTTACGTAGTGATCCGCAGCAGCTTCGTCAGGTTGCCGCCGAGGACCGCTTCCTTGTCCGCGTTGTTCAGGAACTTGTTGTTGACGATTGGATCGACGCTCACCGGCCAGTTGAATGGCGTGTCGGTGCCGAACACCACCTGACCGACGCCCATTTCGGCGACCAGGTGACGGACGCCTTCCTCCGAGAACACCATTGCGTCGGCCAGGATGTTCGAGCGGAGATAGTCGCTCGGCTTCTTCTTGATGATGCAGTTCTGTCCCTGTCGCTGGCAGGCCACTTCGGTGCGTCCCAGATAGGACGGTAGATAGCCGCCTCCGTGCGCGCCGCACACCTTCAGGTTCGGGAACTTGTCAAAGGTGCCGTCGAAGATCAGCCGCGACAGGAAGACCGTCGTCTCCAACGGATTGCCCACGATGTTGCCAAGGCCTCCGCGTCCGGAGAGCGCATTCTGTTGAATGAGGTTCGCGGAACCGTTTGGATGCATGAACGCGAGCTGACCAAGCTCCTGCACCTTCGCCCAGAACACATCGAACTTGGGCAGCGACAGGCTTTCGCCGTTGACGTGACCACCGATGGCGACGCCGCGCGCGCCAAGTCGTTTCGTCGCGTCCTCGAGCATCTGGACGGCCACATCCGGGAACTGCAATGGAATCGACGCCATCGCCACGAACCGATCTGAATGCTGCTTGCACCACGCCGCGAGCGTTTCGTTGTGCTTGTTGCAGATCGCTNGGGCAAGTCCCTGGTCTTTGATCTCCCACCACCAGAAGTCGTTGACGCTGACCGCCTCGACGTCAACGCCAAGCTTGTCCATCATGGCCATGCGATCGTCGAGCCCTGGACCGGTAGCGCGGTCCTTTTCGTATGGCGTGCCCTTCACCACGTCGCCAAGCGGCATATCCCAGTGCGCGTGCACGTCAATCACCTTGACGCGCTTGCCCGCGACGCTCACCTGTCGGCGAGACGGCGCTTGCGCACGCAGGACGCGTTCACCCGCGTACAGGCTGACGGCAGCTCCCGCGACGGTTTTGAAGAACTGGCGACGATTCGGCACGGCACTCTCCTTCCAGGCGCTGGATTATAACCACCAACTACCAACTACTAACCACTAACTCGTTTTCAGCGCGACGCCGGACGTGCGCTGCGCGAGCATGCGAACGACCGTGCGAGCGATTTCCATCGCGGCGACCTGTGGCGGCTTTCCCTTCGCATGGATTCCGCAGATCGCGGTGGTAGCTGAATGATCGAGAGCGCGGCTCCACCGCCAGGCTCCCGCGTCATCACGCCCAAAGGTGATGTACGCAGACAGCGTGTTGAGACCGGTACCTGGCCGCTCGCCTATTAGATGCACGATCACTGTGGCGCCAACGAGACCGCCTATTTCGTAGCCGACGCGAACCCGGCCGTTCTGCACCACGATGTCGACTTCTCCAACATGGCAGGCGTTCTCCGTCAGCCCGTGTCGAAGCATCGGCAGCAATGTCCGCAACTGTTCGTTTATGGCGTCGGCATTCAGGCCGTCCGAAATCACAAGCTGTACTTGCGGCCTACGCCCCGGATACATCGACCCGAACAGAGGCGCATCTTCGGCGCGCAACCGTTCGCCCAGCGGTGGATGTGCCAGGTAGTCGTCACGATTTCCGGCAGCGGTGCGAACGCGAAGGCTGCGCGCGCACGCGTCCCTGATGACTGCGTCTTCGAGCGTGGAATAGAGCGCGCGACGAGCATGGACGTAGATCCGCTCAAGGCGATCATCGGCATCCGAGTCATCGGCAATGCCGAGATCGAGGCCGCGCTCGCGCAATGCCATCAGCTGGCGATGCCCTTCTTGTTCGAGCGTTGACGACGTTCTCCGATCGCCTGACGCTCGCGCGTACAACGCGTACAGCCGTGCCACGGCTTCACCAGAGTGTGTTGCGCCGTTTGAAACGGCCAGCGCTTCGAGTCGCTGTTGCATCGCCGACGCCGTCCGCCGCCTGGTGCGATCGCGTAGCCGAGGGTGATCACGGAACGATGTGGTCAGATACCCCAGCATCGGATCGGCATTGCCCGCAACGGCCATCAAATACGCCGGAGCGCCGCGCTCGACGATGCGCTCCGTCACCTGGCGAAGCTCGCCGGGCGAGATCCCCATATGAAACGTCGCGCAGACGTCGAGTCCCATCGTCAATCCATGCAGCTTCGCCATCACGACGTCCTCGAGGCACGCACGCTCTAGTTGCACGGCGTCTTTGAACACCTCGGGACCGACAAATCCGGCGACGTCGTTGACGATGATCCAGCGGCATGATGTCCGCTGCCGAATGTGGCGCGCCAGGCCATACGTGCGTGCTTCGAGCGTGACCATGTCGATCCCTTCGGCGGCGCCGTTGGTCACCTCCGACCCCTGACCTGTCTCGAAATACAGGCCGTCGAACACGCGAGCCAGCTCGGTCACACCGTCCACATCAAGACCGACCATCCCTGCGAGTGCTCGTGAGGTTCCCGCCAGGCTTTGAAAGCCGACGTCAATCCGCGTGTGCTTTCGTGCGTCGTGCTGCTTGACGATGTCCGAGAGGACGCAGTAGCGGGTCGGAAGGTCGAGGCACCGGACGACCTGCTCGAGGAGCTGCTCGAGGCGAACAATCGTGTCGAGATCGTCGGCAGCGGGATTGAGGCCGATGATCACATCGCCGCAGCCGTAGACGAGGCCTTCGAGGATTGAAAACAGAATCTCCTGTTGGTCGTCTCCAGCGCTGTTCGGCTGGATTCGCGACCCAAAGTGATTAACGCTTCCGATCGCCACGTTCGGACCGTTCAGCGGATTGAAGAGCACTCGCGCGACCGACGAGAGCTCCTCATTGGTCATGACTTTGACGACGGCCGCGATGGCCTCGCTTGGAAACGCCTGAAAGCGTTCCGCTGCCCACGCGGCGGCGGCCGATTCCAGCAGGGCACCCTTGAACTGCGCCACTGTCAACGAATCGAGCTCGTGGTCAAACCGGCGGTCGCGGGATTGGTCAAGAGCGGCGGTCACGCCGTCGCTGACAAGCGTGGTCCGCCGCACGTCGCGGAGAGTGGTGGCGAGCAGCATCCGGCGGGCGTCTGCACGCACCTGGTCATCGGTGGTCCCGCCCACCTGGAGATCGCCTTCCTTGAAGGCATTCCCGAGTGCAAAGATCTGCCGGAGTTCCTGCTCGTTCACGAGCTGCTAATCGCAGCGATGACGACTACTGCAGACGCGTCAACTGAGTGATCAGCTTTCCTCTCGCACTGTCAGCGGGCACGAACCGCTGCACGCGCTGGCCGGCAAAGACCTCGCCCGTGTAGATGTAGCCCCTCGAATCGGTGGCGATCATGTGAAGACCAAAGAACTGACCGCCGCTCTCACCCATGCTGCCGAGTCTGCCCGCGATCTTGCCGTCGTCGCGGTTGAGGAACCAGATCGTGTTGTTCTTGATGTCGCAGATGTAGAGATATCTCTGTGCCTTGTCCGGCGAGAACGCGACGCCTCCGGCGGCACCGCGGTCTGAGTCGTTCCGTTTCGTACCCGGCGCCGACATGATGAACTCTTTGACGAACTTGCCGTCTTTCGTCGTGACGTGGATGCGCTCCGCGGCACGATCGGCCGCGTAGACGAGACCGTCGTTCGAGATGTTCAGCGTCAGGTGCCCTCTGAATTCCTTCGGTGGCTTTCCGTCGGCGAACTCGCGATCCGCGTCGTTGGTGGAGATTTCCGACAATTTGTGTCCGTACGCGCCCCACCCTCTCTTGAACGCGAACGTGTTCATGTCGAACACCATTACGCGGCCGCCAAGGTAGTTGTCGGCCACATAGACTTCGTTAGCCGACTCATCGAGCCGAATCTCTTCGATGCCGCCGACGATCATCGGGGTCGTGGGCGGGTACTTCTGCCGGAAGGCCGCACGTGCCGCCGCCTGCGCGGTAGGATCCGCCGCGTTGCCCCCTCGACCGCCTCGGCCTCGCGCTGCTCCCGGAGGCGGCGGGAGGAAGCCTGCGACCGGTCCCTGGCCCCCTACGCCCGGCGTGCGCTGCGGCATTTCAGCCGGACCGAACTTGCCGCCGTTTTCGAGCTCCGGCGTGTGCGGGACTTCGCCCACCAGCTTGCCGGTCTTCGTCTCGTACTTGCGAACGGTGTTCTGCCCAAGGTAGGCGAAGCCCTTGCTGTCGATGTCCATGCCGTGCCCCTGCGGCGCGTCAAACGATCCGATGACGTTGCCGTCTTTGTCGATATGGATCATCGATGGCGGCCGGGCGCAGCAGTCCGATACGCCTGTCTCGGCTTCGAGCTCGAGGTTCGTGAGATCGTTGGGCCGGTCGTACACCCACACCGTGTCATCGTTCGGCGCAACCGCGAGCCCGGTGACGCCGCCAATCTTCCATTTGTTGGGCATCGACTTTGGCCAACCCGGGTCGTACACATAACGCGGGGCGGCTTGTCCTTGTCCCTGCGCCTGCGCGGCGACATACAACCCGACTCCGCCAAGGAGAACGATCATCAGCGCGACATTCCTTTTCATGTGGTCTCTCCTGCGAGCAACATCCAGTAGCAGCGCTCAGCGCGGCGGCGTAACTCCCGAGAACGGCTTCATTCCAAGGTCGAGTTGATCTCTTACGGAACGGTTCCCCTCATGGCACGCCTGCTCCCAGATCTCGAAACCGGGTTCCTTGTTCCGGGTGAGCGCGGACACCATCGTCCAGGGACGCGTGTAGACCTTCGGGTCTTCAATGCGTCCTTCCCAAAGGATGGTGTCACGGTCGATCATCGTAAACCGTTCGACGACGTGCAGCGCATCGCTGGCGAAGTTGCCGGCGTTGTCCATCCATGCAAGCCCGTTCAGATTGGTCACATCGACGACGAGCGTGTTGCCTTCCCAGCGGCCGCGTGAGTTGCCTTGCCAGAGTTTGACGTTCCCTGACACATGCCCCTCGTTGCCCGTTGGAATCACTCGATAGGAGTGGGAGTACTCGAGCAGATGCATCACGTAGCCGGGCGCCTGCACGATCTGGTGTGCCGCCGGTGCCACGATGTCCCGCGGAACGCC
>Ga0065705_10104632_pt1 | contig 12482 bp, 10 predicted proteins | sample SwibulcommuniRL2_FD_59092 | JGI IMG/M metagenome (GOLD analysis project Ga0065705, IMG submission 59092) | Bulk soil microbial communities from switchgrass field near Rose Lake, East Lansing, Michigan, USA - RL2 Bulk Soil v2 (version 2) | ecosystem: Environmental > Terrestrial > Soil >... | reverse complement strand
CGCGGCAGTGCAGGTCCCGGCCCTTTTGGCCAGACCGCCTGCCAACCAGCCTCGCCCGTTCCCCCCGAGTCACCTCTTGGCGCGATGGTCATCTCAAAGCGCGTAGGTGCGATTTCGCACCCAGGGCGCCCGTTAAAGGCCCATCGTCCCCCTGGCCGGAAGCAATTGAAGAAATTGTGCCGAGTTTTCCGCTTCTGCCTGAAATGACATCTTGCGCGGTCGTAGCAGATTTGTCGGAAGTGCGGACCGGTGCGGCGCTTACACTGCGTTGATTGCACCCGTTGCAAGCGTCTGGCGAACTGACATGCGCCAGCAAGAAAGCGAACCACGGCCGACGCGCTCGATCGCGCCTCGGCCGTGGCAAAATCTCGTCTCAAATCGTGGTTAGCGGCTGCGGAGCATTCGGCTGCTCATCGATTCGCTTTCGCCCACGACTCGATCGTTGATCGTGTACGACGCCGCATGTACCTCTGGCAGCGAGTCGAGGCTGCCCATTTCAACCGCAGGCAGCTCATCGACGTATGGTTTGAGCGGCGGGAACCGCCACGGGCTGTGATAATCGGTCATCAGATTCTGCTGATACATGCCCGGCCAGTGATACGTGTAGAGAGGTGGGACGGGGAACTTGTAGCTGCCGTTGCAGCCGCAGTTGAATGCGGCGTCCAGCCCTTCGTATTTCGCTCCGCGGCGGCCCCAATGGCGGCCCAAACCGCAACCGTGCCTGCAACCATCATCGCAAGGGTCATCACCACAATGGCCCGTGACAGCGCCGCAAGCGGGCTCGGCACCGCAGGATGGCGCGGGGGCGGCACAGGCCGGCGCGGCGCAAGCAGGTCCACCCGCGAAAGCGGCGCTTGCCAGCAACGAAGCCGCACCGGCGGCAGCATAGATCCAGAACTTGCGCATGATGGCTCCTTCGCAAATTGGCAGCCGATGCCGGCGCTGCGTTCGATTAGCACGTGCGCATCGGAAGCTGAGTCAGTTCGTCTAACGTGGGGATCATCGACTTCACGGATCGGCAAAATCTAACCGAGCTCAGCGAAAGCGCGGGTCTTGCCGGGTTTGCCGAGTTTGACAATGAGTGAGGAAAGGTTCACGGCTGAGCAGCAATTCGGAAATTGGACGCTAGCGGCGGCCGTGATTGCACGGAGCGGGTCGCCAACTAAGAATGGCGGCATCGGCATTGCCTTACATTCTTGAGGAGCCACTCGTGTTTCATCGCGACGCAATCTCCCGCCGCAATGTGATCGCCAGTGTGGCCGGGATGGGTGCCGCCGTTCTGACCAGCGCCGCCCTGGGCGATGACATGCAACCGACGACTGGCGAGGCACCAGCTCAATCGCAATTCAAATACTGCCTCAACACGAGCACGATTCGGGGCCAAAAACTGAGCGTGCCGGACCAGGTCGATCTGGCTGTCAAGGCCGGCTACGACGCAATTGAGCCGTGGCTTAGCGATCTGCACAAGTTTGTCGAAACAGGAGGGAGCCTGGCCGACCTAAGGAAGCGTCTGGCCGATCACGGCCTGGCAGTGGCCAGCGCCATCGGCTTTGCGGAGTGGATCGTCGATGACGACGCTCGGCGAGCTGCCGGCCTGGAAGTGGCCAAGAAGGACATGGGCGTCGTGGCAGCCATCGGCGGCACGCACCTCGCCGCCCCGCCGGCCGGAGCGACCAAACAGACGAATCTCGATCTGGGAAAGGCCGCCGAGCGATATCGCGCGTTGCTGGAGTTAGGTCAAAAGGAGGGAGTCGTTCCTGAATTGGAACTGTGGGGCTTCTCGACCACACTCAGCAAGCTCTCCGACGTAGTGACGGTGGCGATCGAGGCCCGGCATCCACGGGCTTGCTTGTTGCTCGATATCTATCATCTCTACAAGGGAGGGAGTGATTACAGCGGCTTGCGGCTGCTCAGCGGCCGGTCGCTGCCGTGCATTCACATGAACGACTATCCGGACACGCCGCCGCGCGCCGAGATCAAAGACGCAGACCGGATCATGCCGGGCGACGGCATTGCGCCGCTTGCGCAGATCCTCCGCGATCTGGCTGCGATCGGCTTTCGCGGGGCTTTGTCGCTGGAACTTTTCAATGCGAACTACTGGAAGGAAGACCCGCACGGCGTCGCGCGGATTGGCCTGTTGAAGATGAAGGAAGCCGTGGTAAAGGCCTTCCAGGGGCAATAGCAGGCGGCCGGGCCATTGTCGTCGGCGAGCTATATTGCAGTATGCGAACTGATACGTGTCGCCGAATCTTGCTCGTTGCCACAGCGTTCTGGCTGGGGCTGCTGATCCCGGCGATTGCTGCCGATTGGCCACAGTTTCGCGGGCCGCGGGGTGACGGGACGGCGGACGCGCGAAATCTGCCCACAAGCTGGGGCGGTTTCGGCGGCGTCACCTGGCAGGCCGAGATTCCGGGCCGCGGCTGGTCGTCGCCGGTTGTCGTGGGTGAGCGCGTGTGGCTCACCTCGGCCGAAAGCCTCGCCCTTCCAACCGCAGACCGCAAGCGCAAGTTGGAGCAAGGGCTGTATAAGGACTTCCAGGAGCAGTTTCAGGCGGATTCGTCCGTAACGCTCTACGCGATCGAGCTCGATCTGAAGTCCGGCCAGTTGCTCAGAAACATCGAGCTGTTTACGTGCGACGATCCGACGCCGATTCACGCCACGAATACTTACGCCTCGCCGACGCCGGTCAGCGACGGCCAGCGGCTCTATTGCCACTTCGGTTCGCTGGGGACCGTGGCGATGGACCTGGCGAGCGGGCAGGTTCTCTGGAAGGAAAGGTTCCTCGTGGACGATATCACGGGCCCCGGCAGCTCGCCCGTGTTGTGGGAAGACCGGCTCATCCTGCCGTGCGATGGGGCCGATCGGCAGTTCGTGGTCGCTCTCGACAAGCTGTCCGGAAAAACAGTTTGGAAGACGCCTCGACCGACGATCGACGCCGATGGTAAGTACCGCCGGGCTTTCAGCACACCGCTCATCGTGCAGCATGAAGGCAAAGAGCAGGTGATCGTTCCAGCGGCACAGTGGGTCTGTGCGTATGACCCGGCGAGCGGCGCCGAGGTATGGCGGGTGAACTTTGGCGACGGTCACGCGACGATCCCACGGCCTGTTTGTCGCGGCGATCTCGTCTATATCTGCACCGGCTACTTAAAGCCGCAGCTTTGGGCGATTCGCGTCGATGGCCGTGGTGACGTGACCGAGACACACGTGGCCTGGCGACACGAGAAGCAAGTGCCTGAGATTTCGTCGCCAATTGTCGTTGGTGACGAGTTGTATTTCGTCTCGTCGCTCGGAGTGCTGACCTGTCTGGAGGCGAAGACGGGAGGGCAACTCTTTCAGGAACGACTTGGCGGCAATTACGCGGCAAGTCCGATCGCGGCCGATAACAAGCTATATTTCACGAGTCAGGAGGGCGTGACGACCGTGGTCAAGCCCGGCCGCAAATACGGGGAACTGGGCCGCAGCCAACTCATCGGCCAGACGATGGCCTCGCCGGCCTTGGCAGGCGAGGCGCTGTTGATCCGGGCGGACCGAATTCTGTATTGCGTGGGAAAGCCGTAACGCAAATCCTCGACGATTGTTCTGGGCTTTGATGTCAGAACCGCGTACGCCCGAGCTTCTCGCGGGCGAGTTGGACAAATTTGACCAGCTCCGCCGGGCTCGTAAGCTTCTGCCACTGGCGGCGGGCCAGGTTCGCCAGTCCTTCAGCCGGCAGTTGCATCTCGCTCTTGTAGTATTCGATGAATACGGCGCCGATCCATCGCGTTACGAGCGCCTGCACCAGCCCCTGGAGGGCGCCGCCCGCGATCGTGCCGGCAATCGGCACCGACTTGAGCAGCGAAGCGACGGCGCTGGTCACGACAGGCGCGGCCGCATGGACGCCGAGCAGGGCAATCAAGTTCTTGCCAAGCTGCGCGAGCAAGTTGACGGCTACGTTCGCGTCGATTTCCTGCCGATAGACTCGCCCCAGATCGACGACCATCTTGACAGTCAGGGCGCTTGAGGCAAACAAATCCAAGAGTGGCAGCGGGCTGAGCGCGGCGGCCGCTCCGCAGGCCCACGTGTAACGATCGACGATCTCCCAGGCGCGGCGGTCAAGGGCTTCTTTCACTCGGCGGCGGGCTTCCTCGACTAGCCCTCGGGACTGGAGCAGCAGATTGGCCAAGATCAGGTCGTGTCCATCGCGGCTGATTACCTGGAGCATGCGTGCGGCCAACGGGCTGATATCGGGAGGCTCGGTGACTTGTTCCTCGTGCTCGCCGCCGCCGGACAGCACTCGAACGCGCATCCGCACGACTGGCTGCGAACGGACAGCCAGCACGTCGGCGGGCTCGACAGTGCCGCGGACCTGCGCCGAAAGCTGGCCGAGCAGCTTGGCCTGCTCGGCGGGCTCGTACCAATCGGCTTTGTTAAGGCAGAGGAGCACGCGCTTTTCCATTTCACCCAGTCGAGCAAGCAGGCGATGCTCGCTGTCGCGCAAGGGACCATCGACCACCATCAGCACCAGGTCCGCATCGCGTGCCGCCTCGGCAGCGGTCGCGACACGCTCAGCCCCTTCAACCTCGCCCAAGCCCGGCGTATCAACAAGTCGCACCTGGTCATCACCTGGCCATGGGATTTCCTGCCGCCGCATGGTCGTGCCCCCGCGCGGATCGGTCTGAAACACGTCCCGCCCTGCCAGGGCATTGAGCAGCGACGACTTGCCGCTGGAGATCGTTCCAAAGGCGACAATCTCGAGCGTTTGCGCCGTCTGTTTTTCCTCGACCTTGGCGACCAGCGACTCGAGTTCGCGCCGAACGTCGTCGCGCACAGCCGGGTCAGCCTGCAAGTCATTCACGGCGGCGAGATTCTCCGCCACTGCGCGGCGCTTCTCGTCCGCGGTCAGCTCGCTCGGATTCTTGGCTTGCCGCTGCCGACTGGCGGCCTTATTGCGCGTCGATCGCCAAAGCCGCCACGTGACCGTGCCGGCGATGCCCAGCAGAATGGCCGCTCCTGTGCCGACGATGCCGAAATAGACATAGGTTGCAATCGGACCCAACTGCTTCACTTGCTCGTACTGGGCGACCAACTGGGGCGGAATCCAGACAAAGAGCAAGCCAATCGCGGCCAAGGCGACGATCAAAAAGACACCGGAGGAAGGACCGAAGCGCGGCATAAGGCAATTCTAGCCAGCCAGCGGCGCCAACTGACTGCCGCCGCGGTATGGGACGATTGCCAAGAGGACTTCGCCGCCAAGACGACAATCTTGCGCCGGCCGGAATCAGGCACGGACCCCTATCCCCCCGGCTTTTTCATCGCCAGGCTGTGCAAGATGAGGACGCTGCCAACGGAGACCAGCGCCCAGCCGATCCACTTGGGGGGTGCGATTCGCTTCTTGGCGACTGGGCCCTGGGAGGCGAAGAGCGTCCGCAGATCGCTGGTGCTGGCGACCTGATTCCCTTTGATCTGCTGAATCCGCTGTGCCAAGAACTGGGTCGCCCGTTCATTCAGCACGAAGGCCTCGACCATCCGGAGCTGAATGCCCAGCAGGAACACGATCAGCCCCGCCATGAAAACCTGGTTGCGATTCAAGTCCATTGCCTCGATTGCTCCCTAATACCGTCGCGGCGACGGTCGGCCGGCTCGCAGCGAGACGGTCGGCTAATCGGTGTATCGAGCGGCGGGGCGGGACGAATGCATGCATCGCGGCTGGCGGCGGCTTGGCGCGGTCCTACGCACGCTAGCGGCCAGGCAAGCGGCCCGGCCTGGAAATTGCCCTTGACGACCAGCGACGCCTACCTTACTTTCCCGCCCCCAAACCGGCTGGCGTAGTCACCAGCCAGTGCCCGAGCGCGCGTCCTGGCGGACTTTACGAATTGTGTCGATTTTGCCGGACGGTCCGCCGATGTATGACGATGGAATCAGATCGCAAGTTGGCCAGGGCGCGGGACGGCGGTTGGCCCAGCAGCCAATTTCGAGCGAGAAGGAATTCACCTGCTTTGCCTGAGGCGAAGCGGACTTGGACAAGGATGTACCAGCCATGCGAGTCGTGCTTTCACCGTGGGTGCTGTCGGGTCTGATCGGACTGTCTCTGCTGGCCACTTCGACCGGTTGCCAGACAACGGGCGGCTGGGGATGGTCGCCTTCAAGCTGGACCAATTGGGGCTGGGGAAGCAGCGGCACGAGCACCGCCTTGGCCGCCAAACCGCCCACAACCGTGCCCAAGCCCTCGGGCGCCTCCACGCCGAGCACTTCCACCAGCCTGGCATCGACCAAGACGGGGTCCAGTGGTACGACGACCGGCGCCGCCGGAAGCACGAGCGCAACCAGCTATCCAACAACCGGCACGTCGCATAGCAGCTATCCGACGCAGCCGGCGACCGCTTATCAAGCGCCCGGCGCGTCGAGCCAGGTGCAGCCCTCGGTCGGTTATCAGACCGGGCCATATCCCATGACGGGAGCCGCCCCGGCGGCCGGCGCTTCGCCCTATGCTTCAGGCGGCAATTACGGTTCAAGCAGCTACTCACAACCCGCGGCCGGCTCTGGCCAGTCGTGGAACATCTCGCCCGCCGCAGCTTCCGCTGGCGAAGCGTATCGCACAGCCGACCAGCGCAGCAGCTACGGCCAGTCTGACGCTGGCACGTACGGCGGCAGCTACTCACAGCCTGCGGCCGGCTATGGCACGTCTTCCGGTTCCAGCTATGGCGCGCCGCCATCCTACGGCGCTTCGTCGAACTATGGGGCTGCACCGAGTGCCCCGTCGAGCTACGGCACCCAACCCAGCAATAGCACTCAGCCGAGCTACAACTCACAGCCAAACTACAGCACCCCGCCCAGCACTACTGTGCCCTCGACCGCGGTTGGGCCTTGGAAGGACTATCAGCCACCGCCCAATTCGTCGAGCAGCAGCTACACTTCGCCGTCAAGCACCAGTCCGGCGGCGAGCGAGCCATCCGGCACCAGCGGAACGGTCAGCCCGGCAGCGACTGCCTCGTCGGGCTCTGGAAGCTACAACAACACTTACGCCACGAATTCGCCGGCCGCGACCGCCACGGCCAGTTCGACGACGCTGCCAGCATCGCTGAATGTACCAGTGGGAAGCTATCGCCCCGGCAGCACGGCCGGCAGCAGCGTGCAAAATGCTGGCTATAGCGCCCCGACGTACGGCAACACTTACATGCGGTAGCAGACGCGCACTCAGCGCAGGGATTCTTTCTCCGCTCCCAGCACCAGCGCCCAAGTTGCCCAGCCGCTGGCGGCGCACGAGATAAACTGATCGTTCTTGTGCGGAAAGCCCGATTCGTAATAGGCCTGAAATGGCTTGCTGCGGCTGGTGACGTGCCATGAGCCGTCCTCGAGCTGCCCCTGGAGCAAATAACGCAGGCCGCGCTGATAGGCCGCGTCAGATGTAGGTAGTCCGCCAGCCTGGTGCAACGCAACGAGCGCCGTGCCGGTGGCGTAGGCATCGGACGTGGTGGCGGCTTCGGGCTGATCCTTTGCCGGATCATAACTGTCGAGCTGAGCCCAGCCGCCATCGTCGCGCTGTTTGGCGAGCAGCTCCTTGGCTGCCGCCTCAATGTCGGCCTGCGGCGCATCAACTTGCTTCATGGCCAGCAGGCGGAATACGCGATCTTCGTTGTCCTTGGGCGTTGCGCTTACGACCCACTCGCGGACTTGCTTAGCGCGATTGTCGGCCCGCTCTTTCTGCTCGGCCGTCGCAAACGCCGCCAGGCCACGCAGCGACACGTAGCTCGTCGTGAACGGGCTGGCTTCGGTAGGCGGGCGGTTGCTTGTATTGCTCCAGTGATCCTGATCCTTTTGCCGCAGCAGCAGATACTCGGTCACCGCCGCGGTCGCCTCGTCCGGTTTCCAGCCGCCGGCAGCCAGCGTGACCAGGGCGTAACCCGCAGTATCGGCCTGGCCCCCTTGACCCTTCCCCTGCAGATACTGCTCGCGGTTTTTGCCGAGGAAATCGGCGATGAACTGAAGCTGCGTGTCCAGCTCCGCGTCGTCGATCGTAAAGCCCTTGGCCTTGGCGGCCGTCAGGGCGAAAATCGGCAGGCCTTGTTGGTGGCAGGCGAAACATTGCTTCCGCTGCTCTCGGTGGCCAATCGCCGCTTTCATCAAGAGTGGCAGCGACTTGTCGATTGCGGCCCGCAGCTCGTCCTGGGTCACAGCCGACGTGTCTGGCTTGGCCGTCGGCTCGGTGGCGGCAGCCGCGGATGCGAAGATTGCGGCCAGGATTAGGGCGATTCCAGCGATTCGCGCTGCCATGGGGAAACTCCTGCCCTGAATATACTGGGATTGCGGGGGGATTACACAATCTGCCCGCCGCGAAGGCGAAGAAATGATTGTCGTGCGCAGCCCTCGAACGTTTCTGCTTAAACCCTAAACGCTGAGCCGTGGTTCCGCGGCTCGGCAGGAGCCTCGCCCTCCCGATTCCGGAGCCACCTCCGACATTTCCCACGCGACCACTGGTCGCGGCTATGCATTCTTCCGACTCCTACCGCCAGGCTCTTGCCGCCGTCGAGCAGACGCTCGACCGCGTTCGCCGCTGCACCGACGAAGAGAAGGCCCGCCTGCGGGCCGAGCTGGCCGGCTTGCGGCAGATGCACGACAAGCTCACCAGCGGTCGCGTTGAGATCGTCATCTTTGGCGAGATCAGCACCGGCAAATCGGCGCTAATCAATGCCCTCGTGGGGAAGGAGGTCGCCTCGGTCGATGTCCGCGGCGGCTGGACCAGGGAGGTCTGGCACGTCGCCTGGAACGGCGCGGGCTATTGCCTGCCCGGCCTCGGCCAGTCGCAAGTTGTGCTGGTCGATACGCCGGGCATCAACGAGGTGGGTGGTCAAGAGCGCGGCGACATGGCCCGCGAAGCCGCCCAGCGAGCCGACCTGATCCTCTTCGTCACCGATTCGGACCTCAACGACACCGAGCACGGCAACCTCGTCCAGCTCGCCGCGTTCCATAAGCCGCTGGTCGTGGTGCTCAACAAGATCGACCTCTACAGCCGCGACCAGCGGGCCAAGCTGCTCGACGTGATCCGCAATTCGCGGCTCAAGGATGTCGTGCCGGCCGAGCATATCGTGCCGGCGGCGGCCGATCCGCGCGAGCGGGAATACATCATTCAATCGGCCAATGGCGGCGAGCGGAGCGAGTGGCGCAGGCCGCCGCCGGATGTTGAAGAGCTGAAAACGCTGATCCTGGAGCTGCTCGACCGCGAGGGGTTGTCGCTGATTGCCCTGAACGCCGCCCTTTACGCGGCCGACAAGAGTGACCGGGTCGCGTCGCTCCGCGTGCAATTGCGTAACACGCGAGCCCAACAGGTGATCTGGAGCTATGCCACGCTCAAGGTAATCGGCGTCGGCCTCAACCCGCTGCCCGTGGCGGATGTGTTCGGCGGCGTGGCAATCGACGGGGCGATGATCGTCACTCTAGCGGCCGTCTACGGGCTGGAGGTGTCCACCTCCCACGCCAAGGAGCTGGCCATTTCGATCGCCAAGGCGGCCGGCCTGATGACGGCGGGCGTGATCGCCTCGTCGGCCCTAATGTCGCTGCTCAAGGGGGTGACGTTTGGAAAATCGACGCTGATCACTGCCGTGCCACAAGGCTTGGCCGCGGGGTTCGGCTCCTACATCGTTGGCCAGGCGGCGCAGTACTACTTCGAGCACGGCAGCTCGTGGGGTGGCGAGAGCCCCAAGGCGGTCGCCCAGCGAATCCTCTCTAAGACCGACAAACAATCGGTCCTGGCGCGGCTCAAGGCGGAAATCGCGAAAAGGCTGTCAATCAACCGCTACGGCTCCGGTGATGGCGGCAGCTAGGATCAGAAAATCGGGAATAAGCGCGGCCGAAAGGGGGTCTAGTTGCCGCCATGAACGCCCCACCGCCAGGCCCGCTGCCAGCTACACCGCGTCGCTGGTTCAATTTCAGTCTCCGGACGATGTTCGTCCTGGTGACGCTCCTGTGTTGTTGGCTGGCTTGGGAATCGAGCGTCGTGCGGCACAGGAAAGCAGTCCTGGCCGGTCTGAAAACCAACGGAGCGATCCGGTTCACAACCGCCAAGGCGTGGGAAGAACGGTATCCCGGCGGCAGCCCGTTGGGCCGACCCGCCAGGATCTCGCTGGTGCGACAGTGGCTGGGGGACGAGGCGATTCAGGAAATCCAGTACACGTCGTGGTTTCACGTCGAGTTCGTCAAGGTTGATCTGGCGGAGGTGAAGCGGGCCTTCCCCGAAGCGGAATTGCGCGAGGGGCCGCTTCCTGAACCTTGTCACCCGGGCTGCTTTCCCCGCGGCACGCTGGTGGAAACGCCGGCCGGCCCACGGGCCATCGAGACCATCCGGCAAGGGGACTCGATCTCGGCTTATCGTGCAAGCGGCGAGAGTTTCGTCGCCACCGTGCAGTCGGTCTTCATCACCGATAATCGGCTGTGGCAGATCGAAACGGAGGCGGGCACTCTCGTCACCACCGAGACTCAGCCACTCTGCCTGGCCACCAATCGGACGGCGCCAGCCGGGAAACTTATGCCGGGCGAGAGCATTCTCCGCTGCGTGGACGGCGAAATTCGGCCCGTCAATGTCGTCAGCGTGACGGCCACCAACCGCCGGGAGACGGTGTTTAACCTGGTGCTCGGCGACCGCGAACTGTTCGTTGCCAACGGCTTTCTGGCCCGCAGCAAGCCGCCACCCGTGGCGGTGGATTAGCCATCAGATGGATCACAGCGCCAGCGGCTCGCCGGCGAGTTGCCGTTCGTGGCGCGTCAGGTCGTACATCGCGTGGATCAGGTCGATGTCGCACTGCCGCTGCTGCACGCTGCGGCGGCCGAACATCCGCTGCTGGGTCGCGACCATCACCTCTGGCGGCAGCTCAGTGACCTGCCCGAACAAGCGAGCATAGTTGACGAAGCTCGGCACGTTCGTCGTCACAAAGCCATAGACCATCGAGCAGCAACCGACCATCTTGCCAGTGAAGATGCCTGTGTTGATGGCCGTTTTGGCGTAGTCCCCCATGATGCAGCCGACGAACTGCATGCCGGTGGGGACCTGCTCGCCGCGGTAATCCATCTTCACCGTGCCGTAGGTGTTTTTGAGGTCGCTATTCGAGGTGCCGGCGCCGAGGTTGATCCAGCTCCCCAGATAGCTGTGGCCGAGAAAGCCGTGGTGTTGTTTGTTCGTATAGGGTTCGACGATCGAGGCTTCGATCTCTCCACCGATTTTCGTCGTGTGGCCAATGGCGACCGCGTCCTTGATCGCCGAGTGTTCGATCACGCGGGCCTTGGGGCCAAGATAGGCCGGGCCGCGAAGGAAGCAGTGCGGGCCGACTTCGGCATTCTCGTCCACCAGGACCGGACCTTTGCTCGTGTCGGTGACCAGATATTGCCCGAGTTTGGCGCCGTCGGCCGCAAAGACGCCACTGGCCACTTCGCGGAAGCGGCCGCTTTCGAGGCGGTGAGTGAGCGCGTCGCCGATCGTTTCCAGGTTGTAGCGGATGACATCGTGCGGATACGAAAAGAGCGGCAGGCGGGCCTCGTGCGTGGGGAGCTTGCCGTGGATCGAATTCGTCAGGAATTTCCCCCAGTGGCCAACGTCGGCGTCGGGCGGCGGCGCTGGGCCATGGGGGGCGATCATCGCTGCCGCGAGCTGCTTGTCGTGATAGACGGCGGCCGTGCTGGCAGCGTCGATCAGCTTGCGCAGCGAGCGGTACGCCGCAACGCATGGCACCAGGCGGGCATTCACTAGCAGGGCCGGCGTTTCGGCTGCCGATTTGACACCGTCAATCTTGGGAAAATCGAGCCGCTGGATGGTGGCCAGGTGGGGTCGAATGACGCTCCGCAGAACGCCCCCCGTTTCCGCGGCCAATCGCTCGAGCCAGTCGATCAGCCGATAGCTGCCGCAGCCGATGGCGAAGGCCGGCCGGCCGAGTGTGATCGGATGCAGCCGGGCTACCTGGTCGTCCTCGAAAACGATGAGCTGCATGGCGGTTGAGGGGCGGTATGGCGTGGCAGGCACCCGCAAGTGTAGGGCGCAGGTGGCAGGCCGACCAATCGGAGTTGGTGGAATAAACGGAAGCGACAGCGTCTGCTAGAATCGCCCGTTTCTACCGAAAACTGGCAAGCCTCATGCACCGATTCCGCAACGTGGCAATTATCGGCGTGGGCCTGATCGGCGGGTCCATCGGCCTGGCACTGCGCGAGCGGAAGCTGGCGGGCCGAGTCGTGGGTATCGGGCGGAATCCAATTTCGCTGGCCAAGGCCCGTCGGCTGGGGTGCGTGCATGAGATAGCGACCAGCGTGGCCGATGGAGTGGCCAAGGCCGATCTGGTCGTCGTCTGCACGCCGGTCGAGCAGATTCCCGCATTCATCGCCCAAGCGGCGGAGCACGCTCCGGCCGGCGCGGTCTTCACTGACGCGGGAAGCACGAAGGCAACCGTCGTGTACCAGACCGAAGCCCTCCTGCACGCCCGCTTCGACGGACTCTTGCCATTCATCGGCAGCCATCCGATTGCCGG